>Ga0194062_1001153_pt1 | contig 11105 bp, 8 predicted proteins | sample SepL2225m_MetaG_FD_155481 | JGI IMG/M metagenome (GOLD analysis project Ga0194062, IMG submission 155481) | Anoxic zone freshwater microbial communities from boreal shield lake in IISD Experimental Lakes Area, Ontario, Canada - Sep2016-L224-25m | ecosystem: Environmental > Aquatic > Freshwater >... | reverse complement strand
TAACGCTGCGCCGATCACCACCGTGTGTGAGATAAAATTCACTAGCACGCCCATGCGAGCCATACCCAAAATAAATTGGAATACCCCCGTCATAAAGGTCAGCGTCAACACCATGCTAATAAATTGCGGAGAGCCTGGTTCAGCCAGTGGGCTCATCGCTGCAAATACGGCGATCGAAATAGCCGTCGTCGGCCCAGAAACTAAGTGCCAGCTCGAACCAAACAGCGCGGCAATAATCGCCGGCACCATCGCAGCGTACAAACCATACTCAGGTGGCATACCCGCGATCGTAGCGAAGGCTACACCTTGCGGCAGAACAATCAACGCACCGGTAAAGGCAGCCAATAAGTCAGCTTTATTAGTCGCTTGGTTGACCATTGGCCACCAGCGGAAAAACGGAAAAATTTTATAGAGAGTTTGCGACTGGCTGGCTACCTTAGACATGAGATACCTTTACACTTATTCAAAAAAATTTAATGACGCTCTACTTTAAAAAAGCCCGGCTCACTTTCATGAGTCGGGCTTTTTGAATGCCGCTTACAAAATTAAGCCACGCCTTGGTAATACATATTCTGGGGGTGCTTAGCTTCAGCGAAGAAGTACCAACGCTCTGCCAACAAACCTGCGTACTGCAAGATGAACGCCAAAACGGGCACGCTCATCACCAGCAACAACGGTGCAATAAAAGACAGTACTAAAAAGCTAGGCACGATTGTTTTGACGAACTCAGCACTCTTGCCGTGAAAATACTCACGCGTATTGTAAGAGCCACCCATCGCACCTTGTGACTTCTGAACAATACGTGGATGCTTAATACCAATCGCGCTTTGCAGTGTGCTCGCGGGCGTTAGATTTGCATTACGCAACAATGATGATCCGCGCGTCACTAACGACACCGCTGTTAAGAAGAAGGCAACTTGCGCCAAGGGCGTGATCAAAGCTGGTGCCATTGCGCTGGCGTATGCCGCCGCCAATGTAAAGCCAGATGCGCTACCCAGCAAAGTGAAGTTCACGATCGTTAACGGATGCGCCCACTCTTTAAGCACTTTAACAGCCGCGTAAATCATCGCAGTGCAAACAAACAGAGTGATAGCCATCACTACGCCAACAACGCCAAGTGCAATAGTAATGTTTGATCCCATCGCTAGGTAATGTGCTGCGCCGTAAGCGAAAGCCGCACCCATGAAGGCTGGTAAAGCAATCACTTCGCGAGACAACCACGAAGTGCGCCACATCATCATGGCGCGCCATGCACGCTCAGGGTGGCCTAGGTGGAAGAACGAAGCCAACAGACCTAAGCCGCTGAACAACAAGATAATCGCGCTACCGCCCACAAAGAAGTTAGCTTCCAATGCAGTAGGTGACAGTAGTTCGCATGCGAACAAGGCGATGAACAAACCTTGTGCCGCACCGATCAGGGTGGTTAAAAACAACACAGAAAAATTGGGGCGCATTAAATAATTTCCTTATTCAGATTCTAATTAAAGCTCTTCGGTGATCGAAGGCATGTTCTGATCGAACGGTGCGCCATCAATCTTGTGCGGATTATCGGCACTATAGAGCTCATCATCACGAATCGTGATCGTCGTTTTCCGACGAGGTAGATAGTGATTGGACGGGTTAGTGCCGGCCTCTGGCATCAGCGCATAACCGCCACGCTCACGAATCGCAGTAGACACTTCAGACTGAGGATCATGTACGTCACCGAACAAACGAGCACCTGGTGGGCAAGCCAGCACGCAAGAAGGTTTGCGACGGTCTTCTGGCAAACTTTCGTCGTAAATACGATCCACGCACAGTGTGCATTTAGTCATAACCTTGCGCTCTTCATCAAACTCACGCACGCCGTACGGACAAGCCCATGAGCAGTAGAGGCAGCCAATGCACTTGTCGTAGTCCACCAACACAATGCCGTCTTCTTTACGCTTGTAAGAAGCGCCCGTTGGGCAGACTGGCACGCATGGTGGATCTTCGCAATGCAAGCAAGACTTAGGGAAGTGTACCGTTTCCGTATTCGGGAAAGTGCCCACTTCAAAAGTTTGCACACGGTTGAAGAAAGTGCCGGTCGGGTTAAGCCCGTACGGATTTTGATCCACCAAAGAGCCTGCAGCCCCAGAGGTGTTCCACTGTTTACAGTTAGTTACGCAAGCATGGCAGCCTACGCAAACGTTTAAGTCAATTACCAGCGCAAGTTGCGTCATTAGTGCGCTCCTTTCTTACCTGATTTACCGGCAAACCACGCCAGCATGCCTTCTTTTCTCGGTTTCATCCCTGGTTGTGGCGTCATCGCTTCGAACTGAGGTGAAGTCTCTTTTGGCTCGTCTGCACTCGCTGGGTAAATCCGTACACGTACGTCGTACCAAGCGGCTTGGCCGGTGATCGGGTCAGAATTAGAGAAGCGTTTACCGCTATGGTTTGCGTCCAACTCTTCTGAGATCAGGTGATTCAACAAGAAGCCTTGCTGCGATTCGTTCGCCTCTTTGCTCAAGTTCCATGCACCGGATGCTTTACCGATCGCGTTCCATGTCCAAACTGAACCCGGCTCAACCGATTCAGAGTAACGGCACATGCAGCGCACCTTACCCCACTTCGATTCAATCCACATCCAACCGCCATCTTCAATACCCGCTTCTGCTGCTGTGCGTGAATTGACGAACAGATAGTTGTAAGTGTGAATTTGACGTAACCATGCGTTTTGCGAATCCCACGAGTGATACATCGCCATTGGGCGCTGAGTGAGCGCGTTCAATGGGTATTTAGCCAGATCGGTCTCATCGTTTTCCAATGGTGCATACCAGAATGGCAACGGATCAAAATACTTTTTCACGCGATCACGTAAATCATCAGGCGGTTGCTTACCTGGGCGCTTACCTTCCGCTGCCAAGCGGAATGCTTGTAATAATTCAGAATAAATATGAATCACCACTGGGTCATTCGTGGTGCGAATACCGGCTTGGTGCGACCAGTCCAAATATTCCTTATTCCAGTTACGCATGTATTGGCTGGAAAGCGGCAAATGGTATTGGTGGAAGCAACCGTTTTTCTCGTACATTTCCCACTGCTTCGGATTTGGCTCGCCGCGCATGGCTTTATCGCCATCTTTACCGCGCCATCCTGAAAGGAAACCAATACCAGAACCAGGCGCAGTTTCGTAATTAATCACGAAGTCTGTGTAACCCTTGAACTTGCGACCACCTTCAGCGTTAGTGAAGGCAGGCAATTTGAGGCGGCCTGCCAACTCCACAATAACCTCTTGGAATGGCTTGCACTGACCTGTTGGCGGCAGCACTGGAATACGCACTGCATCCACTGGGCCGTCATATTCAGAGATCGGACGATCAAGCATCGACATCGTGTCGTGACGCTCTAGGTAAGTTGTATCAGGCAACACCAAGTCTGCGAACGCTGTTGTCTCTGATTGGAACGCATCGCACACGACCAAGAATGGAATCTTGTAGCCGCCATCTGCATTTTTATCGGTCAGCATCTTGCGCACTTCTGACGTATTCATGCTGGAGTTCCACGCCATGTTGGCCATGAACAACAACAGAGTGTCGATCGGATAAGGATCACCGCGCCATGCGTTAGTGATGGCGTTGTGCATCAAGCCGTGCACAGATAAGGGGAATTCCCATGAAAAGCCTTTGTCCAAACGTACCGGCTGACCGGCCGCATCAACGAACAAATCATCTGGATTCTCAGGCCAGCCGAGCGGCGCACCACCCAATGGGGTGTTTGGCTGCACAGCCTCAGGACCTTTAGAAGGACGAATATTCGGCGGAATCGCACGCGGGTAAGGCGCTTTGTGGCGGAAGCCTCCGGGGGTGTCAATCGTGCCCAACATTGACATCAAAATCGACAAAGCGCGAATCGTTTGGAAGCCGTTAGAGTGCGCTGCCAAGCCGCGCATCGCATGGAAAGCAACGGGGCTACCTTTAACGGTTTCATGCTCATTACCCCAGCAATCTGTCCAAGGAATTTGCAATTCAATTTTTTGATCGCGCGCCACAAGGCCCATTTCATGAGCGAGGTGCTTGATCGTTGCTGCTGGAATACCTGTGATTTTCTCTGCCCACTCTGGCGTGCACTCTGCCACGCGCTCTTTCAATAGCTGGAACGCAGGTTTAACCGGTGTGCCATCAGGCATTTTGAAGCTGCCGGAAAATTGTGGGTCAGCACCTTTGGTATGGTCAGCCACCGGCTTGTTAGTAACACGGTCCCACCAGAGGAAATTCAGCGGGCGAGAAGGATTGATTTTGTCGCCTTCGGGGTTACGCACCATCATGCCGAATTCATTGCTATTCAGATCTTGGTTCACCAGTTGGCCAGAATTGGTGTATTGCGCCATGAATTCACGGTCATACAAACCTAGCTCAATCAGCTCACGCATGATCGCCATCAGCAGCGCAGCATCCGTACCCGGCTTGATCGGAATCCATTCATCAGCCACCGCAGCATAGCCAGAACGCACGGGGTTAATCGCCACAAAGCGGCCACCGTTACGCTTAAATGTACCAATCGCGCTCTTCAAAGGATTGGAGTGATGGTCTTCGGCAGTCCCGATCATGTAGAACACTTTTGCGCGCTCCAAATCAGGGCCACCAAATTCCCAGAAGGAACCGCCAATGGTGTAAATCATGCCGGCCGCCATATTCACGGAGCAGAAACCACCGTGCGCAGCGTAGTTAGGGGTACCAAATTGGCGAGCGAACATACCTGTTAGGGCTTGCATCTGGTCGCGACCTGTAAATAGGGCAAATTTCTTTGGGTCGGTAGCGCGCAGATGCGACAAGCGCTTTTCCAAAATATCGAAAGTTTCGTCCCAAGTAATTTCTTCGAACTGGTTGGCACCGCGCTCTGTACCTTCTTTACGACGCAAAGGCTTAGTCAGCCGAGCGGGCGAATACTGCTTCATAATGCCCGAGCCACCCTTGGCGCAAATCACGCCTTTATTCAGTGGATGATCAGGATTACCCTCGATGTAGCGCACCTCACCATCGCGTAAATGTACGCGGATGCCGCAACGGCAAGCGCACATGTAACAGGTGGTGGTACGCATCTCAGTGGACGCAGAAGGTAGAGGTGAAGCTATAGGATCGTGTATTGGCGAGGACATATATCGTTCTTATCGGTTTTTATAATAAGGTTTTTTCACATCGAAAACTGCTGACGTGCGCGCTTTTTGAGGGTCGTATTAGGCGGAATTCATCAACCTAGTGTCTATAACTATATCAGGCAAGGCTAAGTAACCCTATCGGGTTATATTCATAATTTTTTTACTGTCAATGTTGACCTTTAAGGGGTATTCGACTTACCCTGCAGACTGCTAAATAAAAATTTGAGTTTCTCCGCGCGCATGCAGAAACAGATATTCCCAATCGAAGAAGATATCGAACCCCGTGGTTTTTCATGGGTGCGCGAGCCAGATTTTACCCCTCCCGGAGACGACGGTGGTGTTGACGCATGCCTAGCTCATGAGTTTTCGCTTCCTCGCGGAGGCGACTTAAAATCACTGCTTGAAGTTTTTCTCGAGAATATCGTCAATACAGTAAACGCGACGGCGGGCATCGTGCAACTCACGCCACCGGATGGGCGCGATCTAAAAATAATTAGCTCCACTGGGGTTTCCTTAGCGCTGCAAACAGAGGCAGAAAACTGCATCGAAATGAATTGCGTCACAAAACAAGCGACCCCAAAGCACCCACATATTCAGTTAGCGGATCTTCGTAGTCGCAATTTGTCCCCACATGCACGATGTGATACCTGTCGCTTCGTATCAAGAATCTCTGCGCAACTTGACGCGAGCAATACCACCCTTCCCCCTCTTGGCACCTTGACGCTATTTTTTGATCAAGACGCGAAAATTACACTCCAAACACTGGACACGATTGCCGCTTTTGCAAAGATTTTGAACAGCACGATCGAGCATATTCAGATCAATCGTGAGGCCAAACGTGTGGAGCTACTAAAAGAGCGCGTTGAAATCGCCAACGACATTCATGACTCGGTCGCACAAACACTGACCTACGCACGCATGAAGATCAGCTTGCTACGCGGAGCCATCCCCTCTGATATTGAACGTGCAAAAAAATATATTAATGATTTGGACGACGCACTAGATATTGGACAAAGAAATACGCGTAAACTAATTACTGATCATCGCTGCGAGCTAAACCACAGCGGACTTCCTGCCGCATTGCACGATTTAATCAACGAATTTCATTCTCACCACTCAATCGCAATTGAGTATCACAATCATTTAATAGATCTTGAATTGCCTCTTGAATACGAGATACAGGTGTACCACATAGTGCTAGAAGCGTTGACCAATATTGCGCGACATTCTGGCGCTAGCCATGCGCGCTTGTTTGTTGAGCAGCGCTTTGGTTATTACGTTTTTACCATTGAAGACAATGGCAGTGGCGCATGTACCTTTACCCCTGTGGAAGGGCATTACGGCATGAAAATCATGCAGGAGCGAGCCACTCGGATAGGCGGTAAAATTGACGTCAGGAGCACTGCGGGCCTAGGCACGCAGGTGCAATTATTTTTCACCCAACCATCGTTAGACGGGAACACCCTTAATGAGTGACAAGCTAAAAGTAGTACTGGTAGATGATCAAGGTTTGTGCCGGCGCGGGCTCAGCGAGCTATTGATACATGCCTATGATTTCACCGTACTCGGCGCGACGGACAACATCGACGAGCTGCGCACATTACTCGAACTCAAGCCCGATTTGTTCATCATTGATCTACGCATGAAGCCGATGGATGGCATCTCTATGTTGCAGCAACTACGCAAAGATGGTTACAACACACCTGCCATCATGCTCACCATGAGCGACTCTGAAGTTGACTTAAAGAATGCTATTCGCGCCGGCGTTCGCGGCTATTTACTCAAAGATATGGCGCCAGATGAAGTGGTTGATGCGATTCGTCGTGTTGCGGGTGGTGAATTAGTCGTTGCCCCCACCATGACCATCAAAATGATTGAAATGCTTCGTGATGGCGACACCGAGCAGGAACCAAAAAATTCGCTCAAATTGCTCACAGACCGTGAGCGCGAAATCTTGCAACTTCTCTCGCGCGGCGAAAGCAATAAAGCCATCGCGATGAACTTAAAAATCAGCTATGACACAGTAAAGCAGCATGTGCGTCATATTTTAAACAAGCTCAATCTTTCTTCACGCGTAAAAGCCGCAGTTTTATTTACTCAAGAGCAGAATGGAACGCATAACGACACGCCTCCTTCTAATTCATAACCTAATTTTCACTTTAGAGTAGCCTTACATAACCCGAAATAGCTATAGACGTAACAATGGCGGATTGCGCCTAATAGTGAAGTTATAAAGCGTGATTGGCGGATTGCTCTTAATCTTAAATAGGCGCGGGTTTTATTCAGGCATCATCACTGAAATACCGAAAACCGATCAGCCACACAGGTTAAAGAAAAGCTCCATCTAAAAATTTAACAACAACACATAGGAAAAAATATGGCACACATCGTAATCATGGGAGCAGGTATCGGCGGCATGCCCGCAGCCTACGAAATGCGCGCAAAGGTCGACAAGAAACACAGCGTAACCGTTGTTTCTAACAGCGAAAACTTTCATTTCGTTCCCTCCAATCCTTGGGTGGGCGTGAAGTGGCGCGAACGCAAGCAAATCGAGTTTCCGGTACGGAGCTACCTAGAGAAAAAAGGTATCAACTTTATTTCTACTGGCGTTAAACGTGTTCATCCTGAAAAAAATCAACTTGAATTAAACGATGGGGCTAACCTTGATTACGATTACCTCGTGATTGCCACAGGCCCTAAACTGGCTTTTGATGAAGTTGAAGGCCTCGGCCCTCACGGCGGCCACACCCACTCAGTGTGCCACGTTGATCACGCGATGAAGTCTCATGATGAGTGGGAAAACTTCTGTAAGAACCCAGGCCCAATCGTAGTTGGCGCTGTGCAAGGCGCATCCTGCTACGGCCCTGCCTATGAATACGCTTTCATCATGGACACCGACCTGCGTAAACGCAAAATTCGCACTAAAGTTCCAATGACTTTTGTAACAGCCGAGCCTTACATCGGCCACCTCGGCTTAGGTGGCGTAGGTGACTCCAAAGGTATTCTCGAGTCAGGTATGCGCGACAAAGGTATCAAGTGGATTTGCAATGCAAAAGTAAGCAAAGTTGAAGCTGGGAAAATGTTCGTTACTGAACACGATGACATGGGTGTTGAGAAAAAACAGCATGAGTTGCCATTTAGCTACAGCATGATGTTGCCGGCTTTCAAAGGCGTTGATGCTGTGTTTGGCATTGAGGGCCTGACCCAAGCACGCGGCTTTATCATTGTTGACAAATACCAGCGCAACCCTAAGTACAAAAATGTCTTCGCTGTTGGCGTCTGTGTCGCAATTCCACCTGTTGAACCTACACCTATTCCCGTCGGCACACCAAAAACCGGCTACATGATCGAGTCAATGGTTACTGCAACCGTTCACAACATCAATGCGGACCTAACCAACACACCTGCAGATACTGAGGCAACTTGGAACGCGGTTTGTCTAGCTGACTTCGGCGATGGCGGAGTCGCATTCGTGGCTATTCCACAGATTCCACCTCGCAATGTGAACTGGTTCTCTGAAGGCAAGTGGGTTCATCTCGCGAAGGTTGCATTCGAGAAATACTTTATACGTAAGATGAAGAAAGGCACTTCTGAGCCATTCTACGAAGGTAGTATTTTGAGAATGATGGGCATTGAAAAACTGAAATAAGTTTTGGCTCAACACAAGCCCCCGACTTAACTGATCGGGGGCTTTTTCATTTACACTCATGCGAAATTAATTTCTGCATCTCATAAAGGAAAAAACATGCAACTCGACACCAGTAGCTTAGATCTCATTTTTCGCAATGCGCGTAGCCACAACGGCTGGCTAAATAAACCTGTTAGTGACGAACAGCTACGTCAGATTTATGACTTAATGAAATGGGCCCCAACCAGCGCCAATTCCAGTCCCGCTCGTATTCTGTTTATTAAGAGTGCTGAGGCTAAACAGCGATTACTCCCAACAATGCTGCCTGGCAACACCGAAAAAACACTCAGTGCGCCGGTTACCGCAATTATTGCGCAGGATCATGAGTTCTACGAAAAATTACCGGCCCTATTTCCTCATGCTGATGCCCGATCTTGGTTTGTAGGCAACCAAGCGCTCATTGACGCCACTGCATTTCGCAATAGCTCGCTACAGGGTGCTTATCTGTTGCTTGCAGTGCGCGCACTCGGTTTAGATGCGGGCCCCATGTCTGGCTTTGACAGCGCACAAGTCGATCAAGAATTTTTTGCCGGAACGAAAATTAAATCTAACTTTATGATCAACATCGGCTATGGCGATGCAAGCAAACTTTTTTCGCGTGGCCCTCGCTTATCTTTTGATGAAGCCGCACAGATTTTGTAAGCAAAAAAAAGGGCGACCTTGCGATCGCCCAGAATAGGAGGAGAGTAGGAAGAACGAGTACTTCACTCGAGGTTCTAACACCCAACCCGAATTTTATAGAGCCATCTTGACGCTCACAATATGCCAAATGGCCTAGGAAGTTTCTGACTTAAGGCGGCAATTTCCAAACTGATTTAAATCGGCACAAATAAAAAACCTGCTTATAGACTAATGCTCGATCGTGGGGAGCGCTAATCGGTAAGGGTGGAAATATAAAAGCAAAGCAAGAATGCCTGCCGATTCATTTCAAGTACTTACTTTTTGCTTGCATGCGACAAAAATGAAAAAGGCTTACATTTCTGTAAGCCTTTGATAATACTGGTAGGACGAGCGAGATTCGAACTCGCGACCAACGGATTAAAAGTCCGCTGCTCTACCGGCTGAGCTATCGTCCCACATCCCCAAAAGGGGAGCGCGCATTATACGGGTTTAGACCTTAGTGTCAACGCAATCACTCACGAATTTCGATAATGCGTTACATCAAAAATTCCCGCCTCTGCAAAACCTGCACTGCGCAAGCGACAGGAGTCACACACACCACAGGCGCGGCCTTGCTCATCCGCCTGATAGCAAGAAACAGTGGCGCTGTAATCAACTCCTAGCCTCATCCCATGTTGAATGATCTCAGCCTTACTCAAATGCAAAAGCGGTGCATGCACGGTAAGCGGCCTACCCTCTACTGCAGCCTTTGTCGCCAGATTGGCCATGCGCTCAAATGCAGCAACATATTCTGGCCGACAATCCGGATAGCCAGAGTAATCAACCGCATTCACCCCAAAGAAAATATCTTGCGATTTCAGCACCTCGGCCCAAGCAAGTGCCAAAGAAAGCATGATGGTGTTACGCGCAGGAACATAAGTAGATGGAATGCCACTACTCATTTTCTCCGGAACGGCAATTTTCGCATCGGTCAGCGCCGAGCCTCCGAACGCCGTCAGGTCAATATTTATTACGCGATGCTCCTTAGCCCCTAAAGCCATAGCTACGCGCTGCGAGGCGGCCAATTCAGCATGATGGCGCTGCCCGTAATCAACGCTGAGTGTGTAGCAGACGAAGCCTTGCTGTCTTGCCATCGCCAAGACCGTCGCGGAATCTAACCCGCCAGAAAGTAAGATGACTGCGTTTTTCATTTTCCCTGTTGATTTCCCCAAAGCAATTTATGGAGTTGCACTTGTAGGCGCACTTGCAACCCATCACGCAAAATCCAGTCTGCGAGATCTCGTGCCTCCAACTGACCTTGCGATGGAGAAAGCAACACCGGACACTTTTCAGTTAAACGATGTTCCTGCAATATCGATTTCGTCCATAGGTAATCAGCTTCATTGCAAACGACAAACTTAATTTCATCGTAAGGATTAAGATGCGCAAAATTCTGCCATAGATTTTTTTCTACTTCGCCCGATGCCGGTGTTTTTACATCGATCACTTTAGCAACGCGTTTATCAACTGCGCCAACATCAATTGCGCCACTCGTTTCCAAGGACACGCTCCATCCGTTATCGCAAAGAGTTTGCATTAACGCAATGCAGCCTTTTTGCGCCAGTGGCTCGCCGCCGGTCACACAGATATTACGCGATGGATACCTCGCCACTTCGCGCAGTATTTCATCACGACTCATAC
>Ga0194062_1001151_pt1 | contig 11107 bp, 3 predicted proteins | sample SepL2225m_MetaG_FD_155481 | JGI IMG/M metagenome (GOLD analysis project Ga0194062, IMG submission 155481) | Anoxic zone freshwater microbial communities from boreal shield lake in IISD Experimental Lakes Area, Ontario, Canada - Sep2016-L224-25m | ecosystem: Environmental > Aquatic > Freshwater >... | reverse complement strand
TCCGAGGTAGACGCGACTTTTTTTAACAATCGAAAGGCGGACGTGTTAAAAAAGGCACCTCTGTTCCTAGTTCCGCGGTAGACGCGACTTTTTTAACACAAAAAAATCCCTAGAGGAACACTTTTTAACACATGCGCTTACATTCGCAATTTTATTTCCGAATTATCGGTTGCTGAAGAGCCGAAATGAGTCGTGAAATCGAAGATTCCACGACGATAATTCAGTGATGTGTTAAAAAAGGTAGGTCTAAGGAATATTTTGTGTTAAAAATCAGGCCTCTGGCGCGGAAACAGGCCTAGAGGACCCGATTTTAACACACCCACTAAATTGAGCAGCTGGTTCCGATTCACTATAGCGCCAGCGGCGTGCCCTTACCTTTTTTTGCCTTTCTATTATGGTCATTCACTGTTATAATTAAATTGGAATAAACTTTTGAGGGAGAGCACACAACTATGAAGAGAAAAATATCGTGGATGCTGGTAGTCGTTTTTTTATGTTCGGCACTTTTTGCAAGTGGTTCCATCAAGCTCGGGCTTTGGTCGGAAACGAACGCGTTAGCGACTCTCACAGCGGAAGAAAAGTTCAATAAAACGGCAGTATTCGATGTGACGGAAAATGTCACGCATACGGACCCAGGGGACTGGTCGGTGACCTATTCGAATAGTGTCGCTTCCAGCAGTGAGTTGAATTCTCGCATTGACGGCGGCGGAATGGAGCCGATCCTATTTCAGAATAAATATGTTCCGTCCGGAGATTCACCGAATGAAATCATTTCAAATTCTACCGTAATCAGTAGCTATGATTCCTACATGGAAGGCATGCTCGATGGTGCGGATGTGCGCGTATATCGCCCAGTCAACGGCGTGATGCAGTTAGTTAGAACGGACACAATCGACAAGTTTTACTGTAGCGGTGCCTTTGATGTATTCGGCAAAATCGTTGTAGGAACGACGGCGAATTCCTTTTGGGATCCTTGGGAGCACAAGGGGATGCCATATTATTTTGCAGTCACTGCGATCGACAACAAAGGCAATGAGTCGGCCAAATCGAACTGGGATTCTGCTACGTTTACGGCTGCGCCGTCGGTTAATCCAAGCCCGACGTCACTTCCTGCGAATAATTTTTTGGCTGTCAACCCATCTCCTTCGGCTGCGCCAACACCTGCCGCACCGGTCAACTTTACGGCAACCGAAAGTGATTCCACGAAGGTGATCTTTAACTGGAATGCATCCAGCGACCCAAACGTCGTGGGATACAAAGTTTACAAATCATATTTCGCACCTGAAAATCAGCATGGATTTCGCTTGATGTTGTCACAGAGCTTGCCAGAAAATCCAGTCAAAAAAGACGATATGGTCTTTGTACGGAAAAAGTTTTATTCCTGGTCCAGAATTGCGAATCTGAGTCCGAGAATTTTTGATGCGACGGCAGGAAATCAGACGAAGACGTTGATTCCGTTTTTTCCTGATGAATATGCAAACAAGACCTATCAGTTTGTTCCGCATGGATCGACACCGCCTGATTTTACTGATAAGGGTGAAACTTGTGCTATGATCGATTTGAAAGATGCTTCGGCGCAGTTTAATTCGGCTATTTACAGTATTTCCGGTGTCAGTGCGACGGGTGGCGACTGGTATCATATTATGCGACCGGGTCAAACCTACACGATGCAGGCGTGGATGAAAAAGGACGGCGCGCAGACCACCACGGCGGAATTCTCCTTGACGGGTTATTATTCGTCTAGGATTCCAAAAAAGACTTTTACGCTCACAAATGAGTGGCAGAAATATACGTATGATTTTCTGGTGCCAGAAGGAATCAGCACTTCTACGGGAGTTGATCAGTTTGTATTAAAAGTCCAGGGACCTGTGAAGTTTTATATCGACAATTACGAAATCTATAATAAAGCAGTTGCATTTGCAGATTGGATGCCCGATGCCAAGCAGTTATTGATGGATTCCGGCTTTAAGGTCCTCAGAAATCACACCTTTATTAAGAGCGGCAACTTCAACCATGACATGAACATGCTGTTGAACCCACCTGGTGCCTTCAATGGTACAGCGGGTGGCGGTTCGACCCTATATAATCAGTTTAAACTTTGCAAGGACACCAATACGCTGCCGTGGTTGCAGATTGAAATGAGCATGAATGAAAAAGAGTGGAAGGATTTGGTCGAGTATATCAGCGCACCATATAATCCAGCGATTGATACACCTGCATCGAAACCAAGTGCCTATAAGCGCTATATCTCAGGACAGACGGCACCTTGGAGTGACGAGTTTGCGACGATCTATTTTGAGATTTCGAATGAAACATGGAATGGAATGTTTGCCCCATGGACCTTTCCGGCGACGACCGATCAGACGACTGGTGCAACCTATTCGTCGGGAAATACTTACGGTCTTTTTCAGGAATATGTGCTGAAGACAATGGGAGAATCTCCATACTGGAACGCGTTGAAAGACAAAATTTATCCTGTCGCTGGCGGCTGGGCGGTCAATAAGTACGAGATGGGCGAGGGCGTGAAATCGCCAAATACAAAAGCACTTTACCGCGCTGATTATAATGGCGGCTGGGATGAAGGCACGATACTTGATGCAACGGATGGCGGTTATTTTTACACAGCACTATACGGCATTCAGAAGGCGGATCCTGATGCAAAGGCATTTTTGGCAGCTCGAAATGCTGTCGGACTCACGCAACCACTCGGATCATACGAAGCAGGCCCGGGGTATTCTCTGCCAGGAAGCGCGACGACACCAGAGCAAAAGCTGCTGGTTGAGAAAAATAACGACATGCAAAAGTCCATGGTCGGTGCCGTTTCTACACTTGACTCATTCCTAGTGCGCGCAGCGTATTATGAATATGATATGCAGAATTTCTTTACCTTTAACAGCAATCGAAACTATTGGACCTCACATGCTTGGAATGTGCCAGGCGTGCCAAGAATGTCAGGGCAGACCTATCCTGCATTTGATGCGCTTACTCTATACACAAAATATGCGCGTGGCGACTTCTTGAATGTGAAGACCGTTGACGGGCCAACCTATGATATTCCACCGATTGGGACGCGTGTCGCTTCGTTAGATAGTCCGATGGTTGGCGCCTACGCAACGCGAAATGGAGACGATTACACCGTTTTTGTGTTAAACCGTAAGGTGGACAACTATCCATTCTCATCCAATGCTGGCTACGCAAAAGCAGAATTCAATCTGCCATTCACGAACTGTGAATCGGTCACGTTGCGGAAGATGGAAGGCAAGTGGGATGGTACAAAATACAATCCAAGAATCAGTAATATCGAAGCACAGAATGTTGCAATTCAGACGGAGACGATTCCTTTGGCGAACTTCAGCCAACACTTTGTCGTCAACGAAAACACGGGTGCGCATGCAGACGGTATGGTGCCGTGCGGGGTCTATATGTATACATTCCACAATGTCTCAAAGCAAGCACCAGAAGCACCGGTCATTCAAAGTATCACTGGCGTGAACGTTGGCGCGCGCATTGCGAATCGCATCACATGGAGCGCATCACCGACTGCTACATATTATAACGTGTATGTTTCGCAAACACAGGGCAATCCAGTGCCAAATTTGAATAGTTTTTCACTTATCGGTACGGTAACTGGTGGAAATACGACATTTGATGATGTGACTTCGAACAGTGGGACAGGGTATTACTATTACGTGCGTGCGATCAATGCAATCGGGTATTATGAAGACTCGCATGTCGTGTTTGCGCCTCCTAGCGGGGGATTCTATCCGATTGGTACGACTGCGCCAATGGCAACGCCAATCATAACACCAACGCCTGTGCCCACACCAATGCCACCGATTTTATTTGCTTACGATGGCTTTGACTACACTCCTGGCTTCGCGGTAGGACTCAATGGCGGCTATAACTGGAACGGAGGCTGGGTAAGTAACGCGGCCCCAACCCCTCCAATCAATGTGGAGACTGCCTCTCCGATGCCGAATAAAGGAGTCGCAAACACAGGAAATTATTTGACGGGTTATTCGAATTACTCGTATTTTGGAAGAAAACTCATGGCGAACTCAACTACTTCGCTCGATATCAAAAAGTTCTTGAATGAATCGTTTAAATTCGGCAAGGCTGGGACGACAATTTGGATGTCCAGTCTCATGCGCACCGATAAAGTGGATTTGGATTATTTCTTAGGCCTTCATAATGACTCAGTGGGTTGGTGGTTGAACGACGGAAATACGACCTACTATAATATTTCGTTTGGTGGGTATGGGGCCAGCTCGAAAAAGGCAGACAATAAATACTACTGGACATTGAAAGTGGGACCAACAGGATATGCGCTTTCGAACAAAGAAATCGTCGTAGGGGAAACCGTCTTTGTTGCGGTCAAGATTGATTTTACCGAAAACGGGGGACTCGTGAAGATGTATTTGAATCCTACCCCACTGACCGACCCGACCCTAAGTGCACCGGATGCGCAAGTTGAAATTACGACAAAAGCCTTTCAATTTTCCGGAATCTCATTTTACAAAGGTTCAGGAAGTAAAGTGGCAATTGATGAAGTGCGAATCGGGAATTTGTTTGACGCGGTTGCGCCGAAGTATTATGTGGGAGGTGTGACGCCGAGTCCGACGCCTACACCAACCCCAACACCTTTGCCAACTGCTCGCCCGACACCAGCAGTTCCACTCATGGCGCCGCCAACACCAAGCCCGACCCCAACTTCGACTCCTACGCCTACGCCAACGCCGACCCCGTCCCCAACGCCGACCATGCCACCAGTTGTTGCCAGTGACAATACCATTGTCGTAAATGCAGCCCCAGCAGGCATGAAGACGACAATCCAAGACAACGGAAATGGATATATTACCGTGCTTTGCAAACTGAAAGGCGTCATGAACATCAATAGTTTTTCCTGGGCAATTGGTTACGACAAGACGAAAGTGGTGCCTGTGACTTTTGCCGATCCGAAGACAGATGCTCCGAATGCGAAGCTTGCGACTGCGGCTGCGATTGCGCCTTATTTTGAAGTGCCAGGGGCATCACAATTGACAGGCTATAATCTCGCATCCTTCCAAATTGAGAACACATCCGCTGTCACATCAGGGAATTATGTTCTGATTGGTTATACAAAATACACAGGTGCGACCCTATCGCTAAGTGCAGCGACAGAAGCACCTATGTTGAAAATGACGTTTAGGAAAATTAGCGCGATTGATGATGCAACCTTCTCGTACTTCCACAAAGCAGTAGCGGGTACCGTTGTCAGCAAACTCATCTACAGTACGACGAATGTACTCCAGTATCCTGTTACAACGGGAGCGACCGTATATACGCGTCCAGACTTGTTCGCATTGGAACTTGTCGCAAATACGAAAATGATCCGATTCCGTTCTTTGACTGCCATCGATCCGATGAACTCAGGTGATGCAGTGTATGATGCGTATATCATGGCGAATGGAACGACCCATATCACGCTGAAACAGACTTATATGTCAAATGAAATTCTTTATACAACAACAGTCGATCCAGTCACTAAAATGGCACAAATTCCAGTCGTAGCCGACGGCAAATATTTTGTTTCTGTCTCACGCAATGGTTGGCTGACTAGAAACTTTGATGTGGCGGTAGCAGGCGCAACGGTAGAACTAGGTGACAAATCACTCATTCCTGGGGATGTGTACCTGGATGGCATTATCGATGGTTCAGATTCTGAGGCCTTGTTCGCAAGCATTGGAATGGGCTATGGTGACGCAGGTTATCTTGTAGAGAATGACATCAACCTCGACGGAATTCTAGATGGCACAGACACAGAAACCATCTTTGCAAACATAGGACTGGATGAAGGGACCTATGGGGAGTATTACATAATATAATTTCAATGATTTTAAAGACACACTAAAGTTCCACAACACGACCACCGCTGACCCTTGAGGACTCCGCTGCAAACGCCATCAAATGGCTTTGGAGCGAATCTTCGAGGGTTGTCATTGTGGTATTCGTATAGGTCTCGTCGAGCAGGAGATTGACAAAGTCTTCTAATAGTACGGAATCGCCTCCGCCATGCCCGCTGAAGTCATCCGTCAATGTGCGGATATCAACACATTCATATTTTTCACCGTTCAAGCCGTGTTCCTTCATCACGATGACATTGCCGAAATCCTGCGTATAAATATAGCCAAGCGTGCCCATAATCTTGATGTTTCGTCCAGCGTTGCCAAACGCACACATCGTGAAACTTGCAGTAGAGCCATCCTCAAAGCTTGCGTTGACGACTTGATGGTCAACGACGTTGTTATCACAGTGAAACACACAGCGCCCATACGGACCAGTTTCGAGGGCTTCGCGTACCTTTTCTACCGTTGGGTTTACGACAAACGTATTGGAGGGGAACAACGAGTCATTTTGAATACCCAACGAGCCAGTGATGTAGATTTTCTCAGCATCGTAGGGACAGGTTTCCTTCACTTGGCAGCCGTCGAAGCAGCGTTTGGTCGCGCCTGCGGGCGCTTTTTCTTCTCTGAAATAAAACAGATCTCCGAAGGAAGATATTTTGGCGCATTTTTTATTCATGAGCCAGGAGAGCAAATCCATGTCGTGACAAGACTTTGTTAAGATCATCGGGCCCGAAGAGTCAGAATTGCGCCAGTTCCCACGTACAAAGCTATGGGCCTGGTGCCAGTAGCCGACGTCCTCGTTCGCTTCGATGGAGACCACTTCGCCAATTTTTCCAGATTCAAGCATGTTCTTGATTGTCTGGTAGAACACTGTGTATCGGAGGACATGGCAGACCATCACTTTACGGCCGAGACGTTTTGCCTCCGCAGCAATCGTCAAACAATCTTCTGCCGTCGTCGCGATTGGTTTTTCAAGGAGCACATCGTAGCCTTTTGCAAGTGCCGCCATACAATGAGGCAGGTGTTGTTGGTCCTGGGTCGCAATGATGATGCCATCGGCCAGTTTTGGCTGTGCCAAGAGTTCTTCCGCTGAGCGGAAACAAAACTCCTCTGGAATCTGATGTTCCGCTTTGAACTTGTTGATGCGTTCTTCGTGGCGGTCGGCCACGGCCACAATCTTAACTTTGTCACCCAAATCCTTTTTCTCTTTAATAAATGAGGCATAGGCGTTCATACCGCGATTTCCTGCACCTAAGATTGCAATGGTTACTTGTTTCATAGCAGCTGCTCCTTACAAAGTTTATTCTCAAATAATTATACTCTTTTCCATGCAAAAAGCCACCCAAAATTGAGCGGCCTTTTGCAGGACTATTCATGGAGCCTGGAAGGGTTCCACTATTAGTTATAATGCAGTTTTAGTACGTAATGCCTTGCGCGTACATTGCGCTAGCAACTTTTTCAAAACCAGCGATGTTTGCGCCAGCCACGAGGTTGTCGCCAAAGCCGTATTCTTTTGCAGCGTTACTTGAATTATGGTAGATCGAAATCATGATTTCTTTGAGTCTTGCGTCAACTTTTTCGAAGGTCCAAGCATCGCGTTCGCTGTTCTGGCACATTTCAAGCGCGGAAGTAGCAACGCCACCTGCGTTTGCTGCTTTCGCAGGCCCGAAGAGCACGCCGTTTTTCAAGAAAACTTCAACTGCTTCTGGAGTAGAAGGCATGTTTGCGCCCTCTGCAACAGCGATACAGCCGTTTTTCACGAGCAACTTCGCCGAAGCTTCGTCGATTTCGTTTTGCGTTGCGCTTGGGAGCGCGATGTCGCACTTAACGGACCAGATGCCTGCGCATCCTTCTGTGTAAGTTGCTTTTGGATGAGATTTCACGTATTCGCTGATTCTCTTTCTTTCGACTTCTTTGAGTTGTTGCACGAGAGCCAAGTCAATTCCGTCTGGATCATAGATGTATCCGTTGGAGTCGCTCAATGCGACAACTTTAGCGCCGAGTTGCGTTGCTTTTTCAGTCGCATAGATGGCTACGTTTCCGGAACCGGAAATGACAACCGTCTTGCCTTTAAATGAATTCTTCTTCGCATTCAACATTTCTTCTGTGAAGTAGCAGAGACCATAACCAGTTGCTTCTGTTCTTGCAAGGGAACCTCCCCAAGTGAGGCCTTTTCCAGTGAGAACACCAACGAAATTATTTTTGAGTCTCTTGTACTGTCCGTACATGTAACCGATTTCACGTCCGCCTACGCCGATGTCGCCAGCAGGTACGTCAGTGTCTTCGCCGATGTGCTTTGACAACTCAGTCATAAAGCTTTGGCAGAATTTCATGATTTCCATGTCTGATTTGCCTTTTGGATCGAAGTCGGATCCACCTTTGCCACCGCCGATTGGCAATGTGGTCAGTGAATTCTTGAAGATTTGCTCGAACCCAAGGAACTTCACGATGGAAAGATTCACGGTTGGGTGAAGTCTCAAACCACCTTTGTAAGGGCCGATTGCGCTGTTGAATTGGACTCGGAAGCCTCTGTTGACTTGCACTTTGCCGGCATCGTCTACCCATGCCACGCGGAACATGATTTGTCTTTCAGGCTCAACGATACGATCGAAGATCCCTGCTGCAACCCATTCTGGATGTTTTGCTGCGACTGGCTCGAGTGATTCGAGTACTTCAACTACTGCTTGATGAAATTCTGGTTGTCCTGGATTTCTCTTGAGAACACTCTCAAGAACTGGTGCTAAAATTTTCATTACTGTTTCCTCCTCGTCGAGAATTAATTTATTAATAACATCACTGTTATTTTTTTTACTATATCATTTGTAACAGATTTATTTCCAAAATGCAAGTATTAAATTGAAAAATTGCAAAAAAACTTTTTTTTCGATAAAAATGCCATTGGCAAAACGGTGTGATATAATATATTTGAGTGATTGAGGAAGTTGGGGGAGTTCATCTATGAACGAATTTGTTCATCTGCACGTGCATACGGAATTTAGTTTACTGGACGGGGCGAACCGGATACAGAAAATCGCCGAGAAAGTCAAAGAGTTAGGCATGACAAGCATTGCAATTACAGACCATGGCGCCATGTACGGGGTCGTTGATTTTTATAAAGCGTTGAAAGCGGCAGGGGTCAAGCCGATTATCGGTTGCGAGGTTTATGTGGCGCCGAGAAGTCGTTTTGACAAAGAGGGCAAGGCGGATGCTGCGCAAGGTCACCTCATTTTACTTGCAAAAAACGAAATTGGCTATCATAACCTCATCAAACTCGTTTCCATAGGATTTACGGATGGGTTTTATTATAAACCGCGTGTCGATCTGGAAACCATCGTCGCCCATGCCGAAGGACTCATTGCTTTGAGTGCGTGCCTCGGCGGAGAAATTCCATCCAGAATTCTTGCAAACGATGACGCAGGCGCGAAAGCCCTTGCGTTGAAGTATGCGCAGGTGTTTGGGGAAGATAATTTTTATTTGGAGTTGCAAGACCACGGCATTCCAGACCAGCGTTTGGTCAATGCCAAGTTGATTGCGCTTTCTGAAGAGACGGGCATTCCACTTGTCGCGACAAACGACGCCCACTATATGAACAAAGCCGACGCCAAGGCGCACGAAGTGTTGCTTTGCATCCAGACCGGAAAAACCATCAACGATGAAGACCGTATGCGGTTCGAGACGGACGAGTTTTACTTAAAGTCCGCAAAAGAGATGCAGAAGTTGTTTGCACATGTGCCCGAAGCGATTGAGAACACGGTAAAGATTGCGGCGCGTTGCGAATATGATTTTGTGTTTGGCGAAAGACACCTGCCTGTGTTTCAGTTGCCGGAAGGGCGCGAAGCATATGAATATTTCGAGCAGTTATGCGAGGAAGGCTTCAAAAAACGTTATGGCGATTCGCCAACGCAAGAAGAAATAGACCGCTTAAAATTTGAAACGAATATGATTCGTCAGATGGATTTTGTGGACTATTTCTTAATTGTGCATGATTTCATTGCATTTTCAAAGGCTAACGGCATCATGGTCGGGCCAGGCAGAGGGTCTGCGGCGGGGAGCATGGTCGCCTATTGTCTTGGGATTACCGGAATTGATCCACTAAAATATAATTTGCTCTTCGAGCGGTTTCTAAATCCTGAACGTGTCACCATGCCCGATATCGATATCGACTTTTGCTACGAACGTCGGCAGGAAGTCATCGACTATGTGATTTCGTTGTATGGGGAGGATCGCGTCGCGCAGATCATCACGTTTGGGACGCTGGCGCCACGGGCGGCCATTAAGGACACGGGTCGTGCGTTGGCTGTGCCGTATGCGGATGTGGATCAGATTTCCAAGCTGATTCCGATGGAACTCAAGATTACCCTTGAAAAAGCACTTGAACGCAGTCCAGAGCTGAAGGGTCGATACGAAACGGATGCGCAAATTCATAATTTGATGGACACGGCCATGAAATTTGAGGGAATGCCGCGCCACTCGTCGACCCATGCGGCGGGCGTCGTAATCACTGCCAAGCCGGTCACGGACTACGTGCCAGTTTCCAAGCAAGATAACAACGTGACCACGCAGTTCAATATGAATTTATTAGATGAACTTGGCCTATTGAAAATGGACTTTTTGGGATTGCGCACATTGACCGTCATTCGTGATGCGATTGCGATGGTGCAGGAGAACTTTGGTGTGGCGATCGACATCGACACAATTGATCTCACGGACGCGGTGGTGTATCAAATGATCAGTGAAGGCAAGACCTCTGGGCTGTTTCAACTGGAAAGTTCGGGCATGACCAATTTCATGAAGGAACTGCAGCCAAATTCTTTAGAAGATATCATCGCCGGGATTTCGTTGTATCGACCTGGTCCGATGGAGAAAATACCGACCTATATTGAAAACAAACGCAATCCTTCGAAAGTGAAGTACGATACGCCGCAGTTGGAAGCCATATTAGATGTAACGCACGCGGTCATCATTTATCAAGAGCAGGTCATGCAAATTGTGCGTGATTTGGCCGGCTTTTCTTACGGACGCTCGGATATGATGCGGCGCTACATGTCCAAAAAGAAGCACGGTATCATGGAAATGGAACGCAAAAACTTCATCTATGGCATTACGCTCGAAGATGGTACGGTGGAAGTGGATGGTTGTTTGCGACGCGGGGTCTCGGAGTCGACGGCAATCAAATTATTCGACGAGATGATGAACTTCGCGAGTTACGCCTTCAACAAATC
>Ga0194062_1001149_pt1 | contig 11118 bp, 8 predicted proteins | sample SepL2225m_MetaG_FD_155481 | JGI IMG/M metagenome (GOLD analysis project Ga0194062, IMG submission 155481) | Anoxic zone freshwater microbial communities from boreal shield lake in IISD Experimental Lakes Area, Ontario, Canada - Sep2016-L224-25m | ecosystem: Environmental > Aquatic > Freshwater >... | reverse complement strand
CTGCTAAACTTAATTTTGAAGAAGCAGCGGGTTATAGGGATCAAATTACAAAGTTGCGCTCTGTGCTAGAAAAGTATTTTGTTTCTGGAGAGAAGGGTGATGTGGATATTATTGCTTGTGCCAGCAAAGGAAATATAGCTTGTGTACAAGTATTTTTTATTCGTAATGGGCAGCATTTAGGTAACAAAGTTTTTTTCCCGGGAATTAATAGTGAGCAAGATCCTGCTTTAATTATACAAGCGTTTATTCCCCAATATTACCTTGATAAGCCAATTCCTTATGAATTGATCGTCAGTCATGAGCTGGAAGAAGTACCTTTGTTAGTTGAGGTATTATCTAGTGAGGCAAAACATTCAGTTGTTATCTCTGCTAATGTTAGGGGGGAGCGTTTAAAATGGCTTCAAATGGCTACTACTAACGCTGAAAACTCATTGCTCAGTAAATTAGCGGATAAGCAGGGTGTTTATGCTCGTTTCTTGAGTTTACAAGAGGAGTTAGGTTGTATCGAGGTGCCTAAGCGCTTGGAATGTTTTGATATTAGTCATACGCAAGGTGACCAAACAGTTGCATCATGCGTGGTTTTTGATAGGGAGGGGCCCGTTAAATCTGCGTATCGACGATTTAATATTACTAATATTACTGGAGGTGATGATTACGCGGCGATTTATCAGGCTGTATTTCGACGCTTTAAGCGGCTCAAACAAGGTGAACATGTGGCGCCAGACATATTATTTATTGACGGAGGCAAAGGTCAGGTGCGTGAAGCGCAAAAGGCATTAGCTGAATTGGAGATAAACAATGTTATGATAGTCGGCGTTTCGAAGGGACCCGATAGAAAGCCAGGCATGGAAAAACTGATTTTAGTTGATCAGGAGCAGCCTTTGGATATTGTACCGAGCGCTAGTGGTTTGCTGTTGATTCAGCATATTCGTGATGAAGCTCATCGGTTTGCAATTACAGGACATAGAGCTCGTCGTGGTAAGGCCTCAAAGCAATCCATATTGGAAGGTATTTCTGGATTAGGGGCTAAGCGACGGCAGTTATTATTAAAACAGTTTGGGGGGCTGCAGGGCATTAGATGCGCAGGCGTAGATGCACTTTGCAGCGTAGACGGCATAAGTCGGCAGTTGGCAGAGCGAATTTACGAACTATTTCATCATCAAGATGGCGATTCAATTTAATATACCTACAAACCTTACATTGCTAAGAATCGCGTTAATTCCTTTATTAGCCGTGGTTTTTTATTTACCTTGGCAGTATTCTAATGTTGTCTGCACGTTGATCTTTTTTATGGCGGGTGTGACAGACTGGCTGGATGGTTACTTAGCTAGAAAATTACAATTGGAAACACCTTTTGGGGCTTTTTTAGACCCAGTCGCTGATAAGCTTATGGTGGCGATCGTGCTGGTTTTAATTTTTCAACAGCAGGGGTCAGTTTATTTAGCAATTCCTGCAGCGGTTATTATTGGTCGTGAGATTACGATTGCCTCCTTAAGAGAATGGATGGCTGAAATTGGTCAGCGGGCAAAAGTGAAGGTTTCTCAATTAGGTAAATGGAAAACGACAGCGCAAATGTTGGCTATTGGTTTTTTGTTATACCGTGAGGACTTATTTGGATTGCCAATTAATATGATGGGTTATGTTCTGTTATATGTGGCTTCTGTACTTACTTTATGGTCAATGATGAGTTACTTAAATGCCGCTTTAGTCGTTATTAAAGAACAATAATTATCATATGAGCTAGCGGTGTTTTTATATTAACCGCTCTGGACTTTTTGGTTTCAATTCGGGTTTATTCGACAGGAGGGTATCCTTGATAGTTGAGTGAACTTTTCAGTAAGCCATTTTTTTAACACTAATAGATACAGTGTATTGAAACGCTGCGGCATAACACAAATGGATCAGGAAAGAGAAGAAAGTATACAAGTGAGAGCAGTAACGAAAGACGAGATTTTATTAGCGGCTTTAAAGTTATTTACAAGCAAAGGCTATTTTAAAACATCATTAATTGATATTGCAGAACTATTGAGTTTACAAAATACAAGCCTTATCTATCATCATTTTAAAGATAAACAAATGATGGCAGAGGAGTTATATGTCAGTATCTTTGATAGTTTAAGTATTTCTATCGATGAAATCAGGCGCAAAAATCAAAAGTCGTCTGATCAATTAAGGGGGATTACGGACTTGCTTTTTAGATTAACTGATGAAGCACCGGATGTGATTCGCTTTTTATTTTTTATAAAGCTTCATGAGTTTTTGCCGGAACAAAAGCCGATTTTAGATACGGCAGCTTTTGTAAAAATTTTTAAAATTATTCAGTCCGGCATTCGAAACGGAGAAATACGGGATATAGACCCTCAATTGATTAATGCTTATTTTTTTGGTGTGATAACTCATACCTTATCTTCTATACTTAATGGTGCTTTGGGCAAAAGAGCAGATGCTTATTTGAATCAAACATGGCTAGTCGCGTGGCAAACGATTGCTAAAAAATAATTAAAAGTTTATAACTATGGGCGAAGTTGTTCAGTTTAAGAAAATCTCTGTTGCTGATAGGCATAAAGGAAAATCTCTCTGCCAGTTCGGTTTCCATAAATGGAAAATCCTCAAAGAGAAGCAGTTTGACGTTAAACAGGGGAAGTTAATAACTGTTTATCAATGCTCACGCTGTGCAAAAATAAAATCTAAATCGCTATAGCTAAAACGCTCTTTGTGTTCATTAAGCGTTTTATTAGTCCTATCATAGGATAGCTCATTGTTACACTATCCTATGATGCACCGAAATTAATTATTGTTCCTCTAAAAGTCGGTTAAGTTCATTGTTTATCAATGTATCGTAATGACGACGCAAAATCGAGTCAGTCGGAGGTAAAGAAATAACAGATTCAGTCTGTGTTTTGACAGCAGCTGTATGCGTTATAGTCGACTCTTCGACTTGAACTACAGTTTCTTGAATGTGAGGAGTGGGTTTAAAAGCGGCTTGTGCTAGGGTCTTTGGAAAGCTTTCATAGCTTTTATGTAGATTATCAAGAGCTAATTTATCAGTTAAGGCTTTTGTAATTAGGCTGTTAACTAATGCATCGTAATGTCGGCTTTGAATAGAGTCAGTTGGGCGTGGGCCTTTAATTGTTTCAATAATATTGTGCAGTTGAGAAAGCGCGTGACGTCTTTGTATTGAATCTTGTGGGAGGTTGTCTGTAGTGATTTTAGATACTTGGACAGTTGGGGTCTTAATTACGGCTTCTATAGCGGGTTCTGCTTTTGCTTGAGTTTCTGTCGACACTTTAACCTTTGGTTCTTCTACCACCGCCGCCTTAACCTTTGGTTCACTAACTGTATTGGGTTTAATAGCTGGTTTTGTTGTGGTCGTTTTCTGTGAGGCCTGTTCAGGAAGTGAACCATAAGATTTCTTGAAGATAGAAATGATAGCTTGCAAAAGTTTATTCATATTAATCACGCTGTTCCAGCTTTAAAAAGAGACTACATGTTGAGATATTCTTGTTATGTTGGCAAGAATAGGTTCTTTATATTCTATCTGAGCGAGTTTAACGATGCAAATAGTCGCTCAACAGTTTTATACCCAGACTATAACACTTGTAGCTTACCTTGGCGACAATAAGGACTTAAATTTTTATCAGACGTTGCTGCCATAGGGCTGTTCTTTTCTTCAAGTCAGCAGTATTAAAGGTGGTTAGTTCGCGTTTATTCAATAGGCGTTTACCCGACACCCATACGTCAGTGACCTGTTGACGACTCGCTGCATAGACTATTTGTGAAACAGGACAATAAATGGGTTGGGTTTCCAGTGCGCTCAAATCAATAGCAATGACATCTGCGGCTTTACCAAGGCTAAGTGATCCGCAATAATCATCTAAACCTAAGGCTTTGGCGCCATTAATAGTTGCCATACGTAACGCTGTCATTGCTGGAATTGCACTTGCATCGCCAGCAACTGCTTTACCTAAGAGGGCAGCAGTTCGCATTTCACCGAACATATCTAAGTCATTATTACTGGCGGCACTATCAGTGCCTAACGCGACATTGATACCTGCGTTTAAGCATTTGGCGATAGGGCTAAAGCCGCTAGCCAGTTTTAAATTAGATTCTGGGCAATGTACAATATGAGATCCCGAGTTGGCTAGGAACTGAATTTCTTCGTCGGTTAATTGGGTCATATGCACAGCGATTAGGGACGGCATGATTAATCCTAAGTCATGTAATCGTTTTAATGGGCGTTGTCCAAATTGTGCTAGTGATTGCTCAACTTCTTGGGCGGTTTCATGCACATGAATATGTATGGGTACATTTAATTCACCCGCCAACACTTTAATTTTTTGAAAGGCTTCATTGGATACCGTATAGGGTGCATGTGGTGCAAACGCTGTTGAGCACAAGCTAGAATTATGGAGTTGCTTGTTTAATGCAAGACCTTTAGTGATATATTCATCGCTATTTTTTGCCCAGGCGGACGGGAAGTCAATGACAATTAAACCAACTTTGGCGCGTATGCCATGCTGTAAAACTTGTTCTGCAGTAATGTCTGGGAAGAAATACATATCATTAAAGCAGGTAGTTCCCCCCAGAATCATTTCAGCGATGGCAAGATCAGTACCATCTTTAACAAATTCAGTACTAAGCCATTTTTGCTCTAGTGGCCAGATATGATTTTGTAACCAGTCCATGAGCGGTAAATCATCGGCGATACCGCGAAATAACGTCATTGCTGCGTGGGTGTGGCAGTTGATTAATCCCGGTAGCAAAGCATGATTGTCTAACTGTTCAGTGTTTGTTCCGGTGTATTTTCGCTTGGCTTCGGGTGTGGGTAATAAGTCAATAATTTTCCCTTTATTAATGACTAGAGTATGGTGCTCATAGGTTACGGATTCAGGCTCAACAGGTATAATCCAACGCGCATGAATAAGGGTGTCGACGATCATGTGTGGCTCCAATATCAAAGATAATGCAGAGAATTATAACTTTTACCATCGGGTTTTATTAAATAATGACAGATCAAAATAACGAGACGGTGCAAGCGCTTCAATGGATGGGTACGTATTTAAGGGTACTCGATCAACGGCAATTGCCGGACACATTAAGCTATGATGTGTATCATGATGCCAAGGGCGTTGCCGAAGCCATAGTGACAATGCGCGTACGGGGCGCACCGGCTATTGGAATTGCTGCCGCTTATGGGGTAGCGCTATCGGTTAGTCAACATTATTTAAACGCGACTGACGATTGGCAGCAGAAAGTCGCCGAAGACATCGCTTTATTAGCAAAGTCCCGGCCAACGGCTGTTAATTTATTTTGGGCGTTGGCACAGATGGAAGCTGTTTTAGCCCAAACCTCAGAGAATCTGGTGGTGGCTTGTGTGGCGTGTGCTGAGAAGATTCATGCCGATGATATTATTGCGAATAGGCGAATGGGTGAGTTAGGTGCTGATGTATTAGCTGCGGCCAAGGGCGTGATGACCCATTGTAATGCGGGCGCTTTAGCAACAGGCGGTTATGGTACTGCCTTGGGGGTTATTCGCAGTGCTGTGAGTCGGCAACCTTTAAACGTTTATGCAGGCGAAACCAGACCTTGGTTGCAAGGCGCACGATTAACCGTTTGGGAGTTGGCTCAAGATCATATTCCCGTAACGTTGTTAGCGGATTCTGCGGCCGCTTGGTTAATGAAATCAGGCGCGATAGACTGGATCATTGTGGGCGCCGACCGAATTGCTGCGAATGGCGATACCGCGAATAAAGTAGGCACTTACTCGTTGGCAATACTGGCGAAACAGCACGGCGTTAAGTTGATGGTGGTCGCACCCACCACCACCATTGACTGGACTATTGAGACGGGTGAACACATAGAGATTGAGCATCGACACTCCAATGAGCTACTACCGACTTGTTATAATACAGCAGGTTCTTTAGTGAGCGCCTGGAATCCTGTTTTTGATGTAACCCCCGCTGAATTCATTTCTGCAATTGTCACAGAGCGAGGTGTTGTTTTAAATCCAACTGAATGCCGTATGCGGGAGATAAGAGATGTTATTTGATAATAAGGGTAATAACCCCGTTTTAGCCATTGGCTATTTGTTTAAAGGGCTTAATTTATTAGTTCGTACAGAATTGCGTCGCTTTGTTTTAATTCCAATCTTGATTAATGTTGTTTTATATAGCGTGGCTTTATTCTTGGGCTTTTACTATCTTTCTGATTTGATTAATCAGTTTATACCAAGTTGGTTAACGTGGTTAAGCTGGATATTATGGCCGCTATTTTTTGTCAGTTTTATTATTGCCGGCTTCTTTACTTTTACCGTGCTAGCTAACTTATTGGCCTCGCCTTTTTACGGGAGATTATCCGCTAAAACACTTGAACTTATCACTGATCAAGCTAGTGTCATTGATGAACAACCCTTGGTTAAAGTGATGTTGGCAGAATTAAAACGTGCCGGGTATTTATTAAGTAGAGCCTTACCGCTATTAATTCTGTCGTTTATTCCGGGTGTTAACGTGTTAGCACCTTTTTTGTGGGCGTTGTTTGGCGCTTGGGGCATGGCTTTAGAATATTTTGCCTATCCTTTAGAAAATGCTGGGATATTGTTTTCTGAGCAGAAGCAATTGGTGGGTAGTGTCCGGTTAGGAGCCTTAAGCTTTGGTGGCGTTGCCGCTATGGGGTTAACCTTACCTATTATTAATATAGTGATCGCGCCCGCCGCAGTAATAGGCGCTACTTTATATGTTAATGAGATGAAGAGAGCCGGATAAGATTAAGACTGTCAGGGTAACACGGCTGTGTTACCCTGACGATGGACTTATTTTTTAATATACAGATCAGTAATCGTACCGGTGATCATTTCAGCGGCAAAACCAAACGTTTCTGCCAGCGTAGGATGTGGATGAATCGTTAAGCTGATATCTTCAGCATCCGCACCCATTTCCAATGCCAAGACCGCTTCTGAAATTAATTCACCCGCATTAGTGCCGACCATACCTGCACCTAAGATTCGACCGGTTTCTTTCTCACAGATAATTTTAGTTAAACCTTCTTTGCGACCTAAACATAAAGAACGTCCACTCGCTGCCCAAGGGAATACGGCTTTATCGTATTCAATGCCTTGTTGCTTCGCTTGATTTTCAGTGAGTCCCATCCAGCTTATTTCAGGGTCAGTGTAAGCAACCGAAGGAATCGTTAAGGCATCAAAATGGGCTTTATGGCCTGCAATGACTTCGGCGGCCACTTTGCCTTCATGAACGGCTTTATGAGCCAACATGGGGTTTCCTACGATGTCACCAATAGCAAAGATATGGTTTACATTGGTGCGTTGTTGTTTATCAACGTTAATAAAGCCTTGTTCTGTTACATTAATACCCGCTAAGTCAGCACCGATTAATAAACCATTCGGCCTTCGTCCTACAGCGACTAATACCGCATCAAATAGTTCTGATTCAGGAGCGCCTTTTCCTTCAAAAGAGACTTTAAGGCCTTCTGGCAGGGCTTCAATGGCAGTGACTTTAGTTTCTAACCAAATGTTTTTATATTGTGTTTTGATGCGTTTAGCTAAAGGGGTCACCAAGTCTTTATCGCAACCTGGAATAATCTGATCCATTAATTCAACTACGCTGATTTCTGAGCCCATAGCATGATAGACCGTAGCCATTTCTAAGCCAATGATGCCACCACCCACAATTAACAGTTTTTTAGGAATTTCTTTCAGCTGTAAGGCATCCGTTGAATCCCATAGACGGGGATCGTCATGAGGAAAAACAGGGATTTGAGTGGGTCTTGAACCTGCTGCAACAATAGCTTGATCAAAACGAACCGTTTTAACACCGTCAGGTGTTTCAACAGTTAAGGTATTTGCAGAGGTGAATTTTCCGGTGCCTTGAATATAGGTGACTTTGCGTTGTTTAACGAGTCCGGCAAGACCGTCATTTAAGCTTTTAGTGACACTTTCTTTCCAGCCTCTAATTTTATCAATATCAATGCTGGGTTTGCCATAACTAACGCCATGCGCTTCAAATTCATCTACTTCATGAATGATTTGTGCGGCGTGAAGTAAGGCTTTTGAAGGTATGCAGCCCACATTAAGGCAAACACCACCCAGTACAGGGAAGCGTTCAACGATAACAACTTGTTTGCCTAAATCGGCGGCACGAAAAGCGGCACTGTAACCACCAGGGCCGCCTCCCAATACTAAAACTTCTGCGTTTAAAACTGTCTCAGTCATTAGTTGTTTACCCCGTATTAAAGTAATAAACGGCGAATATCACCTAGATATTGTTTTACTGCCGCCATAAATCTTGCGCCTTCTGCTCCGTCTATTACACGGTGATCGTAGGTTAAATCTAAAGGCATCATTAAACGGGGTACAAACTCTTTACCATTCCAAACCGGTTGTATTTTGGCGCGTGTGACGCCAAGAATAGCAACTTCAGGCGCATTAACAATCGGTGTAAAGGCAGTACCACCAATGCCACCCAAACTTGAAATAGTGATACAACCGCCTTGCATGTCGCCGGGCATCAATTTACCTTGACGGGCTTTTTCAGATTTCTCGGCCAGTTCTTGAGCAAGTTCAGTAATGGTTTTAGTATTAACATTGCGTAATACAGGCACGACTAAGCCATTCGGCGTATCAACCGCAATACCTACGTTGAAGTATTTCTTAAGAATTAAGCTTTCGCCATCGGGTGATAAAGAGGAGTTAAAGTTTGGAAATTGCTGCATCGCGGCAACTAACGCTTTAATAATAAACATTAAGCCGGTAATCTTGACTTCACCTTTGGCTTTCTCAGCATTCAGGGCATTACGGAAAGCCTCTAAGTCAGTGATGTCGGCTTCTTCATGGTAAGTGACCAAGGGTAAGTTTAACCAGACTCGGCTTAGGTTTTGACCTGTGAGACGCTTAATCTTGCTGAGTTTTAAAACCTCAGTGTCGCCAAACGGAGTAAAGTCAACCGCAGGTATACTTGGAATACCAGCACCAGTAACAACGGGGCCTTCATTCAGCGCTTTCTTGACATAGTTTTTAACATCTTGTTTTAAGATGCGACCTTTACGACCACTGCCCGCACTAATCTTAGCAACATCAACGCCTAGTTCACGTGCAAAAAGACGGACTGACGGTGAGGCATGTGCTCTATGGGCTGAGGTATTACTATCCAATACAGGAATAGATACTTTTGTTTCAGCCATGACGGCAGGAACTGGGGCAGGTGCAGCGATCGGTTCTGGTGCTTTTTCAACGACTGGAGCAACAGGAGCAGCAACTTCAGTAGGCGCCGCAGTTTCAGCGGCACTGCTTGCATTCGCGCTGGCTAATACAGTCGCTATCAGAGTGCCTTCAGAAACTTTATCACCGGGCTTAATGTAGACCTCTTGCACGGTACCGGTTGCGCTAGAAGGTAACTCCATACTGGCTTTATCAGTTTCAAGCGTAGCAACGGTCTGTTCAAGTTCAACCACATCACCGGCTTTAATTAAGACTTCAACTACATCAATTTCGGCTACATTGCCGACATCAGGAACTCTAATTTCAAACAATTGAGTCATTTCACTATCCTTACGTTAAATTAGCCAAGGCGCTTTAATTTCTGTCGCAATGCCATATTTAGCAATAGCGACCTCGACTTTATTGGCCTCAAATTGACCTAAATCAGCCAAACTCTTCAGAGCAGCAATGGTGACATGGTAACGGTCAACCTCAAAGAAACGTCTTAAGTTTTCACGGGTATCTGAGCGACCAAAACCATCGGTACCTAAAACGGTATAAGGTGATTTTATGTAGGCGCGAATTTGTTCAGCAAAAGCACGTGTATAGTCAGTTGAGGCAATAACAGGGCCTATGGCATTGTCTAAACAGCTGGCTACGTGTGATTGTTTAGCGGGCTCGGTCGGATGTAATCGGTTCCAACGTTCACAGGCTTGACCATCACGAGCCAATTCTGTAAAGCTTGGGCAGCTCCAAATATCCGCTTCAACGCCCCAATCATTTTTAAGTAATTCAGCTGCAAATTCAACTTCACGGAAGATAGTACCTGAACCTAATAATTGAACGCGTGGTGCTTTACTTTCTTCGCCTTGGTGGTATTTATACATCCCTTTCAAGATATCGAGCTCAATACCTTTGGGCATGGCTGGATGGCTGTAGTTTTCATTCATGACTGTAATGTAATAGAACACATCTTCTTGTTCTACATACATACGACGTAAACCATCTTGAATAATAACAGCTAGTTCATACGCATAAGTGGGATCATAAGAGATACAGTTAGGCACGGTGGCTGACATTAAATGGCTATGACCATCTTCATGTTGTAAGCCTTCACCGTTTAAGGTAGTTCTACCGGCAGTACCGCCCATTAAGAAGCCGCGTGTTCTTTGATCCGCCGCTGCCCAAATTAAATCACCTACGCGTTGGAAACCAAACATAGAGTAATAAATAAAGAAAGGAATCATAGGCACGTTGTGTGTTGAATAGGCGGTACCTGCCGCAATCCAATCGCAAAGACCACCGGCTTCATTAATACCTTCTTGTAAAACCTGCCCATGTTTGTCTTCTTTATAAAACATGAGTTGGTCGGCATCTTGAGGGGTATACAATTGTCCGACTTGTGACCAAATACCCAACTGTCTAAACATGCCTTCCATACCAAACGTTCTTGATTCATCAGGAACAATGGGGACGATACGTTTACCAATGTTTTTATCTTTAACCAGAATGTTCAGTAAACGGACAAAAGCCATGGTAGTCGATATTTCACGGCCTTCACCGCTGGCTTCTAGTAAAGCTTTAAAGTCACTTAAAACAGGCACGTCTAAGGCGTAAGATTTAGAGCGTCTGGAGGGTAAGTGCCCACCGAGATCAGCTCGTCTTTGTTGCATATAAGCCAGTTCTTTTGAGCCTTCAGGGAAGGTCAAGTAAGGCAGTTTTTGCATTTCATCATCAGTGACCGGTAACTCATAACGATCACGGAAATGGGTAAGTGAAAGTTCACTCATTTTCTTTTGTTGATGAGAAATGTTTTGAGCTTCGCCTGAAGAGCCCATGCCATAACCTTTAATGGTTTTAGCTAAGATAACGGTAGGTTGACCTTTATGATTAACCGCAGCATGGAAAGC
>Ga0194062_1001148_pt1 | contig 11120 bp, 11 predicted proteins | sample SepL2225m_MetaG_FD_155481 | JGI IMG/M metagenome (GOLD analysis project Ga0194062, IMG submission 155481) | Anoxic zone freshwater microbial communities from boreal shield lake in IISD Experimental Lakes Area, Ontario, Canada - Sep2016-L224-25m | ecosystem: Environmental > Aquatic > Freshwater >... | reverse complement strand
TAATTAATATGTTACAAACTAATTACAGCCCTCTATCATATGTTGAGATTTCTAAATCTAGATTATTAAGTAATATCGAACATGTCAGATCTTATATTAGTCCGAACACTAAAATAGCTGCCGTAGTAAAAGGCGACGCCTATGGTCACGGTCAAAATGAAGTGGCGGCTATTATCAATAATTACGTTGATTATTTCCAGGTAGATGATTTATGTGAACTGCGCTCATTGAGGGATGTTGTATCGAAACCGATATTAGTTTTGGGCTATATCGTTAAGTCCGAGATCAGAGAGGCTATTGAATCGAACGCTATTATCGCGATATATGATAATGAAAGGCTAGAATTAATTGACCAGATTGCTGGTGAATTAAACGTAAAAGCTAAAATACATATCAAGATCGATGCTTGTCTGGGTCGACAGGGACTACTAGCAACTGACATCCCTGACTTTATAGACGAGTGTAAAAAATGCGAAAACATTGAATTTGATGGTATTTATTCTCATTTTGCTAATATCGAAGACACTGATGATCCCAGCCATACGCAAGCTCAAATCAAAACGTTCAAAAATGCCGTGGAATTATTTAAAAGCGCTGGCTTTGATGATTTAAAAACGCATATATCTGCAACGTCTGGCATTTTAGTCTATGACAAGAACCTTAATGAAAATAACATCGTTAGATTGGGAATCGGCCTCTATGGTCTGTGGCCATCTGAAAATCTAAAAAATAATTATCTAAATGAGTTAAAACTTGAACCAGTAATGCGATGGATAACGCATGTTGCTCAAGTAAAAGTTTTACCAGCTAATTACACGATTGGTTACGGTCTGACTTATGTAACTGATAAACCAACTAAAGTTGCCGTGATACCTCAGGGATACAGCGATGGTTATGATCGGGGTTTATCAAATTGTGGCGAAGTTTTAATTCGTGGTGTGAGATGCAAGGTTCTAGGTAGAGTTGCCATGAATATGTTTGTTGTTGACGTGTCGAAATTGGATCAAGTTGCGGTCGAGGATGAAGTGGTTTTGTTGGGTTGGCAAGGGAACGAATCTATATCAGCTGAAGAATTAGCTTTGAAAATAGACACAATAAATTACGAAATAACAACTCGCATTTCGGCATTGTTGCCACGTATAGTGGTGTAAATTATCTAGGTAGTTTCAGGGCAACTTTACGTGCCAGCCTAGTGAGGTTATCATCAATATTATTAGACACTACTTCATTGTATTTATTTTTAACAGCTTGCTCGATTAAGAAATCGGCAATATCTGGGTTTTTAGGCAATAATGAACCATGCAGATAACTGCCAATAACGTTTTTGTATCTAGCGCCTTCACTAACATCTACGGTGTTATTACCAGCGCCCAATCGAACACGCCCTAATGTCTGCATGCCATTCCCTAGGAATGTTTGGCCGCTATGGTTTTCGTAACCTACGATATCGCCGAACTGTTCACTATGTGTAATGATGTTGCCAATTAAGCGCTCGGACTTACCATAGGTCTCGATATCTAATAAGTCTATCCCCTCAATGATTTCACCGTCAGCAGTTTTAAAAAACTTGCCAAATAATTGATAAAGCCCGCAAATCATCAGCATCGGTATGTTGTTATCCGCCAACTCGCGTAGTTGTGGCCCGATTTTTTGTAGGTCTGATTTGATTTTATCCTGTCCGCTATCTTGGCCACCACCACCGACGACAATATCAATATTAGACGGAAATTGATCGCCCTGATTATACTCGATAACTTCTGGTGTATAACCACACCATTCTAACCGACGCTTTAAACATAAAACATTGCCATGATCGCCATAAATGTTCATGTCATTCGAATATAAATGCAAAATTGTTATAGTTTTATTGTTCATTTTATAACCTCGACGGTTGTGATTTTAGCTAATGATCGGCGCAGAGTTAGCATTGCTGTATAAGTACAATAGATTCGCTTTGGTTTGTCTGGGTTATTTGATATGAAATGTTTTAGAGCTTTTTTTAGATCCAAATTAGTGTCAGTAATCGGCACATTATCATACCGTAACCGCAAAGCCATATCAAATGCTCGGCTACCAGATACTTGCTCGACACCGTTTGTGGCAAGGCTAGTAAAATCCACATCCCACAACCACGACATATCGCGCCCGTCGGCATAATTGTCATTAATGGCTATCATTGTCGCGTATTCTGCTGGGCTAAACGATTTCAGGCCAAGTTGAAAACCAGATGGATTCTTGACGAGGACTAATTCTAGAGGTTGCCCGCCTATGATTAGTTTTTCGCCTCGACCAAAGGCTGGTTTGGTTTGTGATAATGCCTTGATGAGTTTAGCTTGGTTGATCTTTTCGCCGATTATAGCCCTGACGAGTGTTAGCGCTGCTGCGGCGTTGAAAATATTATAAACACCACTTAGTTTTAGATTGGTTATTACTTTTTGCTTATCGATTATGAATGTAGCGGAATTGTCTGTGAACTCCGATAAGATTACATCGGCATTGACAGCCGCATCGTGTTTTGATGAACTATGATGCAAGTTATCGTCGCTAGGGAATATGGATGAGAGTTTTTCGTCTAGGCCAAAGAATTTAATTTTTTGTTTATCCAACGATTTACTAATATTTGCAATTCTGGAATCTTCACGATTCAAAACAACCGTATCGGTTGTGGCTACCGCGATATGGCGTAGTAGGTTGGTAGTGTAATCGATCTCGCCAAAACGGTCTAGCTGATCGCGCATAACATTTAATATCAAACTAAACCTAGGTGGTATTTTATCTACGAAATGTACTGCGTGAGCTTCGTCCAGCTCGAGTACGGCGATGTCGGTATGTAGATGACCTTTGATGTCGATGTCGCCCAATAGGGCAGCTGCAACGCCTCTGGTGAAATTACTGCCAGTACGGTTGGTGAAAACCTTTAATCCTTGGCTCTCTAATAGCTCGACAACCATTTTGGTTGTAGTGGTTTTACCATTTGTGCCACTAATAACTACCGTTCCTAATGGTAGGGTCGATAATGTGTTTTTTATAAAATCATGATCGATACGTTCTACTACTAGACCAGGCAAGGCCGAGCCGCCGCCGCGCAATTTGGCGACATTCCTGACCATTTTACCCAGGATTGTGACGAGTGGTTTTGACATATGGTCTATTATAACCGAAGCAGTTATAATAGTGATATGTTTTTAGTGGGCATCTTGTCTTGGTGGTATAGTGACGGTTTTACTGGCCGATTACGAATAATAAAAGAAAGGCTAGTTGGCTGTGTCGATTTTTTCTCGATAAAACTGTTATTGTCGACATTGTTTGCGCCATTTAGACAAATTTCGGCCGGTAGCGTGTCTGGTCCCATAGGCGATCAAATACATGCTTTTTTTGATAGGCTGATATCGCGTTTTATAGGCATGTTTGTGCGGCTATTTATGATCATTGCTGGTTTGTTTGTGATATTAGCACAAACACTGTTCGGAATTGTTCTGTTATTGTCTTGGCTAATTATGCCGTTTTTGCCGGTTATTGGTCTAATTATGATGATAATTGGTTGGGTGCCGCAATGGATGATCTAAACTTTAATTATAATAGTGCCCGCAGTCAAAAGGCTCGAATTAGTGCTTGGTTCGGCCAATTACAACTGATAGTTTTATCATTTTTGACATTTCTATTATTAGCACTTGGCGTTGCTGTTGTTATATTTGGATTTTCGTTAGGCTGGGTGCTAATAGGATTTTCAGTAATACCAGCTATGATTATTGAGTGGTATAGGGGCGAATTGCGCCATTTGGCAATCACCAAGGATGCTAGCTCGATTGACGGTATATTATCTGGTTCGGTTTTAGGCAAATTATCCAAACAACCAACACCTAGTGAACTAGCCGCAATTGTTAGTCAATTACCAGGTGGGCAGTTTATGGCGATTAGATTTGGAATTGGGTCCGGGTTCTTACGAGAATTAACGTCTGGTAATGTTTTTGACATTCAATCAGTATGGCAAGAAGCTCTAGCTCTACGTAGCCAAATTGGCAGCAAAAATATATCAGCCGCTATATTGGTAGTTGCGCTTATACGTTGTAATAATAACTACAAAACATTACTTAGCCATTTACAACTAGACTTAGATGATTTGATCTGTGGAGTACAGTGGTATGATTACCTGCGAAGCGTAATTGACCAGCATAAAATGCCTAAACGAACTGGTGGTTTGGCCAGGGATTGGTCGTTTGGCTGGACTCCGATACTAGATCGTTTCGCGATTAATATTAGTCAACAGGTTGGAGTTGGTGATTCATCGCTAGCAAAACGCACTACACATACCGAATTAATTGATCAGCTGCTTAATATATTTAGTAAAAATGGTCGCCAGAATGCGCTTTTGGTTGGTGGACCGGGTGTGGGTAAGACCGAAATCGTTCACGCTTTTGCGGGCAGACTGTTGGATGCAGCGGGCGATATACCAGACAACCTTAGATTCCGTCAGATTTTTATTTTAGATTCGGCAGCGTTAATTGCAGCAGCGCCTAATCGTGGCGAGATTGAACAGTTGGTGTCACGAGTTTTGAATGAAGCCTATAGCGCCAAAAATATAATTATTTGTTTAGACAATGCGCAGCTATTCTTTGAAAGTGGTATAGGCTCGGTTGATATTACTAATATCCTAGCACCGATTTTAGGCGCTGGTAGTTTGCGCATGATTTTAACAATGGACGAACAACGGTTTCTGCAAATTAGCCGTCGCAATCCAGAAATCGCTAATCTATTAAACAAAATTATAATACCAGAACCAAGTCGCGAAGAAACTATCGGGATTATGCAATATCAGTCGATTATGCTGGAGTTTCAGAACCACGTAACCTACATGTATCAGTCGCTAGTCGAGGCTTATCGTTTAGGTGATCGATACGTGCATGATTTAGTTATGCCAGGTCAGGCTCTTAAACTATTGGAATCAGCTGCGCAGTACGCAAGTGATGGTTTAGTTACAGCTGAATCAGTTCGTCAGGCAGTCGAAAAAACCGTAGGGGTAAAAATTAGTGTAGCGACAGATAGCGTGGAGCGCGAGAAACTATTAAATCTAGAAGATTTAATTCATGAGCGTATGATCAATCAAAAACGAGCCGTTAGTGTTGTTAGTGATGCTCTTAGACGGGCTAGATCTGGGGTGCGTAATCAGAATCGGCCAATTGGCACGTTCCTATTTCTAGGCCCGACTGGTGTTGGTAAAACGGAATTGTCCAAAGCCCTAGCTGATATATATTTTGGTGGCGAAAACCAAATAATACGTCTGGATATGAATGAGTATACCAATAGCGGTGATACAGAGCGCCTAATCGCGGATGGTGCCGATAACCCAAATAGTTTAACGGCTAGTGTTATGAAACAACCGTTCAGCGTAGTATTACTAGATGAAATCGAAAAAGCTCATCCCGATGTTATATCGGCGTTGTTGCAAATGCTGGACGAGGGAATTATGCGAGATATTAAAAACCGCGAAGTGAGCTTTCGTGATGCGATCATTATTGCCACCAGTAATGCGGGTGCTGATAGAATTCGTGAATATATCGATAGGGGATACGACGTTGAACAATTCGAGGATAAATTTGTCAACGAACTAATCAGTAGTAACCAATTTCGTCCCGAATTTCTAAACCGTTTTGATGAAATTGTAATGTTTAAACCTCTGAATGAGAATGAACTATTACAAGTGGTTGATTTGATGTTAGCAGATGTCAATAAAACTATGTCGTTACAGAAAATTAATATTGATGTTGATATCGAAGCTAAGAAATATCTAGTGAATGTTGGTTATGACCCACGCCTAGGCGCTAGACCAATGCGCCGAGTTATTCAACGAGCGGTTGAAAATACCGTTGCCAAACAAATGTTATCGGGTACTGTTAATCCTGGTGACACGATTAAAATATCACTAGATCAAGTGAAACGATTGATTGATTCTAAAAATACCGCTCAACAAATAGTCGATGATAAATAACTAGGGTCTAAGCGTACCGGCAAATACTTGCCAAGCGAGTAGAGATTTTGCAACTAAGCTGAGAATAATATAGGCTCGTTCACCGTATATGTAATCTTTCCATGGTCCGATTTTTTTGTACTGCAAAACCATGTTGATTGCAAAACAGTTAAAGAATACAAAGATTGATACGAATATCCAATAAACGAATGTCGGGGCAGCACTGCCATTCGCAGCACCTAGCCACATATAAAAAGCGATCACTAACCATGGGATTAGACCAGATAAACTACCGATCCAAAAACTCAACCAACTAGTTTTCTTGGTTGTTTGATTATGGACTTCCATCACTAACCCCATTAGGTTCATAATGGCGGTTAGTATAAATATCATTACTAGGCTAGCTAGATCATAAATACCAACTAACAATGATATAGCTACCATCATTATGCTGGCAGAGATTGAGTATTCAACCCAACGAGCCTTGTTAATGCCGAGTGATAGATTGCGATTATATTTTTTGTTATAGATAGTTGCGATAATCAGATGAGCCGCGGCAGATAGGAAAAAGAATACAGCAATCAACATCGGTAACGATAAATCAAACAAAAACTTGGTTGTAGGCTCCAGACTCTGCGAGCTGGCATTAAAAGTCAGATAATTGCCGCTAATAGGTAACGTGAACATCTTGCTGAGGATTAATATTATTATTCCCTGTACTAAATGCATAAAACCCATCGTTAGGTTAAATTTACGTAAACTAGTTGTTGTAATTTTGTTTGTCATAATCGGATTATAGCATAAGCAATAACTGATTTTGAATATTTTAGATACTTAACCTCTGTAATGTGTTATGATTGGACGGAATATAAAACGATCGGAGTAAATAATGGCTAAGCACAAGAACTGGCATGGTGCAAATCGTAAACGCATCCTCAAGAAAAAATTACTAGCAAAACAGCGATAATCTGAATTGACAAAAATCGTACTATAAATAAAATAAGCCATCCGTAGAGTTGGCTTATTTTATTTTGTTGACTAGTTATACTACTACGTGATACTATGTAGCAGTAATAAGTAACGCTAGCTACTAGACCATAACGAAAGGTAAAAAATACTTGGAAAATATTACAGAAATGTTAAAAGGTTCACTGGAAGGTTGTGTGCTGGAAATTATTGGTCGTGATAAAACCTATGGCTATGAAATAGCACAGCAGTTACGTAAGCTCGGGTTCACAGAAGTTGTGGAAGGTACGGTTTACACTATTTTAGTACGTTTAGAAAAAAACGGTCTTGTTAGTATCGAAAAAAAGCCGTCCGAGATGGGACCTCCACGCAAATTCTACACACTCACGAAAATGGGGCGTGGGGAACTACGAAACTTTTGGGCAAAATGGGATTTCGTTTCATCAAAAATTAATGAATTAAAGGAGAAGTAAATGGGCAAGATCCTAGATACAATTATCGGAAGCATCGAAGACAAAAAAGAATGGAAAGCGATAGAAAAGCGCGCCAAGGCATTACCACGCGACTATCGTGTTACATATGATGAAATCAAGCACTATCTTTGGAAAAGTTCAGGAATTACTACAATTGATGCGTTTAAGGTTATGATTGACCTTTTCGAGGAAAGTGCAGCAAATGGTAGACAAGTGTTGGAAATCACAGGCAACGATGTGGCATCATTTTGTGACGAACTTGTGAAAGGTGAAAAAACCTACTTTGAGGGTTGGCGCGAGAAATTGAATCGCGGCATTGCTAAAAAGATCGGAAAATAATTTCGGGTTGGAATTGGTCACGATAAAATTTATTCCAAATTTTTCACAATTCAATCCTAAGGTCAAAATAAAATAAGTCAGCCATAGGTTGACTTATTTTATTTTGGTACCCCGGGTTGGAATTGAACCAACGACCTTAGGCTTAGAAGTCCTCTGCTCTATCCACTGAGCTACCGGGGCGTGATTGGATACTTATCGTGTATTTTTACCTTGGGTAGATTTTATCTCAGTGGATAGAGCAAGCTTATTTTTTATTCGCTTCGCTTGGCACTGAGCTACCGGGGTACACTCGATTTAGTTGCACACTGGCTATTATAACAAATTTCGTCGTATCTTTGTCTGACGATAATTAAAGCGTATAATATTAAACATAAGGGGGATTTATGAAGATAGTTGATAACGGACCAGCGCCAATAGTAGCCGATATAGAAACAGCTACTATCGAGAATGAAAACTATAGGACGACTATGTGGACTGGCAAGAATTTGCAGATCACTCTAATGTCGATTGACGTAGGCCACGATATCGGTCTAGAGGTTCATGATACGCACGATCAGTTTCTACGTATTGAACAGGGTCGGGCAAAAATATATATGGGGCCTAGCGAGGATAAACTAGATATGTGGCAGGCTGGGCCTAACTATGCTGTAGTTGTGCCAGCTGGTACATGGCACAACTTAATAAGTACCGGTGATGTGCCATTAAAGGTTTACTCGATTTACGCACCGCCACAGCATCCGCATGGCACGGTTCATGCAACCAAAAAAGAGGCCGATGCTGCCGAAGCGAACGAATAATCTAAACAATTTAAAAAGCGGCTTTGTCATAACTGACAATAGCCGCTTTGGGTTTTGAGGTGGATTTAATCCAAATTCGCTCTCTCGCTCTCGATATCTAGGAAGGTTAATTTCTTTTCAGCCGACTTGTCTGCAAGAAATTTTTTACCACGACCAACCGTGGTGTTGATCGGTACTTCTAACTTGCAAAGTGGGCAATCCGATTCATCCCAAGTCTGGATGTCCAGATTCATCAACGAGAATATCATAGGTGGATTCGCAACATCGGCGGTTGTTACTTTGCCGCGGTTACAGATAGCACCTAGCCCAATAATATTGCAATTTAGGAGCCTGGCTGCTTCGATGACCTTTTTTACTGATCCTCCGGTTGTTAATACGTCTTCTACTACGAAAACATTTTTCCCAGTTATGAGTTTGTCATAACCGCGCCCAATGGTGAAATCGCCATCGGCTGTTTTTTCGGCATATACACTTAAAACATCTCGACCAGTAGCTCTAGATAGGTAATATGCTGTCCATTGGGACAATATAACGCCGCCAATAGCTGGTGCAATAACCGCATCAATGTCGCTATATACGAACTCGCCGGCTATCATTTCGCATAACGAGGCGATTGTTTCGGTATGCGGATATATTGCATCCTTATTCATATAACTATCACTATGCTTACCTGAGGCCAAAACGACATGGGTGTCTGATATTATCGCTCCCATCTGACTGATTAAATATTGAATCATAATCTCTCGATCTACTTGATTCATTCTTTAATTACCTCCAGTTCTTCTTGGATTTCGTCGGCTATTCGCTTGGCAGCCTCTACTGGTGACTTATCACCAGTAATGGGGCGGCCGATCACCAGGTAATCTGCGCCAGCTTCGATAGCTTGGCCAGGGGTCATGAAACGTTCTTGATCATTCTTGGATGAGCCTTTCGGCCTAATGCCAGGGACAACTTTTAACAATCCTGACAATTCCTTGTTTTTACCGAGCATCATTAGCTCTTGCGGCGAACAAACTATGCCATCGCAGCCTGCTAATTTAGCATCACGCGCAAATTGCAGGACTTTGGCCTCTGCTGAGCTGCCAAAAATCAATTGTGCATCATACTGATCGAGTGATGTTAGAACCGTAACTGCTAAAACGAGAGAACCTCTCTTGTTGGCGACTGCAGCTCTCATTGCCTCGACTCCTGCCGAAGCGTGAACATTGAACATCTTAACTCCGAGGTCAGATATCACATTAGATGCTTTTCCGACTGTGTTTGAAATGTCACAAAATTTGCCGTCTAGAAAGACATCCGCACAATAAGAGTGGACGATTTCTATGGCGGCTTTGGCACCTATAGCCATGATCAGCTCTAGCCCAATTTTGAATCCCCCAACATATGGCGCTAGGTCTTTGACTAACTGATAAGCACTCTCCGAGTTGTCAACATCCAGGGCTACTAGAATCTTGTCTTTTGCCTCCATGGACACACACTTCCTTTTTTCGAGGTACAAATTTAGCCAAGCGCTAGGCTCGGCTATCCTCAAATATAGATTACAATAAATATGACAAGATAGCAATGCTGTGGCGACTGTACTATAAATTAAAATAACCCCAGTTCTATAAAATAGAACTGGGGTTTTTGTAAATTAATAGACGAGATCTGCTAATAGGGATTACTAGTAAGGTCGAAACCATCCCATGTGAAATTGATTATCGGGTTAAAGAATCTTCGTAGATCCGTTTCGGGTAATTCGGCTATTCTGCGACGGTTGTCCGGTGTCGAATAACATTCAACACTAAATTCGTTGCCGTGGTGTAACACCGCGATAGCTTCTTCTCGGCGTAATAAAACGTCCATAGTAATACCTGGATCGATATCCGGTTTGTGGTCGAACAAATGTTCACCTTTGGAATATCTTAGATCACGGTAATATTTGTCACTGATACCTTTACCTTTTATGAGGGTTGTGCCGGGGAACGTTCTATAGAAAGCTTCGACATAGTCTTGATCGCCTTGGGGTAAATATAAACCTTCGAACCTACCTTGGGGTTGACTGTGGTTTTTGGTAAATACACACAATGCCTTTTTGGAATTGGTTTTTTTCTGAGGCTTAATTCTTAGCTCGTAGTCGTATGCTAGAAATGGTTCGGCGTATAATATTGTGGCATAACCGTGTTTTATCATTTCCGTGCGTTGTCGCTGGCTCAATGTAACTGGTATGAAATTCTGCTCACAATCACTAGCTTCTTGACCGATAATAATTGCCGGAAATGTAGTTTCTGTACCATCGTATCGATCGATTAGGGTGATGTTTTCAGCGATTGCACCTGTTTTTATTACGCCATTTTCAATAGTAAAGACTCTCATTGTTATTCCTCCATTTGAGCCGTAGGTTTATATTTATTGCTTTTGCAATAACCTATGGCTATATAAATGATTGGATATAGGCTAGGGTTTGACGTTGGGGTGATTTGTCTCTCGTCTTGTTAATTTACGAGTTAGATTTTAGTGATAATCTACCTATTTACAGTAGTGATACTGCTAACTCTAACTAATCAAATAATACCACTTTATACTTAATATGTCAATTAT
>Ga0194062_1001147_pt1 | contig 11121 bp, 6 predicted proteins | sample SepL2225m_MetaG_FD_155481 | JGI IMG/M metagenome (GOLD analysis project Ga0194062, IMG submission 155481) | Anoxic zone freshwater microbial communities from boreal shield lake in IISD Experimental Lakes Area, Ontario, Canada - Sep2016-L224-25m | ecosystem: Environmental > Aquatic > Freshwater >... | reverse complement strand
GAACGGGGATCACAAGACGGCCGTTGCGGATCGTGATCTCAGCATCTTCGGGCGTCCATCCCGACTGCCGGGCTATCTTCAGGTCATGATGTATCTTGTGCTCGACGCTGGCCATCTTATATGCCTTCTCTTTTCGCAGCTTTAACAGATCGGGCGAAGCATTGTCCCTGATCTCCGAACGGGAATCAAGGATATGGTCGATGCGGTGAATTAAAGTTGCCGGAAGATTCAAGGCATTATTGCCCGCAAAGGCCATGTCGATCTGCCTGTATAGTTCATGGCAGGTTTCCTTCCGGATCGTAAAAAACTCTATCAGGTCAGCTACGGTCTGAAGTGAAAGCCTGAGTTCCGAAAGAGTTTCTTCTTCAATATACGTTCCCGGGGTGACAATTCTTTTTAATTCCGGAATCAGATCATAATAGTCCTGGGAAGGAAGTCCCTCTTCAAACTTCAAAACCTGCAACATCTCGGCAGTAAGCTGAAGGTTTAAAAAAATCTCATCCCTCTGAGAGGAGAAAGCAATCCCGGAAACCAGGTCTTTTCCTATGGACGACAGGCATTTGGCACGCAAGAGTTCTCTGATCTGATCGAACCCCAGTTTAATTTCAAAAGAAGTTGGATATAACATGCTGCAAAAGTAAAAAAAATGTACCTTTGCAGTCTGTTAATAGTTTCACAGTGTGTAGAATTAAGTATCTAAAAATCAACAGAATATGACTAAGATTAAAAAATTTCTGATGTGTGACGGTAACCAGGCAGCATCGCATATGGCTTATATGTTCAGCGAAGTAGCTGCTATTTATCCGATCACCCCATCGTCAAACATGGCCGAAAATGTAGACGAGTGGGCAGCAAACGGCCGCAAAAATATTTTTGGAGACGAGGTCAGGGTTGCTGAGCTCCAGAGTGAAGCAGGCGCAGCAGGCGCTGTTCACGGCTCCCTTCAGTCGGGGGTTCTGACCACTACATTCACTGCATCCCAGGGTTTATTGCTGATGATCCCTAATATGTATAAAATCGCAGGCGAACTTCTTCCCTGTGTTTTTCATGTATCCGCCAGATCCGTTGCAGCTCATGCTCTTTCGATTTTCGGTGACCACAGCGATGTTTATGCCACCAGGCAAACCGGTTTTGCCATGCTTGCTTCAGGCTCTGTTCAGGAGATCATGGACCTGGCCGGTGTCGCTCACCTTGGAGCGATCAAATTGAGACTGCCTTTCCTTCATTTCTTTGACGGTTTTCGTTCTTCTCATGAGGTTCAGAAGATCGAATCACTTGAGAATGACGATATGGCAAAGCTCATCGATTACAAAGCATTGCAGGAATTCCGCGACCGTGCGCTTAATCCCGAGCACCCGGTAACACGGGGTACCGCCCAGAATCCCGATATCTTCTTCCAGGCCAAAGAGGCTGTGAACCGGTTTTACTTTCCTGTTGCCGATGTTGTAAATGAATACATGAAAGACATCACGGCACTTACCGGCAGAGAATATCATCCGTTTGTATATTATGGGGATCCCAAGGCCGAAAACATCATCGTAGCCATGGGATCTGTCACTGAAACAATACGCGAAACCATTGATTACCTTTGTTCGAAAGGTGAGAAAGTCGGACTGGTCGTAGTCCATCTGTACCGCCCCTTCAGTGAAAAATATTTCTTTGATGTGATGCCGGCATCGGTAAAACGTATTGCCGTGCTTGACAGGACTAAGGAACCAGGAGCCAATGGGGATCCTCTTTACCTCGACGTGAGGGATATATTTTATGACCGTAACGAAAGACCTATGATTATCGCCGGCCGTTACGGCCTCAGTTCCAAGGATACTACTCCTTCGCAGATCGTTGCGGTATATGAGAACCTGAAGATGAAGGAACCTAAAAACCATTTTACCTTAGGTATTGTTGATGACGTGACCTTTACTTCATTACCTCTTCTGCCTGAAATTGATATCCAGCCTGCAGGGACTTTCTCGGCCAAATTCTGGGGGATCGGTTCCGACGGTACCGTTGGAGCAAACAAGAACAGCATTAAGATCATTGGTGACAATACCGACAAATATGCCCAGGCGTATTTTGCCTATGACTCAAAAAAATCGGGCGGGGTTACTGTTTCCCATCTCCGTTTCGGCGATAGCCCGATACGTTCGCCCTATCTTGTAAATATGGCCGATTTCATTGCCTGCCATGTTCCATCCTATCTTGAGAAATATGATCTGTTAAAAGGCCTGAAAAACGGCGGAACGTTTCTCTTAAATTCGATCTGGGATGCAGATGAGACGAAGAACCGTCTTCCCGATACCATGAAAAAGTATATGGCCGATCACCAGATCAGGTTTTATATGATCGATGCGACCAAGATCGCCGAAGGGATTGGCCTTGGAAACCGTACCAACTCCATCATGCAAAGTGCATTCTTCAAACTGGCCAATGTAATTCCTTACGAGAGTGCCGTCAAGGATATGAAGAAAGCCATTGAGAAGACCTATGGACGTAAAGGAGAAGAGATGGTTAATATGAATAATGCAGCCGTCGACAGTGGGGCAGAGGTTATCAAGATCGAGATTCCCGCTGAATGGTCAGGCATTGAAATAAAGAAAGGCGCCGAAGATACTACCGTTCCGAAGTTCGTAAAAGAAATATTTGAACCGGTTAGCGCAATGAATGGCGATGACATTCCCGTAAGTGCTTTCTTAGGCAGGGAAGACGGCACTTTCCCCTCGGGCATGACGGTGCTGGAAAAACGCGGTATCGCAGTCAATGTACCCAAATGGATCCCCGAAAACTGTATCCAGTGCAACCAGTGCGCATATGTTTGTCCCCACGCCGCCATCCGCCCATTCCTCCTCAATAATGAAGAAAAGCAGAACGCCCCGGCCGGGATGACTACCTTGAAAGCCATCGGAAAAGAATTAGCCGGTTACGAGTTCAGGATCCAGGTAAGTGTTCTCGACTGTACAGGCTGCGGCAACTGCGCTGATATTTGTCCGTCGAAGGTAAAAACCCTTGAAATGAATAACCTGGGCAGCCAGATGGCTGAAACAACCAACTGGGACTACCTGATAGGTAAAGTCAGTTATAAGACCAATGTCATCGACCGTTTCAAGACCTTCAAGAACAGTCAGTTCTCCCAGCCTTTGTTCGAGTTCTCAGGAGCTTGTGCGGGCTGCGGCGAAACACCCTATATCAAACTGCTGACACAGCTTTACGGCGAAAGGATGATGATCGCCAATGCCACAGGATGTTCCTCTATCTACGGAGGTACAGCCCCCTTTACACCTTACCGGGCCAATATGGAAGGACAGGGTCCGGCCTGGGCGAATTCCCTGTTCGAGGATAATGCCGAATATGGTTATGGTATGGCTTTGGGTGTTGGTAAACTGCGCGACAGAATCTCCAGGAAAATGAAGGAAGCCATCAAAGTCAATATGATGGGCGCCGAAACGCTTTCAGCCTTCCAGGAATGGATCGAAGGCAAAGACGATGCGGAAAAGTCAAAAGCTGCAACGATAAAACTTCTTCCCTTACTTGAAAAGGAGACAAGCCAGCTTGCCAAAGACATCACCGACCTGAGACAATACCTTATAAAGAAATCGATCTGGATCATTGGAGGTGACGGCTGGGCTTATGATATCGGCTACGGCGGATTAGATCATGTTCTTGCTTCAGGTGAGGATATCAACATTCTGGTCCTCGATACCGAAGTATACTCCAATACCGGCGGACAGGCTTCAAAATCGACACCTGCCGGAGCCGTTGCCAAGTTCGCCGCTTCAGGAAAAAAAGTCCGCAAGAAAGACCTCGGAGCCATGGCCATGACCTATGGTTATGTGTATACAGCCCAGGTTGCCATGGGGGCTAACAACAGCCAGCTTTTCAGGGCTGTGAAAGAAGCGGAGGCTTACAAAGGACCATCCCTGGTTATCGCCTATTCGACCTGTATCAGCCATGGTCTTAAACTGGGCATGGGCAAGGCCCAGGAAGAGATGGAAAAGGCAGTCATTGCAGGTTACTGGAATCTTTACCGGTATAACCCGATGCATGCCATGGATGGAAAGAACCCCTTTACTCTTGACTCCAAAGAACCTGATTGGACAAAGTTCCAGGAGTTTCTCGGAAGCGAGGTACGATATACTTCCCTTAAAGCGATGTTCCCCGATGAAGCCGTTGAACTTTTCAAGGCTGCCGAGGAGAACGTCCGTTGGAGGTATGATCATTACAAACGCCTTTCCGAAATGAAATTTGAAAATACTGTTGCTAAACAACCTGAATAGGATATTTTTGTAAAAATCTTTAAACGTCCCATTATGCCTACACTGAACACAAACTACATGGGGTTGAACCTGAAAAACCCCGTCATCGTTGGCGCAAGCAACCTGGTTAAAGACCTTGGTACAATTAAGCAGCTTGAAGAAGCCGGAGCTGCTGCTATAGTTTATAAAACTCTGTTTGAGGAACAAATAGAGCTTGAACGACTCCAGCTTTCCGAGGAACTCAACCAGTATAATGAGCGGCATGCCGAGATGATCAGCCTGTTTCCCGACATCAGCCATGCAGGGCCGCAGGAACACCTTTCCCATTTACGGAAAGTTGTTGACACGGTGAATATTCCGGTTATCGCCAGCCTGAATTGCCTGTTTGAAGATACCTGGGTTGACTATGCAAAACGTATCGAACAAACCGGTGTCAATGCGCTGGAAATGAACCTGTATACTCTTGCTTCTGATTTTAAGAAAGAAGGAAAATCAATCATCAATGAGCAGCTTTCGGTGATCGCTGAAGTGAAGAAGAACCTGAAAATACCTGTCAGTGTCAAGCTGAGCCCTTTTTATACCAATGTGTTAGGGGTGATCCAACAGATGTATCATGCCGGGGTCGACGGTTTTGTCCTTTTCAACAGGCTGTTCCAACCCGATATTGATATCGAAAAAGTGGAACACCATTTTCCGTATAATCTGAGTAACGAAGAAGACAACCGCCTTGCATTGAGGTATATGGGAATGCTATATCGTGAAATTCGCGGGTCTTTATGCGCCAACACCGGTATTTTCAGCGGTAAGGATGTTGTGAAGATGTTGCTTGCCGGGGCCGATTGCGTGCAGGTTGTAAGCACGGTATACAAGCATGGGCCCGGGCAGATCACAACAATTTTAAAGGACCTGGATGACTGGATGGGGCGTAAAAAATTTGAAACCATCGACAGCTTTAAGGGTAAACTTTCACGCAAGGAACTTAAAGATCCTTTCGTTTATAAAAGGGCCCAGTATATCGACATTCTGATGAAGAGCGAAGATATCTTCAAACGGTATCCGATGAGATAATCAGGATACGGGATAAAAAAAAAGGCTGCCTTCACAAGGCAGCCTTTTTTTTGGGTTTTAATTCATCTCAAAATCATATAACATTCTCGCCTGTACGCCTTTCATCCCGCGTATCTCCTTCAGTGCCTTGTAGTATTTATAGTCGTCACCCATAATTGATTGGATTCTCGTTTCGGGTGAACTTCCAAAAATTTCATCGAAAATTTGCTCAAAGGGATCTTTTTGTTCGGGGAGGGACCACAAACGGTATGACTTCAGTTTCGCAAGATCTGCTGCCAGGGCGACCGCTTTGGTTAGCCCGCCGAAGTCATCAACAAGTCCTATTTTTTTTGCATCCACACCGCTCCATACCCTGCCCTGACCAATGCTGTCGACCTGTGCTTTGGTAAGTTTCCTTCCTTCGGCAACCTTAGTGATAAAGGTGTCATAAAAATCTTCTATCTCTTTCTGGATCGTGGCATGTTCAAACGGAGTGAGTGCTCTCTGGACCGGTATAAATCCTGAGTTCTTATTCGTTTTTGCTTCATCAAAAGTTATTCCCAGCTTGTTTTTCATCAGTCCTTCAAAATTGGGAATAACCCCGAACACTCCGATAGATCCGGTAATAGTATTGGGTTCGGCAAGGATCTTTGTGGCTGCACATGCAATATAATAGCCTCCGCTTGCAGCGACATCGCCAAAAGAAGCAACAACCGGTTTGGCCTTGGCTGCCAGAACAACTTCCCTCCAGATAATATCAGAAGCAAGTCCGTCGCCCCCGCCAGAATTGATGCGGAACACGATAGCTTTTACCTTATCATCTTCCCTTGCCTTGCGGATTGCTTTCGAAATACGGTCAGAGCCGATGCTCTGGTCATCGCCTTCCCCGCCCGAGATAGAACCCTGGGCATAGATTACAGCAATTTTATCCTTGCTTTTTGATTTGGGCTCAGAAGGATTTACTTCAGTGTATTTGTCCATGGTGATGCTCTGGATTTTGGCTTTCTCATCGATGCCAAGCTTTGAGCGCAGGTCTTTAAGAAATTCATCCTTATAAGCGACCTGGTCGATGAATTTGTACTTTAAAGCTTCCGCAGCCCTGCCGAGTTTGAGGCTGTCGGCGGCCAGGTTCAGTTCCTCCCTGCTGATCTTGCGGGACTCGCTGATGCCAGTTATCATCTGATCCCATAGGTCGGTAAGCAGTTCGGTTATCTGTTTCCTGTTTTCCGGGCTCATTTTATCGAGGAAAAGGGGTTCTGTTGCTGCTTTGAAACGGCCATGCCTGATGATCTGTACTTTGACATCCAGCTTTTCAAGTGCGCCTTTCAGGAACATCACGTTGGCGCTGAGTCCCATAAAGAAAACCATCCCCTGGGGAGTCAGATAAATCTTATCGGCCGTTGAAGCCAGGTAATAGGCTTTTTGGTCATAACCTTCGCTGAAGGCCCAGATGAATTTACCTGATTTTTTAAAGTCGAGCAGACCGTCCCGTATTTCCTGAACCGTGGCCATACTTGCCTGGACCGAAGAAAGGTCGAGGTAAATACCCGGAACATTTTTATCGGTTTTGGCTTTCTTAAGGTTGTCAAGGATTTCGGTCAGGCCGGCGTATTTCTCAGCGCCAAACATCCCGAACACAGGCATTTTAGGGGAACGGTCGGCAAGCGGTTTGTCCATCTTCATAACAAGAATTGTGTTTTTGCTGATCACGACTTCATCGCTAGAAGCAACAGCCACGATACCGGCGATAATCCCCAGACTGATAATGAACAGTATCACAATCAGAAGGAAAGTGCCGAGCATACTGGCAAACATAAATTTGAAAAATTGTTTCATGGGATATGGATTTTTGATTTCATACTTGAATTAAGGAGCCAAGGTAGTTGTAAACAGCGTTATGTGCAAAATAATTCATATTATCTGTTTCATACAACCGCCAAAATAAGTATCATTGCACACATAAATTCGACGTGTGAGATCAGGGCTGGTTACACTTATTGTTTTGTTTTTCTTTATTTCGGCTGAAGTAGTTGCTTTATCCCCTCATGATGCCCCGAAAAAGAAACTTTCCGTGTCAAAGGTTTCAGCAGTAAGGGCGCCAGGCCTGAAGATCATGAGCAGGGGCAAGGCGTCTCCCGAAACCATGAAAGATTTTTTACTCAGGTACAATGGGGAGGCTGACGAAGCTACGGTTAAACGTCTGGTGAGGGTATACATTATTGAAGCTAATCGTGAAGGCGTAAACTATGAGGTAGCATTTTGCCAGATGTGCCTGGAGACCGGTTTTTTAAAATTCGAGGGCAGTGTCAGTAAATATCAGCATAATTACTGCGGATTAGGTTGTGTGGATATATTTAGCGGGGGTGACTGGTTTGCGAGCATGGAAGAAGGTGTAAGGGCGCATGTCCAGCATTTAAAAGCCTATGCCAGCGTGGAACCTGTAAGAAGTCCGATGGTAGATCCGCGTTTCGGCAACGTACGAAGGGGTACCGTAAACACGGTGACAGAACTTGCCGGTAAATGGGCTACCGACCCCGATTATGGCCGCAAGATCACAGCCTTGATAAGCAGGCTTTACAGCTTATAGGAACTCTTTCTGTTAGATATGCATCAATTGGTATTTCTATTGATTGGCAGCAACCGGGGCGACCGGGAGCATAATCTCCTTGGTGCCTGTGCGGGTATCAGTAAGAGGATAGGAGCCATTCTGAAAACATCCTCATTATATGAAACTGAACCCTGGGGGTTTGACGACAGCATATCGTTTTACAACCAGGCGGTTGAGGTTGAGACCTTGCTTTCACCGACAGAGGTCTTACGGGAAATTCACGCCATCGAAACGGAACTCGGAAGAGTAAGGGCGACTGCGCCGTATGGCACTGGCTGTTCCTGCTCAAATGAAGCGTACTCTTCGAGAATCATCGACATAGATATACTGTTTTACGGATCCAGGATATTGTTTACCGACGAATTGATGATACCGCATCCAAGGCTTCATGAGAGGAGGTTTACTTTAATTCCGCTGGATGAGATCGCTCATGATTTCATTCACCCGGTGTATCGTAAGACGGTGTCGGAGCTGTTAAGCCATTGCGCTGATGCGGGGGAGGTGTCGAAGGTTAGCAGGTAAGCGTTTGAGAAATACAGGGCAAAAAAAAAGCCCGGCCGATCGGCCGGGCTTTTTTTATCAGTAAACATTACTTCACGATATTCTGGAAATCAGGTGTTTTTGCGAAGTTATAGAACTCACGGTCACCCTTGGCCTGTGTTTTCAGGTTTGCATCCTGGCAGGCTTTCATCAGGTTTTCATAGAGCATCTTGCTGTTGTTGGTGCGTGCGCCAACGATTGCAAGCAGATAGAATGTTGCTGCATTCTGGGGAGCACATTTCAGGGTAGCTTCAGCAGCGCTGTTGTTTCCCGAAACCAGCTGGACAAGGCCTAAGTTATAGTTGCATTTTGCGTTGGCAAGCTGACTGAGGGCTTTGGTATAGTTACCCCTTGGGATCTCATAGATACCCAGGTTGTAGCTTTCATTTTCACCAAGCTGCTGGGCTTTCTTGAACTGGGCTTCGGCTTTCTTTGAGTCATTCTGCCTGGCAGCGACAACACCGATATTATTCTCGATCATGCCGTTGTTGGGGGCAGCAGCCTGTGCTTTGGTTAGATAATCATTGGCTTTTGCGAGGTTGCCATTGACAATACTTGCAGCTGCTGCATTATTCAGAGCTTTCCAGTTGGTTGCAAACTGCTTGGCAGCGTTGTCATAAATAGTTCCCTTAACAGCAGGATCGTTGGTGAGAGTTGCAGCATAGAGAAGTTCTTCAACTTTCAGTTTGGTAGGATCGGAAACTGCATATTTGCTAAGTTCGTCATCGGTGAAGCGTGGCTCATACAGGTTGGCAGTAACTTCGCAACGGCGTAAGGGGGGCAGGAGGTTTTCTTCGATCTGGGGATAGATCAGGATCATATTGCGGATCTCCTGTTCTTTCTTCAGAGGATCAGCAGCCGAGTTCACAACATTCAGGACTTTGTCCTTGTCTTTCAGGTTGGAAGCCTGGACAGCCTTGAGGAAACCATTCCAATCGGGACCATGATGTGCAAGAGGAACATTCACGTCTTTTCCTGCAGCTTCGATGGCAGCCTTAACCGCTTTCTTGTCTTTGTTATCTTTATTTGCTTCTTTTGCCCATGCCTGGAACTGATCAACCATCCATTTCTGGCCGGTTTTTGAACGGTTTTCTGAAAGACCTGCATTAAAGGTCTCTTCACCTTCGGGTGATGCCCATCCGTTCATATCAATGCTCTTGATCTTCCATCCCTGATGTACAAAATTAGCTACATCGGTAAGCCCTGCTTTTGCAGCATCGGTTTTGTTGAGACCGTATTTCAGATCCAGGTCAAACTTGTTCTTCTTGAAAAAGACAATACCTGTTCTGCTAACGATAACTTCTTTCTGATAGCCATGATCAGCAATAAGGGCAGTCTGGTCGGGGATGATACGGGTAGGAGTGTAGATCACACCAGGAACCAGATCGCGGCTGGCAAGTTCGATGAATTTCACTTTTTCCTTGATCTCACCCTTCTTTGCCAGAGTTTTTTCTTTTGCTTCATAAATCACAGGAGCAACACTGAGCATTGAGGTGTTCATCTCGGGTTTGTATGGGAATGTTGTCGTATAAGTAAACGAACCACCTTCTTTATATTTTACAGGAATTCCGTCGCCGGTGACTTTATCGCCCTTCAGGGTGATAGCCTTCAGATCGGTCTGCCCGCCGGTATAAGTAAGAACAGGCTGATAAAGCATGGCAGCTTTTTTGGCGAAATATTTGGGAGGGAAGGTTCCTTTGATGGTAACAGTAACTGAGTCTCCTTTTTCGCTAAGTACGGGAGGAGTAGTTTCGTATTTCACTTCAGCATAGCGTTTTTCCATCTCCCTGAGGCTGCCACCGGAATAACCGAATTTATAGGCAAGGCCGATAGTGGCGGAGGAGTACATGTCGTTGATCACCTGCTTTGAACCGGCGGGAGTCTGATCAATGACATCGCTGTTTTGCCAGCGCCAGTAAACTTCAACGGGGATTGACCAATGCTGGTCAATGTTAAAATCGAAACCAAGACCGGCACCAACTTTAAACGCGAGGTTCTGTCCGCCGATACCGCTTGTGTTCCCTGTGCTTGTCTGGTTCTTGTTTCCAGTCCAGGCATCGTCTTTATTGGTAAGCAGGTCGGTACGATGACCAATAGTCTGGTCAAGACCAAAACCGATAATTAAATAAGATGAAAAAACCCTCTCCGGTTTATAACCTAAAGCCCAGTTAAGCCAGTTAACGGTAAGCTGGAGATCAGACTCTAAGGGATAAGCAATAAATTTTTTGGAGATATAGGCCTGAGTACCTGTTCCTCCATTGTAATCATAGGCGTTTTTACCCTCAACCTGGCTCTGGAGTTTGCCATGAGCGAATCTGAGGCGTGCACCGATTACGCGTGTGAACTGTTTAGTCACAACCAGTCCATAATTGTAGCCAACGGCATTTTTTCCGACGTTGATCCAAAGGTTTTTTGAAAGGTCGCCGTTAAATTGCATTGCGCCACCAAACAATCCGACTGACCAGTAGCTGTAAGAGCTTGCGGCATTAGGCCTGGATTTTTTTTCCGGTTTATCCTGCTTTTTCTCCTGAGCAAAGGAAGCTGCCGAAATGAGAAGGGCGAGCAGGAAAATTACGGATTTTGAAAGTAATCGTGAGAACTTTTTCATACAAATTGATTTTAGATTTCTATTTTTCTGTTTACTGATTTTACAAATATATTAAAATAACATTATGG
>Ga0194062_1001142_pt1 | contig 11144 bp, 10 predicted proteins | sample SepL2225m_MetaG_FD_155481 | JGI IMG/M metagenome (GOLD analysis project Ga0194062, IMG submission 155481) | Anoxic zone freshwater microbial communities from boreal shield lake in IISD Experimental Lakes Area, Ontario, Canada - Sep2016-L224-25m | ecosystem: Environmental > Aquatic > Freshwater >... | reverse complement strand
AGAGTGGTTTGTTTACAGAAATTTATGCTGGGCAAGCTAATTTTCTTTTGGCACGTTTACCCGATGATTGTGATGGTTATGCGTTGCAAGTATTGTTGGCACCTTCGCGTATTTTGATTCGTGTCTGCGATAACTTTGAAGGTCTGGATACCCGTTATGTGCGCTTTGCTGTTAAAGAGGTTGATGCTATTCAGCAGCTAGAAAAATCTTTGAAACAGTTAACGATAGTGAATATAAAACTAGGTACTTAGGTTGACGTATCAGGTATGGGATGGTTTTTTATGTATTTTGAATTAGCATTATTGGCTTATTTGATAGATTTGTGGGTAGGTGAGTTACCTGGTAAGCATCCGGTGATGTGGATGGGAGATTACATTACTTATTTTGAAAAGAAATTTTATGCCAATCGTATGCTGCCGGGTGCGATGTTGGTATTCAGTTTATTAGCTTTAACGGGGTTGATCAGTGTTGCGGTTGTGTATTTAAGCCGTTTATTTCCTAAGGAGTTAGAGTTAATAGTACTAGCGATCTTGGCGTCAATGGGTATTGCGATGCACTTATTACATAAAAGTGTTTCTGAGGTACTGGAGTCAGAACAGCCTAGGCAGGCTATTAGTTATTTGGTTAGTCGTGATACCGAGACTATGACGGAGCAGGATATCTACAAGGCTGCACTAGAAACATGGGCGGAGAACTTGAGTGATGGTGTGATTGCCCCGTTACTGTATTTGTTGTTATTTGGTTTGCCAGGGATTGCTATTTACAAGGCTATTAATACGCTTGATTCGATGGTGGCTTATAAAACAGAACGGTACTTTTATTTTGGAAAAGTAGCCGCGTGGTTGGATGATGTAGCTAATTATATTCCTGCACGTTTAACGGCATTAATGATTGTACTGGTAGCGCCTCATAAGCAAGCGGCCTTACGATATCTGTTCAAGAATGGAAATAAATTAGAAAGTCCTAATGCGGGTTATCCGATTGCCGCTATGGCTGGCGCTTTGGGCGTGGCGCTAGGAGGTGATGCGTATTATCATGGTCAACTTAAGCATAAACCAACGTTAGGGGTTTCTGTGTATTCGATTAATTCGGCTATTGTCAGGCAATCGTTAGCCATGAAAAATAAGCTGGATATTAGTGTGATTGGTTTTTTAGGATTGGGTAGCTTATTAACATGAAAACTTTGTTTATAGGCGGTATAAAAAGTGGGAAATCGAGTCTGGCTGAGTCTTATATTTTAGAAAATTCAGCGTCAGTAAAACCTTTTTATTTGGCAACGACTGAGTTTATAGATATTGAAATGAAGGCGCGGATACAGGTACATCAACAGCGTCGTCAAGATTTGTTTGTAACAATTGAAGAGCCCATAAAATTAGTCGATCGCTTAAAGACTTGTCAGCAACCGGTGTTAGTTGAATGTGTATCAATGTGGTTGAATAATTTACTTTATCATCAGTGGTCTGAGACTAAGATTCTTCAGGAGTTAGAGGCTATTATGGCATTGCCGGTAGATTTGGTATTAGTTCATAACGAAGTAGGCTTGGGTATTATTCCAGATAACCCCTTAGCACGTCAGTTTGTTGACTTGTCAGGCAAAGCAGCACAAATTATGGCAAAAGGTTGTGATCGAGTTTTTTTTTGTAGTGCTGGGTTATCATTGCAAATGAAATAGCGGTTAACCTTTTTAGTTTTTAGGATTCTTAGTGTCTGTTTATTCAGTTATAACGTTAACGCAATTAGAGCAATTTCTAAAACATTACTCTTTGGGCGAGGTCATTCATTTTGAAGGTATACAGGAAGGTGTTGAAAATACTAATTATCGGGTAACCACCACCACAGGCACTGTTATATTGACTATTTTTGAGTCACTCAATAAAGCTGATTTGTCACATATTTTGCAATTATTGCAGTATTTAAAAGAACACAGTCTGTGTTGCCCCAGTCCCTTTTTGGATAAGTCTGCTAATACATTACTGGCGTTAAATACGAAACAAGCTGCAATTTTTAACTGGATTCCAGGGGGGATTGTCGTTAATCCATCGGTTAAGCACTGTTATGAAGTGGGTTTGCAATTAGGTAAACTGCATCAATTAACTCAAGATTATCACTTTCCCGTTGATAGTCATTATGATTGGGTTGATTGGACCTTAAGGTTCAATCTTGTTAAGGATCAATTGTCTTTAATTGATCAAAAATTAATTCATGATGAATTGGTTTTTCAAAAAAATAATGCCGTCGTTGGATTACCTGTGGGTGTTATTCATGGTGATTTGTTTAAAGATAATGTTTTATTTCTTGATGATAAAGTCAGTGGTTTACTCGATTTTTATAGTGCGGGAACGGGTGTTTTGTTGATGGATATCGCCATAGCGGTCAATGATTGGTGTTTAAATGAATCTTCTGAAGGGTTGGATGATACAAAATTAAGGGCGTTGCTTTCGGCTTACGAGACATTAAGGCCCCTGAGTCTAATTGAGTTAGATTATTTGCCAATAGCGTTTAGAGCGGCTGCCTTACGCTTTTGGTTATCGCGATTGGAATTAAAATATTTCCCCAGGGATGGGGTTATGATTCAGAAGAAAGATCCTCTGCTATTTCGCCAGTTGCTTGATAAGCATCGGTCTATTCAAGCTGTCGAGCTAGGCAGTTATAGTTTTAATCTACTCGATAGTTATGTTAAAGTTCGTTCGGTCATGTAGCTAATTAAATATGCTTAATATCTAGGAAGTTGCAAGTCAAAAAAAATAATAATAACTATAACGAGGATTGAATTAAATGAAATTATTAAAAAGCGCTATCGCAGCTACAGCAGTGGCATTGTGTTTAGGTTCGTTTCCATCCAAGGCAGAAGTCTGTTTAGGTATGGCCTGCATGTATAACCGAATGACACCTGTTCAAGGCATTGATGCCACTATTGGTCAAATTACTGAAGCATTGAAAGAAATTCAGTTAATGCAAACTGGCAGCGCAGCACATCATGGCGAGGGTGGGAGTGAAATTATCATTGGTTATATCAAAGAAGCTTTAAAGTTAACTAAAGAAATCAACGCTAACGATAAACTCGATCGTAATCGTAACCGTGCAAATGATTATTTGAAAAAAGCTCGGACCTCAGTACAAGGGGGGGATTTGAATTTAGCATCTGAACAACTTATACAAGCAGAAAAACGATTTGCAGAACTTAAAGGTATGATTGATTTAACGCAAGCTGATAGAGTATCTCAACAGACCAATCTGTTAAATCGCATTATGGATACACCTGATCCTGCTGCGGGTGCAAGGGCAGGGGCCATTAAGTAATTAGTTTTTGAGAATTGTCTGTCAGCTTCAATGCTGACAGACAACTTGCAGGCAGGATACATAATCACATACTATGGAATGAAGCTCATTATTCTTAATATCGGCGTTGGACTGATCTATTTCTTACTGAGTAGATTCAGTTTGATCAAAGTTGGTTACCTTGGATCATGGCTTGTGGTTCGACCCTGCAAGTTTTGGCTGGAGAAAAGCTACTTCGTTATTATGAGCCATCGATTGATCTAGCCGTTCCTAAAAGTGTACTCCGATTTTCTTTCGTTACTTTAGCAACCTGTCTCATGGGTGCATTGATTGGCTCAAGTGCCCTATGGCTTAAGGGTTTGATTAACGCAGATCAGATTTTGTCTACTTTTATCAACTGGTGGATCGGTGACAGCTTTGGTGTGCTAATTTTTACACCCTTAGCCTTGGTAATATTTGACCGTCGCGAGGTTTGGAAGGGACGTCGCTGGCAGGTAGGATTGCCCTTATTGATCGGTATGCTATTTTGCGGATTTCTTCAACATTCTCTTAGAAACAGTGATAAACAGGAGTTAGTTAATCACTTACATCGGCTTTGCCTACTTATTGAATGAGAAGAGTCGGCAGCCATCTGAGCAAGAGCAGCTAAGCAAGATCATCAGTTCAGGTCAGGTCAGCATCTGCTGGGTGTTATCAACGATATTCTTGATTTGTCGAAAATTGAAGCTAACCAAATAATTCTGGAAGAAGCCTCGTTTCTCGTTCCCTCTATCCTGGATTATGTGCGTAACATGATGAGCAGTCAGGCTGGCAGAAAGGGGCTCCAGATAGTTGAAGAGATCGACCCGCGCTTATACACGCAGTGTGTGCGAGGCGATCAGTTACGCCTCCGCCAGATTCTTATTAACCTTTCGGGTAATGCTATTAAGTTTACCGATCTAGGGTGTATTACCTTGTGTGCCAGAGTAGTTTCAGAAATAGATGATCACATCATGTTACGCTTCGAAGTACAGGATACGGGTATTGGTCTTACTTCAGCTCAACAGGTTAATTTGTTTAAAGCGTTTGTTCAGGCAGATGCTTCGACTACGCGTAAATATGGAGGCACGGGTCTTGGTTTGGCGATTTCTAAGAGTCTAGCACAGCTTATGGGCGGTGAGATTGGAGTTGTCAGTCGTCCGGGACAAGGCAGTACCTTTTGGTTTACCGCGAAATTGAAACTGTGCGATACAGTAGAGTTAACACGTGAGAAAGCCATCTTTACTTCGATAGGGCTACGTCGTGGCGCTCATATTCTGCTGGTGGAGGATAGCGAAATCAATCAGGAAGTGGCTCGGGGAATTCTGGAGAGTTACGAGTTAATCGTTGATATAGCTAACCATGGTCTGGAAGCCATAAAAATGATCGAGAATAAACCCTATGAGTTGATTCTGATGGATATGCAAATGCCGGTGATGGATGGACTAGAGGCAACGAGAAACATCAGACAAATGAGTTTGGGCAAAAAAATCCCTATTATAGCCATGACAGCGAATGCATTTGAAGAAGATCGTAGAAATTGCGAAGAGGCTGGAATGAATGACTTTATTACCAAACCTGTCGAGCCTGAACGGCTTTATGCACTACTGGCGCAATGGTTACCTGAAGAGAGCGCTGTTCCCTCTCTCTATGAAACAAAGACTTCACGAAATCTACTGCCTTTTATCCGAGGAAGTGACAGTAATTTAATTGACGTTGCAATTGGGCTAAAATTTTTGGGCGGTAACCCAGTGAGCTACCAGCGCATGTTAATCAAGTTCGCTGACAAGCATCTCACTGATGCTGATAACATACAATCAGCATTGAGTGCAGGTGATTTTGCCAGTGCAAAACGAATCGCCCATTCCCTGAAAAGTATTTCTGCTACCCTCGGGATAGCCGCTTTGCAAGAAAAAGCCAAAACCATTGAGCATGAGATAAATGACATTGTTTGCTCCGATGAACTGGCAGATGACATTAACTTGCTGCGTACGATACTAACGGCCGTGGGTGCAGAAATCAAGTCAATGAATACTTGAAAGATTAGCTTGGCAACTTAAAATTTTTATCTCGGAACAATCGCAAACAACATTCAGCCACATTTCGGTCGTATGCAATACCAATGCCGCTTTCAATTTCAGCGAGTGCCACTTCAAGTCCCAGGCCAGATCGATAGGGGCGGTGTGTTGACATTGCCTCAATAACATCAGCCACAGCGACAATGCGTGCTTCTAAAAGAATTTCATCTCCCTTTAATCCATTGGGGTAACCTGAGCCATCCATGCGCTCATGATGCTGCAAGGCAATCTGTTCAACCGGCCATGGAAATCCAACATCTTTAAGGACATCATAGCCAGCTTGGGGATGCTGTTTAATCAACATGAGTTCGATAGGACTCAGTTTTCCGGGTTTACCAAGAATCTCAAGTGGAATGCACATCTTTCCTAAATCATGTAGGTATCCACCCACTTTTAAGCCTTCAATGCGATGTGAATCAAGCCCCATTTCAGTCCCAATCGCTATAGAAATCTCTGCAACCCGCTTTTCGTGTCCTACGGTATAGGGATCACGCATTTCACAAAGGGTGGTAGCTAACCCCACCGTTCTCATGAACATGAGTTCTAATTGGGAGGTATGTTGCTTGATTAATTCTTCCTGTTCTTTTCGATACTTGAGTTCACGCATCAAATTGAGTGTGTTGACAGAAAGTTTTTCATAGAGAACGAGTATTAGGTCGACTAAAACTTTTGTCTCACCCCCCAAGCGTTCCTTAGCTTTAGTCTTTGCATCTTCAAATGGCATCCCTGATTGAATAAAAAAAACAACAGCCGCCATATATCGGTCATTTTCAAGGATGTGTGTTGCCAGCCATCTTGTGAGAAAAGAAAGCAAACCTTCGATAATGCTGTCTTCAGATTCTGAAGCAAGTTGTTCCTTGGTTTGGAAAATCGTTTCTATAAAACTGTCATGTGTTTTCTTATGCTCAAGCTCAAGGCAGTCATCTGGAAGATTCTGATGCCAAATACCTTCCTCGGCTTGAAAGTGGAAAACAGTATAGTCAACTAGCTCATCCAGTATAATTTTTAATGTTGGGATATCCGTTTTGAACGCAATATGGCTGGCGAGTTGGTTTAATATATTAACAAGTACCTGGTGTTGTTCATCGATGATTTGAACACCGGTATTGAAATTATCATTCCAAGGAAAAATATCTATTGCATTCAAATAAGGACCCAATTTTGAAAAAGTAGTAAAAATGCCATCGAGGCTTCTTTAATAAATTATATATGATTCGAGATACTGTCTGTTCAATTCATTATCTGGCAAAATTTTTTGTCCAAGATTGCTGCGCAACTTGATACCGCTGTCCTCTGATGTAGGAATAGATTGAAATTAAAATCAGTGAAAGTGGTTATATTTAACTTCTTATTCAGCAGATAAAAAAGCATAATAATCAGTTAGCATTAATCAATATATTCGATAGGTATTCATGAGTCCTCATATCACTTTAGAGCAATGGCGATCTTTGATCGAAGTTGTGGATGCGGGTGGTTACGCCCAAGCGGCGGAAAGACTTTGTAAAAGCCAATCTGCAGTTAGTTATGCAGTACAAAAAATTGAATCTTTGCTGGGTGTCAAAGCCTTTGAAATTCAAGGTCGTAAGGCCATACTTACACCGACTGGACAAATGCTCTACCGGCGTGCGCTTGCATTGGTGGATGAGGCCAATGACTTAGAGCGTGCAGCTCATAAGCTTTCGGCAGGTTGGGAAGCTGTTATTAGTATTGCCGTTGAAATCCTGTTTCCATCCGAGCTGCTTTTGAAATGTTTACAACGTTTTAGTATGGAAAGTCCCGGTACACGAATTGAATTGATCGAGTCGGTACTCGGTGGAACTTCAGATGCATTGCTGAGTGGGGATGTTGATTTGGTTATTTCTCCTCAAATACCCTCAGGTTTTTTGGGTGAGGTTTTAATGCGAATTCGTCTACAAGCGGTTGCACATGTTGATCATCCACTTCATCATCTGGGAAGTGAATTGACTTATCGGGATTTGCGGGCCTATCGTCATGTGGTGGTTCGGGATTCTGGGTCAAAGCGAGATCAACGTACGGTTACTGTTGAGGTCGATCAGCGTTGGACAGTGAGCCAGGTCGCTACATCGATTCAGGCTGTCTGTATGGGTTATGGGTTCGCTTGGTTGCCTGAAGAGCATATTCGTGAAGAACTACAGTCAGGGATTTTAAAGCCTTTACCGTTGAGGGATGGACACACCCGGGAAGTGACTCTTTACCTGATTTTGGCAAATCCTGATTTTGCAGGGCCTGGGGTAAGATGTCTGGTAGATATTCTTAGAGCATCGATAATTTTATAGTTTTTAGCAGGCAATAAAAAAGGCCTAGATGAAAATCATCTAGGCCTTTGATTTATATGGAGCTGGTTAGGGGATTCGAACTCCTGACCGGCTGATTACAAATCAGCTGCTCTACCGACTGAGCTAAACCAGCAAATATTTCTTATTTTTATATTTTAAAACTTGGAGCTGGTTAGGGGATTCGAACTCCTGACCGGCTGATTACAAATCAGCTGCTCTACCGACTGAGCTAAACCAGCGAATAAACCGCAATTATACAAGATTATATTTATTTTGAAAGTGTTTTTATAAGTTATTGGTTTTTTTTATGATGACCAAAACCTTTTTTAGCGGGTTTGTTATCAAATCCTGTAAATTTGGTTTTAAACTGTTGGGCCTTGTTGGGCGTAATTGCAGTGCCTTTCGGTTGGTAAGAAGGAATCAAGTGATGTTTGCCGTTACCTATTAAATCATTCCGGCCCATTTCGTTTAAAGCATCACGTAATAACGGCCAATTCTTAGGGTCATGATAGCGCAAAAATGCCTTGTGCAAGCGGCGTTGCTTGATCGATTTAGGGATGGACATATCAGCAGCATTACGACTCACTTTATGCAGGGTATCTTTTCCTGAATGATACATGGCTGTCGCAATGGACATCGGAGACGGTAAAAACGCTTGGACCTGATCGGCTCTAAAGCCATGACTTTTGAGCCATAACGCCAGGTTAAGCATGTCTTCATCGGTAGTGCCGGGATGTGCCGCAATAAAATAAGGGATCAAATACTGCTCTTTTCCGGCTTCCTTGGAATACTTATCAAACATTTCTTTAAATCGGTCGTAAGTACCCATGCCCGGCTTCATCATTTTTGATAAAGGCCCTTGTTCGGTATGTTCGGGAGCAATTTTAAGATAGCCTCCAACATGATGAGTGACTAATTCTTTGACATATTCGGGGGATTCAACGGCCAAGTCGTAACGTAAACCGGACGCGATAAAAATCTTCTTGATACCAGGTAAGGCCCTTGCTCTTCGATAGAGTTTGATTAAAGGGGCATGGTTAGTATCAAGATTTGGACAAATGCCAGGATAAACGCAGGAGGGTTTGCGGCAAGCGGCCTCAATTTTGGGATCTTTACAGGCCAGTCGATACATATTGGCAGTGGGTCCCCCTAAATCAGAAATATGACCGGTAAAGTTAGGTGAGGTGTCCCGTATGGCTTCAATTTCTTTAATAATAGAATCTTCAGAACGGCTTTGGATAATGCGGCCTTCATGTTCAGTAATCGAACAGAAGGTGCAGCCACCAAAACAGCCGCGCATAATGTTGACTGAGTGTTGGATCATTTCAAAGGCGGGTACGTTTGCAGTACCATAGTCTTTATGAGGCACGCGAGAATAGGGCAGGTCAAAGACGCCATCCATTTCTTTGGTGGTTAACGGAATCGGCGGTGGATTAATCCAGACCTGCCTTGTTCCATGCTGCTGAATGAGTGGTCTCGCATTTCCGGGATTGGTTTCACCGTGCATGACGCGTGAAGCATGAGCATATAAGATGGGGTCATCTTTTACACTTTCATAAGCCGGTAAGCGAATAACGGTTTGTGAGCGAGAATCTCGCATTAATTGCTTGATTGAACCCACACTCGTTAGGGGAATGGTTATTTCACCAGAACTTGAGACACTACTATCCTCTGGTTTTTGGTCGCAAGCCGGTTCTTCTTGATAAGGATTTTGAATGGGGCTAACGGCACCCGGTTTATCAATATCAGTGGAGTCTTTGACACGCCATCCTTCAGGTATTTGTTTAACAAAATGAACAGTGCCACGAATCCCTTTAAGATCAGATATGGGTTCGCCTTGTCCTAAGCGCTGAGCAATTTCTACGATCTGGCGTTCTGCATTACCGTATACCAGTAGATCCGCTTTTGAATCCAATAACACGGATTTACGTACTTTATCGGACCAATAATCATAATGTGCTATGCGTCGTAGGCTGGCTTCAATCCCACCAATGATAATTGGCACGTCTTTATACGCTTCACGGCAACGATGGGAGTAAACATTGACCGCACGATCAGGTCGTCTTCCCGCTTCACCATTGGCAGTATAGGCATCATTAGAGCGGATTTTTTTGTCAGACGTATAACGGTTAACCATAGAGTCCATATTACCGCCCGTTACCCCAAAGAACAGATTGGGTCGGCCGAGTTTGGTAAAGTCCTTGGCGCTGGTCCAGTCGGGTTGCGAGATGATGCCGACTCTAAAGCCTTGTGCCTCTAATAAGCGTCCGATTAATGCCATACCAAAGCTGGGATGATCAATATAGGCATCACCAGTGACTAAAATAATGTCGCAACTATCCCAGCCAAGCTCATCCATTTCTGCTTGGCTCATGGGTAATACCGGCGCTACACCAAAACGGTGAGCCCAATATTTGCGGTAGCTGAAAAGATTGGGTGCGGGTGCTAACGTATTGGAAATCATGTCTTAATCAATTGGTTGAAAGTGCTGGCGTTATGTTTTTTAAGGTCTCTTAAAAAAGAGGGGAATTCAATGTCATAGAGATGTTCAAGTTCTAATGCATTAGATCTTAACTCTTTTATTGAATAAATTGGGGTGTAATCATTAAAAGCTAGAGCAATGATATTGCCTTTATCACGAACAGGAAGGAATAAGGTTTGCCAATTAAAAACCCGGCCTAACCACAAAGAAACTTGTTGGAATTCGGGATTATGGGTGCCACCCCAAAGATTAATAACCAAAATCCCGTTTGCTTTTAATAATGCTTTGCAGGCATCAAAAAATGCTTCATTACAAATAGAGGCCGCTAACCCTTCATGATCAAAAGCGTCAACAAACAACAGGCTATAATATTCTCGATAGGGTTCAGCACGTTGGCGAACATAGTCGCCACCATCATCAATGATAATTTTTAATCGGTGATCTATGGGCAGTCCAAAATGACTGCGGGCAATTTTTACGACGCTTTTTCTAAGCTCTACTGCTTTTAAACGACTATCGGGAAAATGATACAAAAGGTGTTTTGCAAGTGAGCCACCCCCCAAGCCAATCAGTAGGGCATCATCTTCTAGCGAGGGCTTAAATAATAGCCAACTGGTCATGGCTCTTACGTAATCGAGCACCAGCTTATTGGGGTCTGCTATTAATAGGCTACTCTGTTTAGGGGAAGAGCCAAAGTGTAGTGATCTGAATCCTTTATTATCAATAACCTCTAAAATTCCCTCATCATCGTGGCTTTCGTGAATAAGCAGGCCATCGTATTTATACATAACAACATTTGTAAGTATTTAAACTGTAAATGATTATTATACACGAGGAAAAGGTTTAACTGATGGTATGTGATCATTCCACAGCAATTCTCATTATGACCACAACCTACCCAATTCCAGGTTTTGGTGGGCGAGCAATCCGGCTTTCCGGGGTATATGACCAGCCCTCCAGCATGAAATCAAGCAGGTGTTCCCAGCTATC
>Ga0194062_1001141_pt1 | contig 11153 bp, 9 predicted proteins | sample SepL2225m_MetaG_FD_155481 | JGI IMG/M metagenome (GOLD analysis project Ga0194062, IMG submission 155481) | Anoxic zone freshwater microbial communities from boreal shield lake in IISD Experimental Lakes Area, Ontario, Canada - Sep2016-L224-25m | ecosystem: Environmental > Aquatic > Freshwater >... | reverse complement strand
TCCTTGTACCCTAAAAGTTTATTTACCGCATAAACCTTGTCAATGACATTTATATTTACGAAATGTTTAAAATTCCAACTCACAATAAAATCACACTCATTGATAACCGCTAACGAAATATGTCTTAAATCATCCCTACTTTTTTCTTTCAACACTCCGAAAGCGAGATACTTTTCTGTTAATTCAATACTTTCCATGTTTTCTTCAAGTAAAAAATAGCTAATATTTTTCAAAAAATCTAGGATTATACTAAGTTTTGGTTCAGGGCAGTCATTAAGCTCCTCGAGAGTAACACTTGAAATATACACATCAAAAAAACCCATCATAAAATCATCCCACAATGAGCGAGTATCTGCCATTTTTTCAAGAGCGTCATCTGCTTCTAAATGGCTCAAATAAGATGTATCAAGATAGATTTTTCTATTTCTCATGTTCAGTTCCTCCCAATAACATTATACTTGCTTTTTTAATATAAACCAACAATTTCTCGATATTAATCAAAAGATAATCACCTTGTGCCTTGAAATGCTGTAGCTTTCTTGATAGTCAATTCAAAACGAAACATTAATAACTCAATACACTATTTTTTTGTCGAGAAATCTTCTAATCGCTAAAATATCATCGGTCTCGAATCTGTCATCCATACTCCAATATAAATTCGGATCACAAAACAGAAGCTCAAAGACTGGTGGTTTAGGATGCAAAGTGTACTGGTTCTTTTTTATGAAATTGGAATAGTCATAATTCTTCAAAGGTAAACACGAAGACTTCACCTTATTGACTAACACATTTAACTTTTTTAAATCCTTTGGCGAAAGATTCGCGGTCCCTTCCACTTGATTTTCTAACAAAAAGTCTTGCGTTATTTGAGTTCTAAAATTCATACTACTATGGCACGCACCTTTAATATATTTTACAAAACCATCAACATACACAGTATAACGAATTGCATAGTTTTCACTAATAAATCTTTGAGTTTGAAATATGATTGCAATTGGCTTTTTTTCACTTGAAACACCTACCACTGGAGGAAAACAACTCGCGGTAATTGTCAATATGCATATAATAACAATAATTAATAACGCTCTATTTAACATATGCGTATCCTCCTCGTTTTCCCACACCACCCTAATTTCAACGGTATATGAGTCCTCCGCAAAAAACAGTGAAGTTACAGGGTCATGATGCCTTTCCCTTAGCATGTGCTTTGTTTCCTTTCCAAAGTACTCCCCAACGTACCTGAAAGGATTTGTATATAAATGTCAAGGTTCAATTGGTTTCCGAAGTCATATCACTTCCGAGAATGGATTATAATATTTTCAGGACATTTCATAAGATCTGTCCAATTCATTATATGTTATCATAATTTTTTCTGTTGAAAAAATCGATAGGATCCAAAATAACTTTTTTCAACTTTTCAAGATTTTTTTGTATATAATTGCGTGTTTCAAGCCCCAAAACAACCCCTTTTAGAGGTCAAAATAACTTTTCCCTTTGTTTAAAGGTTTATTTGTATATCAAATCGATTAATTGATATACAAATATCAGCCATATTTGCGGAATAAGTTATTTCGAGTCAAAAACTAGGCATTTTTGACTCGAAATCGACTTGAAAATATACAAATATCACGCATTATTGCGAAAAAAGTTATCTGTCGGAATTAATAGTTCTTCCTCGGTGCGTAATGCGTGTGCAACAGATGATGCGCCTTGTGGCTGCCCGGTTTGCCGAGGAACTCCTCGTACATCCGCGTCACTACTGGGTTCTCGTGAGATTTGCGGATTGGCAGCGACGCATCTTCTGCGTAGATTGCTTCCCCGCGCAAGGTTCTTAGATCGTTCCAGTTGCGGATGGTCGCTGACTGGATGGGCTGTCCACCGCCGTTGACGCAGCCGCCAGGGCACGCCATCACCTCGATGAAGTGGTACTGTTTTTCGCCCGAGCGTACCTTTTCCATTAATCGGCGTGCATTGGAGAGGCCACTCGCGACGGCGACGTTGAGCGAAATCCCAGCGACCTCTAATGTGGCTTCTTTTACCCCTTCGATGCCACGCACTGCCGTCAAATTGATTTCCGCGAGCGGCTTGCCCTCGAGGATTTCATAGACGGTCCGCACCGCCGCTTCCATGACGCCGCCCGTTGCGCCAAAAATCACAGCCGCACCCGTTGCATCGCCCATTGGATCATCAAAATGCACTTCATCGAGTTCGTTCATCTTGATGCCGGCTTGTTTCATCATGCGTGCGGCTTCGCGCGTCGTCAAGACCACATCCACATCCGCCATGGTTCCTGCAAGCTCGGTATTCGCAAGCTCTTCTCTAGCCGCTTCAAACTTCTTCGCAGTGCAAGGCATGATGGAAACTACAAAAATGTTTGCGGGATCCACGCCAATTTTCTCCGCGTAATAGGTTTTCAGTATCGCCCCAAACATCTCATGTGGAGACTTACAGGTCGACAAATTATCTAATAAATCAGGAAAGTTGTGTTCGCAGAATTTGATCCAACCGGGGCTGCACGACGTGATGAGCGGCAATGTGCCACCCTTTTTAATGCGATTTAGAAGCTCCGTGCCTTCTTCCATAATCGTCAAGTCTGCCGCCGTATCGGTATCAAACACTTTATCAAACCCAAGCATTTTCAGGCCCGCCGTCATTTTTCCAGTGGCCCGTGTGCCGATTGGCATGCCGAATTCTTCCCCGATGGCAACGCGCACAGCAGGAGCCGTTTGGACGATGACGTATTTGTCCGGGTCGTTGATCGCATCCCAGACCCGCTGGGTGTCGTCTTTTTCCGTCAACGCTGCCACAGGACAGACCGCAATACACTGCCCGCAATTCACGCACGGCGTTTCGCTAAGCGCCATATCGAAAGCAGGCGTGACCTGTGTTTTAATGCCTCTTTCATTGGTATCGATCACGGCAACGGTTTGCACGTTTTTGCACACGGCCACGCATCGTCTGCAGAGCACGCACTTGTTTGCGTCACGCACGATGGAGACACCAGCCAAATCAATAGCCTTCTTCGCTTCTGGTTTTCGCGGCAGATATTTAATTTCATCAATGCCAAAATCAATCGCCAAGGTCTGCAACTCGCAGTTGTTGTTGCGACGACACGTCAAACAACTTCGATCATGGTTGGAAAGGATTAAATCTAGGGTGATTTTGCGTGCATCTCTCACTTTTGCGGAATTCGTCAACACATCAAGACCTTCCGAGACCGGATACACACAAGCTGCCTGTAAAGCGCGCGCGCCACGGATCTCGACGACGCAGATTCTGCAAGCCCCGATTTCGTTGATTTCCTTCAAATAACACAGCGTCGGGATGTTCACTTTCGCAAGCCTTGCCGCCTCTAAGACGGTTAGGTGATCCTCGACCTGCATTGCATGTCCATCGATCGTAATATTCACTAAAGCCATATTAGTTTGCCCCCTTTGTCACTACTTTGTCGATTTTTGTAATTGCGCCAAATTTACAGCGACTGATGCATGCGCCACATTTGATGCATTTGGAGTTGTCGATCACGTGGATTTCTTTCACTTTCCCGCTGATCGCGCCAACAGGACATGCCTTCATACACAGGGTGCAGGCCTTACACAAATCCGCATTGATGTCGAAATCAATCATTGCCTTGCAGACATGCGCCGTGCATTTTTTGTCGACGACATGCGATATATATTCGTCCCTAAAGTAGCGAAGCGTGCTTAAAATCGGATTGGGTGCCGTTTGGCCGAGGCCGCAAAGAGCCGATGCTTGAATGCCTTTTGCAAGGTCTTCCAGCTTATCAATGTCACTCAGTTCGCCCTCTCCCGAGGTGATTTTTTCGAGAATCTCGTACATCCGCTTCGTACCAATCCGGCACGGCGGGCATTTGCCACACGACTCTTCGACCGTAAACTCCAAGAAGAAACGCGCGATATCAACCATGCAGTTATCCTCGTCCATTACGATCAGTCCACCAGAGCCCATCATGGACCCGATGTTGAGGAGGCTATCATAATCGAGCGGCGTATCAATAAGGCTAGCCGGAATACATCCGCCAGAAGGCCCACCTGTTTGCGCAGCCTTAAATGCCTTGCCATTTGGAATGCCCCCGCCAATGTCGTAAATGACTTCACGCAGAGTGGTTCCCATTTCGATTTCCACGAGGCCAGTATTTTCAATCTTTCCGCCTACGGCAAACACTTTCGTGCCCGCACTCTTTTCGTTGCCAACGGCCCCAAACCAGGCAGCCCCTTTGAGCAGAATTTGCGGAATATTGGCATAGGTTTCTACGTTATTTAAGATGGTCGGTTTCTGCCACAGTCCCTTGACGGCCGGGAATGGCGGTCTCGGTCTAGGCTCACCACGATTCCCCTCGATGGATGTCATGAGGGCGGTTTCTTCGCCGCAAACAAACGCACCGGCCCCGAGTCTCACTTCCAGGTCAAAGTTGAACCCTGTCCCAAAAATATTTTTCCCGATGAGCCCAAGCTCTTTGGCCTGCTCAATCGCAATTTTCAAACGATTCACTGCAATCGGATACTCCGCGCGGATATACACGAATCCTTGATCGGACCCAATCGCATACCCTGCAATCGCCATCGCCTCAATCAACGCATGCGGGTCGCCTTCTAAGACCGAACGGTCCATAAACGCACCTGGATCGCCCTCGTCCGCATTACAGCACACGTACTTTTGATCATCAACGGAGTTCTTCGCAAACTGCCATTTCAGCCCGGTTGGAAAGCCCGCGCCGCCACGTCCGCGTAATCTAGACGCTTTGATTTGATCAATGACTTCTTGCGGTGTCATTTCTGTGAGCACCTTTCCGAGTGCCTTGTATCCATCCATTGCAATGTATTCCTGGATGTTTTCCGGATTTATGATGCCGCAATTTTTCATCGCGATGCGCAGTTGTTTCCCAAAAAACGTACTAGCTTCCTGCGGATCCATCATGTATTTTTTGATTGGATTGCCTTTTACGACGTGTTCTTTCAACACCTCAAGTGCCTTGTCAACGGTCATATTGACATACGTGTCTCGCGTGCCATCCGGATTCACAACCTCGATGACTGGTTCTAGCCTGCAAACGCCGATACAACCGGTCTTGACCGCTTCCGCTTTTTCAATTCCGATGTTTTCAATCTGTACATTGAGTGCATCCATAATGGGCCTTGCGCCAGCCGCTTTTCCACAGGTCGCCATGCCTACATAGATGCGGTATCCGCCCGCCTGGTTAAATTTGCTCATACGGGTAAGGGCAATTCCCTTCATTTCTTTTAACTTCGCTAATGATTTCATTGCTATTCCTCCAGAAGGTTTCCTATTTTTTCGCGTATTTTTTCAGAATGCCAGGGACATCTTCTACCACGGCCCTGCCGTAAACATCTTCATTCACCGTCAACACAGGCGCCAAGCCACATGCGCCAATACAACGACAAGCGGCGATGGAAAATCGTCCATCCTCCGTGCATTCGCCAACATCAATGCCAAGAAGCTCTTTAAATTTATCAAGAATATCTCCGGCGCCCTTCACATAGCAGGCGGTTCCCAAGCAAACGCTTACGACATATTTCCCTTTCGGTTCCAGTGAGAATTCAGAATAAAACGTCACCACACCATAAATTTCTGACAACGGAATCCCCGTGCTTTCAGAAATCGTTTTCTGCACGCTCAGCGGCAAATATCCATAAATTCCTTGCGCCTCATGTAAGATTGGGATTAACGCACCCCTTGTGTCTTTGTACTTTTGAATGACTTCTTGCAGCTTGGCTGCGTTTGTATCGCATCCGCTACAGTTGTTGCAACTACATGTGCTCATACATAGAACCTCCTAAAATATGTCCATTGTGAAATATATAACAAGCCGACCTTTCCGATTATACCATAATGGTTTTATTGAATCAATGTAATTTTGGTAAAAAATTCACAAACTATTTCGAACTCAAAAAAAGAGCTGCCTTCGCGAATTCTCATACGCTTAGGCAACTCCCTCTTAGAGTACTTTCGAAAAGTCTCGAAAACGCTCTTATACTCTTTTCAAACTTGCTTATCCGACTGGTGCTGGCGTTGGTGTTTCAACTGGTGCTGGAGTCGGTGTTTCCACTGGTTCTGGTGTAATTTCTGGGGTTGGTGCTGGAGTTGGAGCTGGTGTAGGGGTTGGAGAAATCACAACGACGCCCACTTGTACTTTTCTAGAAGCACTTTTCACGATTTTACCCTTCACAATCACATACGCGTATACGACTGCTTCTTTTTTTAGTTTCTTGCTTTCCACTTTGATCGAGAAAAGACCTTTTTTGTCAGCTAATCCGGATGCAACGATTTTCCCTGCGACTAAAATTCTGATGTGAGCTTTTGGTGTCGTTGTGCCTGCGAAGATTGTGAATTTCCCAACCTTTTTCAGTTTCTTCAAAACGGGTGTTTTTACTTTCGGTGCTGGTGTCGGTGTTGGCTTCACGGTTGGCTTAGGTGTCTTCACCACTGCCTTTGCGATCGTCGATTTTTCTGCCTGTACTACTGGTGCAATCGTCAGTATACTAAATACCATTGCCATTGCGATTGCCATTGATAATAACTTTTTCATCTTTCATTCCTTCTTTCTTTTTTTTATATCAAATCCCGAGGGATTTTGATTCCATTTTTAGTTTTTGCCAGGATTCTCTTTCTTCGGTTTCGGCGTAGGCTTTGGTTTTGGAGTCGGCGTAGGCTTTGGTTTTGGAGTCGGCTTAGGTTTTGAAGTAGGGTTAGGTTTTGGAGTCACTTTTGGGTTTGGTGTCGGTTTTACCTTCGGCGTCGGTTTTGACTTAGGTGTCGCAGTTGCTTCTACCGTTGGCACTGGCGTTACGACGATTTCCTTGTCCTTTTTGCCATTGCCAGACTTTGTCGGCTTGTCTTTCGGTTCTGGGGTTGCCCTCGCGTGCGGCTTTGTCGATGCCTTTGGCGTTGGTTTCGCAGTTTGCTTTTTGATTGCCTTGATCTGCTTCATAATATCCGAAACCTTGCTGTCCTTATATTGCGCAATCGTTGCATTTGGATCGATGGATTGCAGGCGTTGAATTAATTTCAACTTGCCAGGCGAAATCGAAAGATTTCTTGCTTCTATTCTCGTCGCGAGCGAAACACGGTCCTTTTGGATCACCACGACAATTTTGTCTTTCGTAATCACTGTTTTGATACCAGCTTCCGCTAAATTTTCAAGCTTCCCCGCTAACGTAGTGTTGTCTGTTTCCGATGTAATCGAAATCACGGTGCTCCCATCCTTTGCGATGAATCCCTTTGCTGCAGAAACATCAATCAATTGCGCAACGGCATCATCGATTTCAAAGTTGTCAAAGTTGCATCCTGCGAGTACGGTTTGCCCGTCTACATTATAGCCTTCCGCAGAAATCACGCGATCAAATGCATTGATGCCAATCTCGACGCTTGGATTGATGTCGATACTCAAGTATGCGACGGGGGTCTGATAAGTGCTGTAGCCAAAGAATGTCAATCCCGCTACAATCACAAAACTACAAGCAATGAGGAGCAGTTTTCGAGTCTGAACCGATTTTTTGGCTTTGAACTTGACTAGATTGCGACTAGGTGTTTGCAACGTCTCTTTTAAATACGCAATCGTATTGCTCTTCAATTCATCTTCCGCCACTACGCGATCCAGTATCGTATTAAACATCGTATTCATAATCGGTCCCTCCTAACTTATTTTTTAATTGTTCTCGTGCTCTGCGTAAGTTGGAATACGTGGTGTTTTCCTTTTGATCGAGCAACTTCGCGATTTGCGGAACATCATAGCCTTCGTAATAATAAAGATAAATCACTTCTTTGTACTTCGGCGCCAACGCGCGCACCTCTTCAATCAGTTCCCCTTCGATCTTGTCGGTGACTGGAATCTCGTATTCATCAATCGAATAGGTATTCTTGCGCCAAAAGCTTTTACATAAATCCTTGCATTTATTGATTGTGATTTTGCATAACCACGCTTTCTTGTGGTCTTCGCTTTCAAACACGCCTTCGTAAAGCAATAACTTCAGAAATACTTCTTGAAAAACATCTTCCACATCTGCTTTATTTTTCAAAAACACAAATGAAATCTTTCTGACGGTGTCTGCATATTTGTTCACTGCGTCAACGATCATGTCGTCCTTGTCGTTAAATGAGTTGGCCATCTCTTTAACTCCCTTCACTAGATATACGATTCAAATCCAAGAAACTGTGCAAAAAATAAATAAACATGAAACCAGGAGTATCACCTCCTGGTTCAATTTGTGCAAAATGACTTTATGCATTGCAATTTTATTTTGCTTTTTCGAGGCGTTGGACTTCGCTTTCGCCTTTTTCAACGAGTTCTTTGAACTGCACGATGGTTTCTTTCATCTTTGGAAGCGCCTCTTGCTTGTAAGCGCTGATTGCATCCATCGCAGCGATGACATCCGCAAACGAAGTTTTCAATGTTTCGACAGAAATGTTGGCTTCCATGGATTGTTTTTGGATGTCGGCCCCTTGCTCCTTGAGCATTCTGGAAGTGCCACTGATCAATTCGTTGGTCGTCTCATTGAGCTTTTCGATTTTGGTCAGGACGATTTTCTGATTGTAGAGCGCACTTGCGACGATGGCCGCGATGCGCATGGCTGAAATGGTGACCGTCTTTGCGCGTTCGACACCACGAATGAGTTCCTTGTTGTTGCGGATGACGACTTCAATTGCAATGACACCCTGGTGATTGACAACAATCATTTGCTGCATATCCATGATGCGTTGGCGTAGAGGGAAGAGGATTTCTTCGGTGACGAACTTGATTTTTTCCGGATCTTCGTTCGCGAGTTTCGCCGCTTCCACCTGCTTGGAGATGCTCTCGTCCATCATTTCGCCAAGTTGCAACTCTTTATTCAGCTTTTTCGTCAGTGTCCGCAAGGTATCCTGCTCGATTTCCAGTGTCGTATTGTCATTGAGCAGCGTCGCTTTTCCTCTGTCGAGTGAAACGATAATGTCGTTAATCACGGAGTCCGCCTTTTGGTAGCGCGCAAAATACTGACGAATAGGATTGAAAATTTTGCCCAACAAGCCCGTCTTTGCGAAGTCAATCAAACTCGGATCCAAGTCTTTGATTTCCATTTGCAACGACATCAAGCCATTCGCAATCGTGCCGCCCTCGTCACCCGTCTTTGACAGGTTGCCAACTGAAACTTGGAGCAATGAATTTTTCGTTGCCGAACTGCGAATCGTGTCCATGCCAAAGGATTCAATTGATTTCAAGAGTTCTTTTTTCTTTTCTAATGATTCGATGTCCGTTGCCATAATTTCCGAAGCGTTCGTCTCGGCCTGTGTCCTGATTTCCTTGACTTCTTCGGGCTCAACCTTGACCTGTTGGTCCACTTCTTTTTTAAGTTGCTCTTGATTTGTTACTTCTAATGAAAATGCCATTCTAAACCCTCCTCTATATTTTGAGTGCTTTATTTCTTACATTTGAGCGTTGAACAAACTGCCGAGTTGATAGACGACGTTTTCGGCGTCCGCGTTAATACTCGCCGCTTCATTGATGCTGGAAAGCGTCTTCAGTGCGTCGACGTTGGCGTCATAGCCGATGGTGTAGATTGGTATTTTGAAGGCCTGCAGCATGCTTTGCACGTCATTCAGCATCAGTCCCCCATTTGTCTCTCCATCCGTCAACACAAACAGCATCAGCTGCGCATTCGGATTTTTTGCTTTCTGCTCCATCAGTAGTTTGGTTGCAACAACGATTGCATCGTACATCGCCGTACTTCCGCTGGCCTGAAGATCTTTTACTGCGCCAGAAAAAAGAGAGCGTTGGTTGATATCGAATTTCGCAATAGGCAGATTGATATTCACGTCAGTAGAGAACGAAACAAGCCCGACTTCATTATCCTTGCCGATATACTGCGCACCATTGACTAAGGATTCCTTGAGTTTGTTGAGTTTTTCGCCATTCATGCTGCCAGAAACGTCCGCGATGAAGACGGCAGAAATTTCTTTGTTGACATCCTTTTTTTCTTTCCAAAGTTTCTGCGCCTGGACGATGTTATCACCACGAATGTCTGCAACCTCAGGTTTGTATTCATTGTGACCGTTGAAGCCATAGTCCGTCGCGATTTTTTGACCCTTGTCTTGTTTGCAAAAATCAATGAATTTTTTCAGAATTGCAGTTTTATCCGATGTCAGATCTCCAATCGCATACACTGGGCTGTCATGCCGCACGCCAAATGGCGTGAACACATAGCTATTCAAGAGTTCTGGTATGTTGACAAGGGACTGATATTCTAAAATAAATCCATCCAACACGCCCGACTGCGCCGACTCGCGCATTTGCAATGTCGTGTAAGAGACAAACGGGATATTGGCTTGGAACTTTTCAAACCCAGCAACCGCCTTGGTGCTCAATGGATCCTTTGCATCAAATGTCAGAAGCGTCGAGACCAGAAAATTGAGACCGGTCGAACTTGCAAACGGATTGGTGTAGCCCATGGCAATTTCATTGGCCGCGACTGCTTCCGTAATGGTTTTCAAATTGATGGAGCCGTATTTCTTTACGAGGAGATCCTGCTTTGTTTTCGAAAGCAAGATGCCTGCTACATTGCCAGCAATGCGTTTTTCCATAAGTGTGATTTTGCCGCCCTTTGCTTTGATCATTTCCCCCCACAAGACGTTTGACGGAGAAAATGCATCTGGTTGGTACTTGCCGGACGTAATATAATCAGTCCCAAGTCCAGAAGCGATTCCACGGATTCGGACAGACATCTGTTTGCCATTCGGCAATGTATAACGAGAACTGTTGAATTCATTTGCCATCTCGTTGAGCCAGCCATCCTTGTTTGTCCCCGCTTTTTCAGTGGATGAAAAAATCTCGACGTAGTCGGGCGTTGTGTTTTCCACTTGTGGAGGATATTTCGAAATACTCGGTAGAGAGTCCTTCACACTGGTCGAAAAAATAAAATTCGGATCTTTGCGTGCTGGCACGTCGGTGACCGTGATGTTTTTGTAAAAGTCATTTAGCTGAGCCGTCGCATACTCGATGGAAATAACGTCATTGGTTTTGCCGATGTTTTTTGTGAGACTAATACCCAGAAAAACCACCGCAAACACGACCACTGCAATGCCCGCCAAAATAAAAATCGTCTTGGAACCCTTCTTATTCATTCCTTATCGCCCCCCAATAT
>Ga0194062_1001140_pt1 | contig 11154 bp, 8 predicted proteins | sample SepL2225m_MetaG_FD_155481 | JGI IMG/M metagenome (GOLD analysis project Ga0194062, IMG submission 155481) | Anoxic zone freshwater microbial communities from boreal shield lake in IISD Experimental Lakes Area, Ontario, Canada - Sep2016-L224-25m | ecosystem: Environmental > Aquatic > Freshwater >... | reverse complement strand
GTAGCCGGGGATGTCCCATCCGGCGTCTTGGCCCTCGGACTCGGTGACGTAGAGCGGCTCAGCGATGGTGCCGATGTCGAGCGGAGCGCCACCTCGGTGTTCGGCACGGATCTCGCGGATGGTGTCGATCTGGCCCTTGAGGTCCTTGCGGCGCGTTCCCTGGGGCAGCCAGCCGTCGCCGTAGATGGCGGTGCGGCGCAGGGCGGGTCCTGACGAGCCGCCGATCCACAGCGGTGGCCGTGGCGACTGCACAGGACGCGGGGCGACGTGCATCCCTGAGAACTGCCAGCGCTCGCCCTGGTGGTCGGGGACCTCGTTGGTCAGGCAGGTGGCCAGGGCGACCACGGCCTCGTCGGTGGCCCGGCCGCGGTCGGCAAAGGCGTCGGGTCCACCGAGGACGTCGAACTCCTCGGTGACGTGCCCGGCACCGATCCCGATGATGAGCCGGCCACCCGAGAGCAGGTCGAGGGTGGCGAGCTCCTTGGCCGCCCGGAGCGGGTGACGCTGGGCGAGCACCAGCACGTGGCTGAGCAGCCGAGTGCTGGTGGTGATGCCTGCGAGGAAGCCGAGCGTGGCCACCGTGTCGTACCAGACCGATCCCATGGCGTCGACGAGACGGTCAGGGATGGCGGTGTGATCGCAGACGCCGAGATAGAAGGCGCCCGCCTGGTCGGCAGCGACGGCGATCTCCGCCAGATCGTCGATGCTTGCAGTGGTCTCCCAAGCCGACACGTACAGGCTGGACTGGCTTTGTATGGGCAGCTGCATGCCCCAGACCACCTGGCCTTCAGGGACGCTCAGCACGACATCGGTCGGTGGTGCGGGTCGATCACTCATGGTTGTTCCTTCATTGGTCAGGCCAGTGCGGCCAGCAGATCGGCGAGCTCAGAGCGGGTGCCGAAGCTCGAGGCGAGGACGCGAGCGCGCTTCAGATAGAGGTGCACGGGCACCTCCCAGGTGAAGCCCATGCCCCCGTGCACCTGGATGGCGGTGCGGGCATTGGCGATGGCGGCCTCGTCGGCGAGCAGCTTGGCGCCCGCCACGGCCCGCCAGCGGAGCTGGACCGTCGACAGGCTGAGTGTGTCCGCTCGCGCCCGGCCACCGTCGGGTCGTCGAGGATCACCGCGGCAGACTGCACCGCGGCCCGGGCGAGCTCGGTGCGGGCCAGTGCGTCGGCCAGCAGGTGCTTGATCGCCTGGAAGCCGCCGATGGGGCGACCGAACTGCTCGCGTCCCTTGGCGTACTCGGTGGCGATGGCCACGACCTCGGCGGCGATGCCCACCTGGGTGGCTCCCGACAGGACCATGATCCGCTGGCGGAGCGCTGTCGTGTCGAGGCCCTCGAGGGTGGTGCCCGCCACCAACGGGGTGGCGAGCGCGGCGAGCGGCGTCAGCGGGTCGAGCGATCGCTCGACGGCCGTGAGGGCCAGGTCGCCCACCGGCACCAGGGTGGCCTCCTCGGCCACCTGCTCGATGCGCGGCAGGACGACCACGGCCTCGACCGTCCCCGGGTGCTCGAGCAGCGGGGGGGTGGCGCTGCGACCTGGGGCGTCGATCACGCCGTGGGGGGTTCCGGCTGCGGCAGCGGGGAGCGCCGGTGCGAGGGCGGTCGTCGCGATGACGGGACCGGGGGCGAGCACCCGACCAAGCTCCTCGAACACGACGGTGCCCTCGGCGAGGCCGAAGCCGACGCCCCCCTCGGCCTCGGGGACCAGCAGCGAGAAGACGCCGGCATCGGCCAAGGCGGACCAGGCCGCGGGGTCGACCACGTCGGTGAGGTTCTCGGCCCGGCGGCTTGCGGACAGGGGCAGGACGCCGTCGACGAGGGCGGCGATGCCCTCTTTGAGGGCCCGCTGGTCGTCGGAGAGGTCGAAGTCCATCAGCTCTTCTCCTTGGGCAGGCCGAGGATCCGCTCGCTCACGATGTTGCGCTGGACCTGGCTGGTCCCCGCGGCGATGGTGAGCGAGATGCTCTTGATCCAGGCGTCGACAAGCTCCTCGTTGGGCAGCTCACCCTGGCCGTCGGCACCGACGAGTCCCGAGGCCGCCAGCCCAGCCCGATCGAGGAGGTCCATGGCGAGCTCGGTCAGCAGCTGGCCCTGCTCGGAGTAGGCGAGCTTGAAGACGACACCTCCGACACCCGGGACCCCGTTGCGGGCTGCCTCTGAGACATTGCGCTTGGTCAGCGCCCAGAGGCCGTCGAACGACGCCGTGAGCGCACCGATGCGCTTACGGACGGCGCTGTCACCCCAGGCGCCGGTGCGCTGGGCCAAGGCGGTGAGCGAACGCAGCAGACGCATCGACTCGAGCAGCTCGCCGACGAAGCCGGTGCCGCGCTCGAAGGACAGGGTGACCATGGTGACCCGCCAGCCGTCGTTCTCGTCACCGACGCGGTTCTCGACCGGGACCCGTACTTCGTCGAGGAACAGCTCGGCGAACTCGGTCGACCCGGCGATCGTGGTCAAGGGCCGGATCTCGATCCCGGGGAGGTCCATCGGCATGATGAGCCAGCTGATGCCCTTGTGGCGGCTGTCCTCGGGCCCGGTCCGGACGAGCAGCTCGCAGTGGTCGGCGACCTCAGCGTGGCTGGTCCAGATCTTCGATCCGGTCACGACGTAGTGGTCGCCGTCGCGCACCGCCCGCGTCCGGAGCGAGGCGAGGTCGCTGCCCGAGCCAGGCTCCGAGAAGCCCTGGCACCAGACCTCGTCTCCGTTGAGGATGGGAGGGAGGAAGCGCTCGCGCTGCGCGGTGGTGCCCTCGGCGATGATGGTCGGACCGGCGTGCAGGAGCCCGACGAACCCGGTGCCGACATAGGGCGCCCCCGCTCGCTCGCACTCCTCCTTGAAGATCAGCTGCTCGATGGGGCTGGCCCCGCGGCCGCCGCCCTCGATCGGCCAGTCGACCCCGGCATAGCCGGCGGAGAAGAGCCGGGCCTGCCAGCCCTGGTCATAGGACCGCCGGCCGGGCCAGTCCGTGGCCTCAGGCTTGGGCGGAAGCGTGGGGAGCACCTCGGCCAGCCAACCGCGTAGGTCGGTGCGGAAGGACTCCTCTGCGTCGGTGTAGCGGAGGTCCACAGCAGATCAGCGGTCGAAGTCGAGGCCGAACAGTGAGATGGCGTTGCCACGCAGCACCTTGTAGCGCTGCTCGTCGGTCAGGCCGGCCATCTGGCGCTCGGCGACGGCAAGGGTCTCGGGCCAGGTCGAGTCCGAGTGCGGGTAGTCCGACTCATAGGTGATGTTGTCGGCACCGATCTCGTCAATCAATTTCAGGCCATTGGGGTCGTCAAAGAAGCAGCCGTAGATATGGCCTGCGAAGTAGCTCGACGGCGGGTTCGGCACCTTGTCAGCCACGCCTCCCCAGCCTCGGTTCTCCTCCCACACGACATCCATGCGGTGGAGCAGGTAGGGGATCCAGCCGATCTGGCCTTCGGAGTAGGCGACCTTCAGGTCAGCAAAACGCTCGAAGATGCCCGAGAAGAGCCAGTCGGCCATCGAGAGCTCGGCGTTGATGTGGGTCAGTGATGATCCGACGGCCGCTGGAGCGTCCGCCGAGGTCGACGGCATCTTCGAGCTTGACCCGATGTGCATGTTGATGACCGTGCTCGTCTCATTGCAGGCATCGAAGAAGGGGTCCCAATAGTTGTCAGCGTCGTGCACCGACGGCAGACCCAGATAGGCCGGGATCTCCGAAAAGCACACGGCACGAACACCACGGTTCGCGTTGCGGCGGACCTCGGCGGCGGCGAGATGGGCGTCCCAGAGCGGCACGATGGTCAACGGAATCAGGCGACCGTTCGTTCCGGCACACCATTCCTCGACTTGGTAGTCGTTGTAGGCCTCGACGCAGAGCAGCGCGAGATCCTTGTCCTGTGCCTCAGAGAAGGTCTGGCCGCAGAACCGAGGGAAGGTGGGGAAGCACAGCGACGCTTCGATGTGGTTGGTGTCCATGTCCTCGAGGCGCTCCTTCTGGCTGTAGGAGCCGGGGCGCATGTCCTCGTAGGTGACGCCGGTCATCGTGACCTCGTCACGCGGCACGCCGACGGCCGAGTCCACCCGCAGGAGGGGCCGCTGGAGTTTCTCGTAGATCCACCAGTCAGCCATGACGCTCTCGGAACCCTCCTTGATCTTGAGGTTCCCTCCCACGAACTCGACCTTGGGCATGGGCTTGCGCACGATGGTCGGGCCCAGCTCCTTGTACTTCTCGGGGAGCCGACTTGACCACAGGTCGGCGGGCTCGACGATGTGATCGTCGACGGAGATAATCTTCGGGAAGTCAGCCATGTTCTGGAGCGTAGCGCCCAATCTGACGCACCGTCAGATGCATTTTCCGACCGACGATCAGTGCATCGCCACGCCACCGTTGGGCGACAGGATCTGCCCGGTGACGTAGGCCGAGGCCGGCGAGGCGAGGTAGAGAACGGCGAAACCGATGTCGTCGACCTCGCCGACCCGGCGCAGCGGGGCCGCCTTGGCGATGGCACCGAGGACGAGCTCCTTGAGCTCCGGGTTCTCCGAGCCGTCCTCGTTGAGGAAGTAGCGGCTCGCCATCTTGGTCGGGACGTAGCCCGGGGCCACCGCGTTGACCCGGATCCCGAGCTTGCCGGTCTCGAGGGCCATGATCCTCGTCAGCTGGACGATGGCGCCCTTGGTCATGGCGTAACCACCGACGTCAGGCGAGGGAACGAGCATGGCGGCTGAGGCCATGTTGATGATGGAGCCTCCGCGGTCGTCCTTCATGGCCCGACCGGCCGCCTGGCAGCCGAAGAGGGTGCCCTTGAGGTTCACGGCGATGAGGTCGTCGAGATCCTCCTCGGGGATGTCGATGATCTTGTCGTCGTGCATCACGCCGGCCGAGTTCACCCACACGTCGACGTGGCCACCGAGCCGCACCGCCTCTTCGACGAGCTGCTGGTGGACGGCCCGTTCGGCGACGTCGGCCTGGACGGCGACGGCTCGGCCTCCGGCCGCTTCGACGAGTGCGACGGTGCCCTGCGCCGCCTCGAGCGAGAGGTCGGCGCAGACGATGGCGGCACCGGCGTCGGCCAGGAGCTCGGCGCTTGATCGGCCGAGGCCGCTCCCGGCGCCAGTGATGACGGCGACCCTCCCGGTCAGATTGAACGCTTCGTGCACGCGGCCCATGGCCTCTCCCTTCGGCTGGCTTGCCGGGCGAGCCTGCCACACCGTCATGGAGCGATGCCTCTCGGCCATAGCCTCCCCCCATGGGCGAGCATCGGGTGGTCGTGGTGGGGGCGGGCGTGGCCGGCCTGCGCTGCGCCCAGGTCCTCGCCACCGCAGGGGTCCATCCGGTGGTGCTCGAGGCGAGCGACCGCGTGGGGGGCCGGATGGCCACCGATGAGATCGATGGCCATCTGATCGATCGCGGGTTCCAGCTGCTCAACCCCTCCTATCCCCAGGCGGCGCGCGCCCTCGACCTCGCCGCCCTCGACCTGCGCAGCTTCGCCCCCGGCCTCGAGATCTCCGACGGGTCGCGTTGTGTCCGGCTGAGCGACCCCCTCCGCGAGCCCAAGGGCGCGCTGGCGACGCTCCGGTCGCTCCCCGGCTCGCTGCGGAGCCGCGCCGCCCTGGGCGTGCTGCTGGGCCGGCTCCGAGTCGGCCAGGTGGACCGAGTCCTCGGCGACGAGGATGCCCCGGCCGCTCGGTGGCTGGCGGCACGGGGCGTCGACGCCGGCCTGATCGACGAGGTCCTGCGCCCGTTCCTGGCCGGGGTGCTCCTCGAGGACCAGCTCGACAGCTCGGGCCACCTCGTGGCCCTGCTCCTGCGCAGCTTCGTCGCCGGCCTCCCGGGCGTCCCGGCCGCCGGGATGGCGGCGATCCCCGCACAGATGGCGGCCGGCCTGCCGGCCGACGCGATCAGTCTGGAGGCGCCGGTGCTCTCGGTCGCCTCCGACCACGTGGTGTCGACCCACGGGCGGGTCGAGGGCGATGCCGTGGTGGTGGCCACGGCCCTCCACGAGGCCGCCGGGCTGACCTGGATCACGCCAAGGCCCTCGCAGCCGGTCACTACCTGGTGGTTCTCGACCACCGAGTCCGGCGGTGGCGGGGCGACCCTCGTGGCCGATCGCGACGGCGACGTCCTGGTCAACACCCTCGAGATGACGTCTCGGGCGCCGACCTATGCCCCTCCCGGCCGCCGACTGTTCGCGGCCTCGGCGCTGGGCACCATCAATGACCTCGCAGGCGAGGCGACCGTCCGAGCTCGGCTCTGCGCGCTCACCGGCGCCCCGGAGGCGGCCATGGAGCTCGTGGCCGTCTCGGTGATCGAACGTGCGCTGCCCTCCGCCCCTGCGCCGCTCGTCCTCCGGCCACCGATCGAGGTCGACGGCGTCTTCCTTGCGGGTGACCACGTGGCGACGCCCTCGATCCAGGGGGCGATGGCCTCTGGGGAGCGAGCGGCGAGGACCGTCCTCGCCCGCCTCGCTGCTCGCTGATCGAGGGGCCACCGACCCGACGCCGCCAGGGTGGGCACCTTGGCGCAGGTCTATCGATCGCGGCCCGGCTGGGGCAGACTGTCGGCCATGGTGCAGACCGAGGAGCCGCTGAGTTCGCCCACTGGGCGCGAGCGAGCGCTCGTCCCGGCGATCCTGGTGGTGATCACGTTCGTCGGTGCCGTCGTCCGGGCCACGGGGATCTCGGCCGGCGGGCTGTTCTACGACGACGCCTGGTTCGCCCTCCCGGCGAGGGTGAGCTTCAGCACCGCCATCAAGATGGTGGTGACGACCCCCGGCTACACGGTGCTCCAGAGCGCCTGGATCTCGCTTGGCCCTGCGGGGAACACCTGGCCCAAGCTCCTTCCCTTCGTGCTCGGCGTCGCCGTGATCCCGGCCACCTACTGGCTCTGCCGGCGCATGGACCTGCCGCGGTGGGCGTCGCTCGTCGGCACCGGGCTCATCGCCGCCGCACCGGCCGCCATCGAGTACTCGGTCAGGGTCAAGGAGTACGAGGTGGACCTCCTCTTGGCCATCGCCGTCCTCGTCGTCGGCGAGGTCGCACGACGCCGGCGCACCACGGCCAGCTTGGTGTGTCTCGCCGCGGTGGGAATCGGTGCCGTGCTCGTGTCCTCGGCCCTCCTCGTCGTCGTGGCCGGATCGTGGCTGGCCCTCCTGCTGGTGTGCCTCGGTGACCGCCGCCGCCGTGGCGCCGTGGTGCTCGGTGCAGGGGTCACCGCGGTGGCATGCGCCGTCCAGGCGGCTTGGATCTCGACGCACATACCGGCCAGCCTGACCAAGTTCTGGATCGATACCGACCGCCTGATCGGTAAGCCCTTCAGTTGGCCGCACCTCTCCCACACCCTGGCGCTCACGCCCGGCGGCCTGGCCCACGGGTTTCTCGGGACGCCATTGCCCACCGGGCCGTTCCCGCTCGTCCGGCAGATCACCCACTCGGCCGAGGCAGCGCTGCTCATGCTGGGCGTGGTCGAGGTGGCACTCCTCGTGGTCCTCGGGCTTCCTGCGATCTCGGCGGCCTTGCGCCGACGGGGCGACGCCCCGGCGCTGGCCTTCCTCGCCCCGACGCTGACCCTGGTGCTGGCCGTCGGGCTCTGGGCGGTCGGGCTCGTTCCCTTGGGCACCGGCCGAACCGACCTCGTGCTCTATCCGGCCATCGTCCTGCTCGTGGCCTCCGGCATCGTCCGGCTGGCCACCTGGCTGTCGACGGCGGGCTCCTTCGGGGCTGCTACCCGGCGAACGGCGGCCATCGGGCTGGCGGTCGTCGCCGGCATCGCCGGCGTGGGCCTCTCGTGGCACCAGCGCAGCTGGTATCCAGCCCAGGACCTCGATGGCCTGCGCTCGGCCATGGGGCCGCAGCTGCGACCCGGCGACGTCGAGGTGGTCGCCGGCCGGAACTCCTTCACGTGGGCCTTCCAGGGCGACAGCCCCTTCGTGATCCAGGTGGATCGCAATGACGCCCGCGGCCGGACGGTCGGCTTCTGGGTGACCTTCACCCCGCCGCGCGTGCTCGAGGTGCTCCCCACCAGGCCTTCGCTGCTCCCGCAGGGGGCGGTCGCCATCCCGGGCCTCGATGCGGTGCCCGCGTCGGCGCACCGGCTCTGGGTCTTTGCCACGACCAACGCCACCCTGAGCCCGTCGTCGTACCACCTCAGCGGGCAGGTGGCCCGGGCCATGACGCCCATCGGTATTGATCCGGTCCTGCGCAAGGCGGGGTGGTTCCAGCAGCGCAAGCGCTTCCATGCGCCGGGCGTGGTGGCGGTGCTTTACACCCGCTAGGCGCTCAGCGTCAGCGGGGTCAGGCGCCGCGGCTGAGCCGCAGGGCGCGAGCCCTGCTCGCCGCAGCGCTCCCGGCCTCTGCGGCGAGAGCACGGGCTCGCGCGCCGAAGAGGTGGAGGTCGTGCTCCCACGTGTAGCCGATGCCGCCGTGGACCTGGAGGCACGTCTTGGCGGCGAGCACGGCGAGGTCCGACGCGAGGGACTTGGCCACCGCTGCATCGTGGGCCTGGAGGTCGTCGTCGACGTCGATAGCCCAGGCGGCCCGCAGCACGGCCGGTCGTGCGAACTCGAGAGCGATGCGCACGTCGGCGAGGAGGTGCTTGATCGACTGGAAGCTCCCGATGGGCTTGCCGAACTGCTGGCGGTCGGCGGTGTAGGCGGCGGTCATGTCGAGCATGCCCTCGGCGAGTCCGCAGAGCTCGGCGGCCGTCACGACGCACAGCCGGGTGGCGAGGTCGTCGACCAGCAGTGCCGCGTCGAGGCCCGTGGCCACCCTGGTGGCCGGGGTCGGCGTCCAGGCCACCGAGCCCAGCCGGCGCGAGGCGGCCAGCGAGGGGGTCATCTCGACGGTGACCTCGGAGGCGGGGACGAGGTGGACGGCGGCGCCGTCGCCGTCGGCGGTGACGAGAAGGAAGACACCGGCACGATCGGCGTGGCTCACGCGCGTGGTCACCACCGGTCCGTCCGAGGCTTCAATGACCGGTCCGTCGGCGTCGATCTCGATGCCTCCGATGCCCACGAGGAGCTCGCCTCCAGCGGTCGCCGAGACGATCGAGGCGCCGGCCACCGAGGCGAGGGCGGGTACGACGACGCCGGCGTGGAGGCCCAGCGGCTCGGGGAGAGCGACCTTGCCGGCCTCCATCAGGACGGCGACCACCTCGACCATGCCGAGGCCGAGGCCACCATCGTCCTCGGGTGCGAGCAGCCCGATGGCACCGAGCTCGGCGAGCGCCGACCAGCGCTCGACGGCCCGACCGGCAGTCGGGTCGCCGGGGTGCTCGACCACGGCACGCACGTCGGCCGTCATGCAGAGGCCGGCGAGGACCTCGGCGGCACCGTCGCGCAGGGCGGCCTGGTCGTCGGAGAGGGCGAAGCGCATCGTTAGGACCTCGGCATCCCGAGGAGGCGCTCGGCCACCACGTTGCGCTGGATCTGGTTGGTGCCGGCGTAGATCGGTCCGGCGAGGGAGAAGAGGTAGCCGTCCATCCAGTCCGACAGCTCGGCGTCGACGTGGAGGTCGGCGTCGGGGCCGAGGATCTCGAGGGCGGTCTCGTGGATGAGGACGTCGAGCTCCGACCAGTAGACCTTGGTCGTCGAGGCCTCCGGGCCGACGCCCTTGCCCTGGCGGATGGCGGTGGCCGTGGCCCAGGTCTGGAGCTCGTAGGCCCTGGCCCGGGTCCACGCCTCGGCCACGCGGTCGGCGAGGCGGCCGTCGGGCCCGAGGTGGGCGCCGGAGGAGTCGTCGCCGATCCGCTCCTCGAACAGGTCGGCGAGGCGGCGCGTGGCCTCGATGTAGCGGGCCGGGCTGCGCAGCGACAGGCCGCGCTCGGATCCGGCCGTGGCCATGGCGACCTGCCAGCCTTGGCCCACCTCGCCGAGCACCTGATCGTCGGGGACGAAGACCTGGTCGAAGAAGATCTCGGCGAAGCCGGTCTCGCCGTCGAGCTGGGCGATGGGTCGGCGGGTCAGGCCGGGCGCGTCCATCGGGATGAGGAAGTAGGTGAGGCCCCGGTGTCGTTCCGAGTCTGGGTCGGAACGGAAGAGGCCGAAGCACCACTCGGCGAACGCCCCGCGCGAGGCCCAGGTCTTCTGGCCGTCGAGCACCCAGCCGCCATCGACCCGGGTTGCCTTCGATCGCAAGGAGGCGAGGTCGCTCCCGGCGTCGGGCTCCGACCATCCCTGGCACCAGATCTCGGTGCCCTCAGCCATGGCGGTGAGGAAGCGGGCCTGCTGCTCGGGGGTGCCAAAGTCGAAGATGGTCGGAGCGAGCAAGAAGATGCCGTTCTGGCTGACCCGCTTGGGCCCGCCGGCTCGGTAGTACTCCTCCTCGAAGATCAGCCACTCGATGATGCCAACCCCCCGGCCGCCGAACTCCTCGGGCCACGACACCACCGACCATCGGTCGGCGAACATCTTGGCCTCGAAGGCCCGGTGCTGCTCGAAGCCCTCGGCGGTATCGAGCGAGGCGAGGGTGCCAGGAGCGGGCACGTTGGCCGCCAGCCAGGTTGCCGCCTCAGATCGGAAGGCCTCCTCGGCGTCGCTGAAGGTAAGATCCACGCTGCAGAATCTGACACACCATCAGGGGGACCGCAACGTACGCCGCCGCTGTCGGAGGTCGGCTCGCACCCGGCTCGTCGCCGGCATCTGACACACCATCAGGTCGTGGGTCACAATGGGTCGATGCGCACCTGTGTGATCGTCGATGCTGTCCGCACTCCTATCGGTCGCCGGAACGGAGTCCTCTCCGGCTGGCACGCCACCGATTTGGCCGCCCAGCCGCTCGCTGCCCTGGTGGCACGCACGGGGATCGACCCGAGCCTGGTCGAGGACGTGATCATGGGCTGCACCATGACGGTCGGTGAGCAGGCCATGAACATCGCCCGCAACGCCGCCCTCGCCGCAGGGTTTCCTGAGACGGTGCCGGGCACGACGGTCGACCGCCAATGCGGGTCGGCCCAGCAGGCCGTCCACTTCGCCGCCCAAGCGGTGCTCTCGGGGGCGATGGACATCGCCATCGGCGCCGGCGTCGAGTCCATGAGCCGGGTTCCGATTGGTTCGACCACCGAGCCCGGCCCGGGTGAGGCCTACGGCCCGCTCTACAAGGCCCGCTTCGACCTCATCCATCAGGGTGAGTGCGCCGAGGAGATCGCCCGTCGCTGGGGCATCAGCCGCGAGGCGATGGACGATCTGGCCT
>Ga0194062_1001137_pt1 | contig 11165 bp, 7 predicted proteins | sample SepL2225m_MetaG_FD_155481 | JGI IMG/M metagenome (GOLD analysis project Ga0194062, IMG submission 155481) | Anoxic zone freshwater microbial communities from boreal shield lake in IISD Experimental Lakes Area, Ontario, Canada - Sep2016-L224-25m | ecosystem: Environmental > Aquatic > Freshwater >... | reverse complement strand
GGAAGGCTGGTACCCCAGATTGTTTATTATTTTTATGCTTACGCTAAGCTGGCCTCAGCCGGGGAAGAGATCGTTTTCTCGGTGCCCTCCGGAAATTTCGGCGATATGATGGGAGGGGTACTTGCAATGAAAATGGGGCTCCCTGTTAAAAAATTCATTATCGCCACAAACGAAAATGATGAGTTCCCGGCTTATCTTAATACAGGCAGCTACAGTAAAATTGAACCTTCACGAAACTGTATCTCCAGTGCAATGAACGTTGGGCATCCAAGCAACCTGGTACGACTGCTGGCTTTGTATGGTGGCATCATGGACGAAAAAGGTATTATACACCATACTGCCGACATGAAACTGATGAGAAAGGAGATATGGCCGGTCAGCATCTCCGATGAGCAAACCCGTAATACTATTGCAGAAGCCTGGAGCCGATGGAAACTCCTTCTTGAACCTCACGGTGCGGTTGGCTGGGCAGGGCTGATGCAATATATCTGTGATCATGAAGACCAAATGACCCGGGACCAGCTCTGTGTTTCATTGGAAACAGCCCATCCTGCAAAGTTCCCCGATGAAATACTAAAGATTACCGGCCTCAGCCCTGCACTTCCGAAAAGCTTGCAGGGAATCGACGGTAAACCGGAATATTTCGCCGACCTGCCCAATAACTACCCAGACTTTAAACAATGGCTGATCACTGAAACCCGAAACCTGAACAAATGACTGACGACCGACGACTGACGACCGACGACTGACGACGGTCATCCGTCATCCGTCATCCGTCCTTGAACCTGAAACCTGAAACTGTAAATCGTAAATAATATGTATATCCTCTGCTCCGACCTTGAAGGTGTATTCACTCCCGAAGTATGGATCAATGTTGCCGAGAAAACCGGCATCCCCGAACTCCGCCGGACCACCCGCGACGAACCCGATTATCCAAAACTGATGCGATGGAGGATAAGAATACTGGATGAACATGGATTAAAACTGAGCGACATTCAGAATGTCATCGCACAAATAGATCCCCTTCCCGGAGCCGTTGAGTTTATCGAATGGGTGAAGGAAAGGACACAGCTGATCGTGGTTTCCGATACGTTCATACAGTTCGCCGAACCTCTTATTAAAAAACTCGGCAGGCCAACGTTATTCTGTCATACATTGGTCATAGATCCTAAAGGGCATATCAGTGATTTCAGGATGAGGCAGCCCGATCCCAAACGACGCACCGTTGAAGCCTTGCAGGGCCTTAAATATAAGGTCGTTGCAATGGGTGACTCCTATAATGATATTTCCATGTTAAAGCAGGCTGAAGAAGGTATCCTTTTCCGGCCGCCCAGGAATGTGATCGATGAATATCCGCATTTTCCTGTCACAACCGATTATGAACAAGTGAAGGAAATACTGTCAAGGTATCTGCTGGGCGACTGAACATGGGGATCAGCGTTTACCAGGTTAAAGATGTCATCAGGATTTCCCTGTTTCTGGATCTTTCCATTCCCGATTACATAAACAAAATCTGACAGTTTAACAACTTCCTGTATGTCGTGACTCACAAGTAAAGTCGTGGCATGAAAATTTTTATGAGCCTGCAAAATCTCATACTGCAGCATATTCCGGGTCTCAGTGTCCAAGGCAGATAAGGGTTCGTCTAACAGCAACAACCTGGGTTTTCGCGCCAGGGCTCTGGCTACTGCCAACCGCTGCTGCTGCCCTCCCGAAAGTTTATCAGGTTTTCTGTTGCATAAACCTTTAAGATGAAATGTGTCGAGCAGGTCCGAAACATGTTTCTTTTCTTTTTGAGGCTGGGCATACAACAGATGTTCCTTAACGGTCATATTGGGAAATAATGCGTAATCCTGAAACACAAACCCGATGTTTCTTTGCTGAGTCTTCACATTTACATTCAGATTACTGTCGTACCAGGTCTCATTTCCTACCCTGATATATCCGCTGTCGGGTGTGGTCAATCCGGCAATGATACGTAACAATGTTGTTTTACCTACTCCCGATTTTCCGAAAAGAGTAATAAACCCATGTGCCGGGATACTTAATTTAATATCCAGAATCTCATTCACATGGTTAGTGTGAATCGATTTTTTTATATGCAGGTCAATTAAAATCTCTTCCATTTTGAATATTCACTGTTGATACTGTAAACAAAAAGCAAAACAAGAAAACTGAAGAGAAATAAAAAAATCGAGTATTTGTTGGCTGTGCTGAAATTAAGGGCCTGAACCTCATCGTAAACGGCAAGCGCTGCTACCCTGGTCTTACCTGGAATATTCCCTCCGATCATCAATATGACCCCGAATTCACCAATGGTATGTGCAAATGTTAAACATACCCCTGTTAACAAGGCAGGTTTTATATTTGGTAAAAGTACTCTGAATAGGGTGGTTGACCTGGTCTTTCCTAAAGTATACGAAGCATCTTTGAGGGAAACCGGAAGGTTGCTGAATCCGTTCTGAATGGAATTGACCATAAACGGCAGGTTGAATATAACTGAACCTATAAGGATACCGGCAAAAGAGAAAGCAAGCCGGATGTTGAAATACTGGTTCAGAAAGTTGCCAGGCCAGTAATTAGGGCTGAAAGCTATCAGCAGGTAAAAGCCCAATACAGAAGGCGGAAGAACTAACGGCATACTTACCAGCGCCTGTACAATAATTTTTAACCTGAACCTTGAATAAGTCAGAAAGTAGGCTATCGGTATGCCTAAGCAAAATAAAATGAACGTCGTAAGCGATGCCAGCTTTATTGAAATCCAGAAAGTCTGTAAGAAAGAATCGTCCATCGTTCAGGTAAACGTTATTATTCAGGTGGTAAGTTAAACCCGTATTTGCCAAATAATGCCCTTGCATGATCTGTCTCAATAAATTGAATAAATTTCAACACATTCTGGTTTGTTTCCGATCCTTTAATTATAACATAGGCCTGTTCCAGTTTCGAATAACTGCTTTCATCAATGGAATAATAATTTCCTTTCGATCTCATTTCCGGTGAAAGCGCCAGTGAAAGTGCAATCAATCCGACTTCTGCATTTCCTGTCAGCACAAACTGGGCTGCCTGGGATACGTTTTCGCCTTGTGCAATTTTATCTTTCACCTGGTCAAAAAGGTTATAATATTTCAAACAATCTATTGCCCGCTTCCCGTAAGGGGCAAGCCTGGGGTTGGCAATAGCAATCTTTTTTACCTCATCGGTAGCCAGTAAACCAATACCTTTTGTTACATCCAATTTGGCGCTCCAAAGCACCAGGTGGCCAATAGCGTATAACTTTGGAGTGGTTCCGGTTAAGCACAACGAGTCCAGCTTTTCAGGATAGGAAATATCAGCCGAAAAGAAAATATCAAATGGCGCTTTATTCACTATCTGCTGAAATAAGTTTCCCGATGAGCCATAAATTGTTTCAATATGGATGTCGGGATTTGTTTTTTTAAATTCAGCTGATAATTCATTCATAACAAACCGCAGGTCTGCTGCAGCCGCAATGGTAACGGACTGTGCACTTACATTGCCAGTCGTGACAACGAGCAGGAAAACAAAGAACAGATATTTTATTATCATTCAGTACAATCAAATCATGAAGGCCTCAAAGATAATCAAACCTGAAAATCAGGAATCCCGATTTCAGCAGGAATTCAGAATTATTATTTTCCCGAATTGTTTACCTTCGTAACTTTGGTAAATATTTCAACATTATGAAAAAGACAAACGATCCGTCGACCCGTATTTTTGATCTGCTGCAGTTTGGTGAATACGGGGATGTGAACCCCTCGATCACTGATTCAGCTACCTATACTTTCATGCAGGCTGTCACGATGAGTGAAACTTTCGCCGGACTGCAGGAAGGCTGCTACCTATACTCCCGTCACTGGAATCCTTCGAATAAATTCCTTGCCGACGCCCTTGCAGCGCTCGAAGGCACTGAATCGGCCTGGGTCACCGCATCCGGTATGGCAGCCATCACCTGCGCCATACTTCAGCTTGTTAAAAGCGGCGATCATATCGTTTGTGCTATGACTATTTACGGAGGCACTTTTGCTTTCCTTTACAACTACATTAAAAAATTTAATGTAGAGGTCACCTTTGTCGATATCAGGAAGCTTGATGATGTGCGTAAAGCCATCCGCCCTAACACTAAAATAATTTATACCGAGACGATGACGAATCCGCTGCTGCAGATCAGCGATATTCCCGAACTGGCAAAAATAGCCAATGAACATCAGATCAAACTGATGGTCGACAATACGTTCACTCCGATGATGGTTACCCCGGCTCAGCATGGAGCTCATATAGTGGTTCACAGCATGACCAAGTTCATTAACGGGAAGAATGACTGCGTGGCCGGCGCTATCTGCGGTGACAAAGATTTTATCGATGCACTCTGCGACGTAAATAACGGTACAGCGATGCTTCTTGGCCCATCCCTGGAGCCTTTGCGTTCATCCAGCATCCTGAAGAATCTGCATACGCTGCATATCCGAATGAAGCAGCATAGTAAAAATGCGATGTATCTTGCCGGGCGGTTGAAAGAATATGGTGCAAAGATCATTTATCCGGGCTTACCTGAACATAAGGGGCATGAGATCCTGAAAAAGATCATGAACCCCGAATTCGGTTTCGGAGCCATGATAGCAATCGATATGGGGACATCGGTACGCGCTTCGAAACTGATGGAAGCTATGGAACTTGAAGGAGTCGGATACCTTGCGGTAAGTCTTGGCTACTTTAAAACTCTGTTCAGCAATTCCGGTAAAAGTACTTCATCGGAAGTGCCTGAAGCATTCCAGAAGGAAATGGGATTGTCGGAAGGTCTGATCCGCTTCTCGGTGGGCCTCGATAACGATATTGACCGTACCTGGGAGAAGATCAGACATTGTCTCGATTCAATGGCCGATTGATCACTGATGATACCCCTTGATCCGAAAGCACAAGCCCTGCTGACGGCTATAGCTGCCGCGGGTGATCAGCCAGTGCAGGTGATGACCGTTGAAAAGGCCCGGAAGCTCATCGAATCCGGATATGAAAAGATCAAACAGCCTTTACAGGAGATCGGTTCAATTGAAGAACGCTCTGTTCCCGGGCCCGGGAATGATATCATGCTCAGGATTTATACCCCTTTTGGCCACGGACCGTTTCCGGTCCTGATGTTTATTCATGGAGGCGGATGGGTTTTATTCAGTCCGAAGCATTACGATCCGATATGCACTCATCTTTGCGCCGGAGCGCAATGTGTCGTAGTCTCTGTATATTATCGGCGAAGCCCTGAAACAAAATTCCCCGGAGCGCTGAACGATCTCACTGAGACTTTACAATGGTTGAAAAATCATGCTGCAGAAATACATGGGGATGCCAGCCGTATTATTATTGCCGGTGACAGTGCCGGTGCGAACCTTGCTGCTGCTGCATGCCTGAAGAACCGCGATGAATGCGGCCCGCCTTTACTGGCACAGGCGCTTATATATCCCGCAACCGACTGGTATGATCCTCCCACTCCTTCATTCATTGAGTTTTCCGACGGATATTCACTCACCAGGGATGCCATGGTCTGGTTCTGGGAGCAGTACCTGGAATCGAAAAGCCAGGTCTCGGATCCTTATGCAGTACCGATGAAGGCGGCCAGCCTGAAAGGATTACCTGACGCCCTGGTAATTGTTGCAGGGTATGACCCCTTAAAGGATGAGGGGATACGCTATGCTGAAAAACTCAGCAATGAAGGGGTTGAAACAACACTCCTCAAATACGAAGACATGATCCATGGCTTCATGTCGTACCTAGGGATTCTCGACCAGGCCAGCCTTGCCATCCAGCAAATCTGCGGATGGCTGAAACAAAAATATAACAGGGTTTAAACCTGGCTGCAGTTGCTCACCAGGTTCCTGTCGCCAAAGGCATCATCAATACGGGTTACCGTGGGCCAGTACTTGTCGTCTTTCGACCATGGCATCGGGAAAGCAGCCTTCTGCCTGGAATAGGGCAGTGTCCATTCATCGGCTGTCACCATAGCTGCCGTATGAGGCGCTTTCATGATCACATTCACAAGCTTATCGGCCTTGCCGGTAGCAATCTCTTCAATCTCGCCTTTGATCGATATCATAGCCTCGATAAAACGGTTCAGCTCATAATAGGGCTCACTTTCGGTAGGTTCTACCATTAAGGTCCCGTGCACAGGGAAAGCTACAGTAGGAGCGTGAAAGCCATAGTCCATCAGCCTCTTTGCAATGTCGATAGCACCGATGCCCGTTTGACGCGATATACCATTGCAGTCGACGATCATCTCATGGGCACAACGGCCATTCTTACCCGAATATAATATCGGAAAATAGGGATCAAGGCATGACTTGATATAATTTGCATTCAGTATTGCCATCCTGGTAGCTTCTGTAAGTCCGGCGCCACCCATCAGCTTGATGTAAGCATAGGAAATCGTGAGAATAAGCGCACTTCCATAAGGACCTGAAGCAACAGCCGTAGTCCCGGTTTTTCCTCCTGTCTCTACTACGGTATGCCTTGGCAGAAAAGGAGTCAGGTGTTTGGCAACAGCAATAGGGCCTTCACCCGGGCCACCTCCTCCGTGAGGAATGGCAAACGTTTTGTGAAGGTTAAGATGACACACATCAGCGCCTATCAAACCTGGGTTTGTGAGCCCTACCTGGGCGTTCATGTTGGCCCCGTCCATATAGACCTGGCCTCCGTTCTCATGAACTATATTCACGATCTCCAGGATGTTTTCTTCAAACACCCCGTGGGTCGATGGATAAGTCACCATCAATGCCGAAAGCCTGTCTTTGTGCTGAGCTGATTTTTCACGTAAATCGTTAGTGTCGATATTCCCGTGTTCATCGCATTTTACGACAACTACCTGCATGCCGGCCATGGCGGCGCTTGCAGGATTGGTCCCGTGAGCAGAAGATGGGATCAGACAAACGTCCCTGTGGCTTTCACTCCTGCTGATATGATACTGGCGGATCACCAGCAAACCCGCGTATTCTCCTGCAGCTCCGGAATTGGGCATAAAGGAAACCGCATCAAACCCGGTAATCTCGCAAAGGTCTTTTTCCAGCTCGCCTATCAGGTACTGGTAACCTTCGGCCTGGTCCTTGGGTACAAACGGATGCATGCCCCCGAATTCGGGATAACTCAAGGCAAACAGCTCGGATGCAGCGTTCAGCTTCATGGTACACGAACCCAGCGGGATCATCGAACGGTTGAGCGAAAGATCCTTGATCTCGAGTTTTTTAAGATAACGCATCATCTCGGTCTCGGAATGATATGAGTTGAAGACCTTGTTTGTCATGAAGGCGGATGTCCTTTCAAGGTCTGCCGGGATGGTCGTGATCTTTTCACATTCGGTGGGGTCACAGATGAACTGCGTAAACTCCTTGTGGCTCAATCCGGCAAATAGCTCAAGAAGGTTATTGATGTCGGAGAGTTCAGTTGTTTCATCCACGCTTACACCTGCATGCTTTTCGTCAACGTACCTCAGGTTGACATGAAGTTCAAGAGCTTTGCCGTGTAAATCTGCTGCCGAAACTCCTTCAGGCAGTTCGATACATAATGTATCAAAGAAATATGTATTCAGCTGTTTGTAACCATATTTTTGTACTTCCTGAGACAATACTCCCGTCAGTATATTGATATGCCGTGCAATCTGTCGGATCCCTTTTGGACCGTGATATACACCGTACATTCCTGCCATTACAGCCAGCAGAACCTGAGATGTACAGATATTCGAAGTTGCCCTTTCACGTTTGATGTGCTGTTCCCGTGTTTGCAGAGCCATTCTTAAAGCCCTGTTGCCGTTGGCATCTACCGAGATCCCGATAATACGGCCGGGCATCTGACGTTTGAACTCTTCTTTAGTAGCAAAAAATGCTGCGTGCGGACCGCCGTATCCCATCGGAATGCCGAAACGCTGAGTCGAACCGAACACCACGTCGGCTCCCCACTCACCGGGAGGTGTCAGCAAAGCCAGGCTCAACAGGTCGGCAGCTACAGCTACACCAACTTTACAGGCATGGACTTTCTCAACAAAACTCCGGTAATCAATTATCTCACCAAACTGGTTGGGATACTGAACAACGGCTCCAAAGAACATATTATCAGGTACGAACCCGGAATGCTTGCCAAAAACCAGCTGAATACCCAGGGGGATAGCCCTGGTAAGGATCACATCGGAAGTCTGGGGGAAGATGTCATCCGCCACAAAAAATTTATTAGCCCCTCTTTTAACCGATTCACGGTCGCGTGAATTGAACAGCATGATCATGGCTTCTGAAGCGGCAGTCCCTTCATCAAGAAGTGAAGCATTGGCAATAGGCATGCCGGTAAGGTCGCTGATCATGGTCTGGTAATCGAGCAGGGCTTCCAAACGGCCCTGAGATATTTCAGCCTGGTATGGGGTGTAGGAGGTATACCAGCCCGGGTTCTCTAAAATGTTCCTCAGAATAACGGCCGGAGTGATGGTGTTGTAATAACCCTGACCAATATAGGTTTTATACAGCTTGTTCTTTGCCGCGATTTGTTTGATGTGATTCATGTACTGGTACTCGTTCAATCCCTTAGGAAGGTTTAAGGGGTTTTTCAGGCGGATAGCCGATGGAACGGTCTCGTCGATGAGTTGTTCAAGAGTTTTTGCTCCGATCTTCTCCAGCATGGTTTCAATTTCAGAACCAGATGGGCCGTTGTGTCTTCTTGCAAAATTGTCAGTGATCATATCTAAAAGTTTTAGTGGCAGGTTGAGTGTCGCAAAAATACCAAGAATCACAGACAAATTAAAAGAAAAAAAAACACCCCGGGAAAAGAAACCGGGGTGTTTTTTTTAAATCAGATCCTGATAATTTCAGCTCTTTTTGATTCTCATATTATAGAATGAACGATAGACAAAGTACAAGGCAATTGCAAAGAATACAGCCCCGATATAGGGTGCAACACTGAAGAAATGTTCTGAAATTGCTATCTCCATTGCCAGAAGCCCGAACAGAGTAGTGAATTTAATGATGGGATTCAACGCCACCGATGAGGTGTCTTTGAACGGGTCGCCCACAGTATCACCAACAACAGCTGCATCGTGAAGGGGAGTCCCCTTTTCTTTCAGATCTACTTCCACAACTTTCTTTGCGTTATCCCATGCGCCTCCGGCATTGGCCATGAACATGGCCTGGAATAATCCGAAGAAAGCAATAGATATCAGGTAACTTACAAAGAATGAAGCTGCCGGATAACGCAGCGGATTTCCTGCCATGAAATTAGTGTCCTGGTAACCCGATAAAAATGCGATAGCAAGAGCGAAGGAGAAAATTGCAATAAAAATATTGAACATGCCGGTCTGGGCATATTGAGTACAGATCTTCACAACTTCCTTCGAAGTTTCTACCGATGCCTTTTTCTCGGCATTTTCATCAAGACGGATATTCTTCTTGATATATTCTACAGCACGGTAAGCGCCTGTAGTTACAGCCTGAATAGAAGCTCCGGTGAACCAGTAGATCACAGCGCCGCCCATAAGAAATCCCAGAATTGTATAAGGATTAAGAACGTTTAGAATAGCTTCCGGGGAAATTCCGAATTTGTTCCTGATGAGAAGGATCAGAGAAAAGATCATGGTTGTAGCTCCAACAACCGCAGTCCCGATGAGCACAGGTTTAGCCGTTGCCTTAAATGTGTTTCCGGCTCCATCGTTAGCTTCCAGATAATGCTTGGCATTTGCAAAATCGGGAGTGAATCCGAAATCTTTCTTAATATCAATAGTTGCCTGTTCGATATTCTCTTCAATCAACGAAAGTTCGTATACTGATTGTGCATTATCCGTTACGGGGCCATAACTGTCAACAGCGATGGTAACGGGTCCCATTCCAAGAAATCCGAAAGCTACTAAACCAAATGAAAATATGGCAGGGTAGATCATAAAGGCATCCAGACCGTACTTACTTGTAACATAGGCAACAAACATTAATACGAGAAATACCATCCCCTGCCAGAATGCGCTGAAATTTCCTGCAACCAAACCGGAAAGGATGTTAAGCGATGCGCCACCTTCACGGGAAGCGGTTACTACCTCGTTGACGTGTCTTGATTTAGGACTGGTAAAGATCTTGGTAAATTCAGGGATCAGGGCTGCTCCAAGTGTTCCGCAGCTGATAATAATAGAGAGTGTAAGCCAGAGGTTGTTACTAAGGCCTCCGATCATCCAGTAGCTTGCTGCAAAGGTTACAGCAATCGAAAGAAGAGATGTAATCCAAACCAGGTTGGTAAGTGGGCGCTCAAAGTCAATGTCGTCTTTATGACCATACTTGGCCTGTGATAACATTTTATTGATATAAAAGGCGGTAATTGAAGTGATGACCATCAGGATACGCATGACAAATATCCAGGTCAGCAGCAGCTTCTGATTTTCAACATCTCCTACAGCTAATACAATAAATGAGATAAGGGCAACTCCGGTTACACCATAAGTCTCAAACCCATCGGCGGTTGGTCCAACACTATCCCCGGCATTGTCACCGGTACAGTCTGCGATAACTCCTGGATTTCTGGGATCGTCTTCTTTAATTTTGAAAACGACTTTCATCAGGTCGGAACCGATATCGGCGATTTTAGTAAAGATACCTCCTGCGATACGAAGGGCAGAGGCTCCTAAGGATTCGCCGATAGCAAAGCCAATAAAACTGGCACCTGCATAATCCCTCGGGACAAACAACAAGATGATAAGCATCATGATCAGCTCAACACAGATCAACATAACACCAATGCTCATGCCGGCATCAAGCGGGATGTTCAGAAGCTTGATAGGTTTGCGCTCCAGGGATGCGAAAGCCATACGGCTGTTAGCCAGCGTATTCATACGGATACCAAACCATGCAACACTGTAAGAGCCCAGAATACCAATAATGGTCCAGGAAAGGATCAGGACGACTCCGCCAAAAGGCATGGACTGAAGAAATCCGAAATAAAATGCGATGCATAAACCAATAATAGCAAACAGTATCACAAGAAACTTTCCCTGCTGCAAGAGATATGTTTTGCAGGTTTCAAAAATGACCTGTGCTACATCGAGCATAGAGTGGTGAGCTTTCAATTTCCTTACCTTGGTGAATTGGTAGTAACCGAAAAGCATGCCCAGAATAATGATGACAAACCCGAACATCAGAAGATTGTTCTGTGCA
>Ga0194062_1001136_pt1 | contig 11166 bp, 9 predicted proteins | sample SepL2225m_MetaG_FD_155481 | JGI IMG/M metagenome (GOLD analysis project Ga0194062, IMG submission 155481) | Anoxic zone freshwater microbial communities from boreal shield lake in IISD Experimental Lakes Area, Ontario, Canada - Sep2016-L224-25m | ecosystem: Environmental > Aquatic > Freshwater >... | reverse complement strand
CATCGAACGTCATAACCGTAACTGGAGGTACCATAAGAAATAACCTTGCCCTGCTCAGAACTCCTGACTTGACCACTTTCAAAGGGCTCGATCATACCTTTTTGCTCCGCCATACGGCGTATCCATTTGTCCGACTTTATGCTCATTAACTATTAAACCTATTGTTTTAAATTGTTTAATTTTTACATAGAGTTGCTAACGACACAAGGTAAGACGCAATAATAAACCACCCCATCCTATACGATGGCATTTTATTTATTGCGAATTACCTTAAACATCAACCTCTACAAGATCGCGACGGCGTAGATTGTTCTTCAGGTGTTTTGCACTACAATATTAGGAAAGCGAGTACTGTAATCTTTTGTTTTTAAGGCTAACTTTGCCGCTGTTTTACGCGCTATTGCTTTATAAATTTGCGCAGCTTTTCCATCAGGATCAGCAACGACAGTCGGTTTTCCTGAGTCAGCATATTGCCGGATAGTGATATCCAATGGCAAAGCGCCTAAAAAATCTACCTTGTTTTTCTCAGACATCGCGATACCACCCCCTTCTCCGAAAATAGCTTCTGCATGACCACACTGACTACAAATATGCATACTCATATTTTCTACGACACCTAAAACCGGGACATTAACTTTTGCAAACATACCTAAGCCACGTTGAGCATCAATCAGGGCAATATCTTGAGGCGTCGTCACAATAATGGCACCACTCACTGGAATTTGTTGTGCAAGTGTCAATTGAATATCACCAGTACCAGGCGGTAAATCTATAATAAGATAATCCAGATCGACCCAATTAGTATCTCTTAATAATTGCTGCAAGGTGTTAGTTGCAATGGGGCCTCGCCAGATCATCGGCTGATCAGGCTCAATCAAATACCCAATAGACATGGTTTGTAAGCCATAAGCGATCTTGGGCAACATGGTTTTATTGTCTTCACTTTCGGGCCGGCCAGACAATCCCAGCATCGTTGGAATACTGGGCCCATAAATATCGGCATCGAGTATGCCAACTTTAGCGCCTTCAGCAACTAAAGCTAGCGCAAGATTAACCGAGGTTGTCGATTTGCCTACCCCACCTTTTCCTGAAGCAACCGCGATAATGTTTTTTATATTGGGCTGCGGTTTTAAAGCTTGTTGTACCGCATGTGACAGGATTTTTACACTCACTTCCACAGTCACCTGAGTGACGCCTTCCAGGACACTGAGGTGTTGCTCGACAGCGGCTTTTAATGCGTCAATAGTACTTTTGGCTGGATATCCCAGTTCCAACTTAACAGTAATCCGAGAACCTTCAATTACAATTGATTTAACTGATTTTGCCGTGACCAGATCGACACCATGATTAGGATCGATAAACGTCTTTAACAGATTTTCTACATCGGTCTTTTCTAGTTGCGCCATGATAATTCCATATTGATAGTTTAGTTAACAAGCCCTCTTTAGACATTCCTATTAAACACCTAAAGACACACAATAACAGGCATTCTACAGTTTTTTTTATAAAATTCCTTGTTTAGCAAACCTCTATTCTGTTGAACCGCTCATTTTATGAGATAATTCATGCATTATTTGTTTCCGTATACCATGATCTTTTAACAATGTCTGATAGAAAAATTCTTGTCACTAGCGCCCTTCCTTATGCCAACGGCCCTATTCATTTAGGTCATCTGGTTGAATATATCCAAACTGATATCTGGGTTCGTTTTCAAAAACAACGTGGTAACCTCTGTTATTTCGTCTGCGCTGATGACACACATGGCACACCTATTATGCTTAAAGCAGATCGGGAAGGTATCACACCCGAAGAACTGATTGCGCAAGTAGGTAAAGAACACTTAGCTGACTTTACAGCCTTTGGTGTCGCTTTTGATAATTATCACAGCACCCATTCTGAAGAAAATAAAACTTTTTCAGAGTTGATCTACACTCGTTTAAGAGATGCCGGTCATATCAGCTCACGCACCATTACTCAGGCTTATGATCCAGTTAAAAATATGTTTTTACCGGACCGTTTTATTAAAGGCGACTGCCCCAAGTGTGGAGCGACTGAACAATATGGAGATGGTTGTGAGGCCTGCGGTGCCACTTATTCACCGACTGAATTAAAGAATGCTGTCTCTGCTATTTCTGGTGAAAAACCTATTGAAAAAGATTCCGTACACTACTTTTTTAATCTGGCCGACTTTACCGCCATGCTCTCGGATTGGACTCAAGCCGGTCATTTACAACCCGAAGTCAGAAACAAGCTTGCAGAATGGCTAGATGGCGGCTTACAGCAATGGGATATCTCACGGGATGCGCCTTATTTTGGCTTTGAAATCCCTGATGCTCCCGGCAAGTACTTTTATGTCTGGCTGGATGCGCCTATTGGTTACATGGCTAGCTTTAAGAGCTTGTGTGACAAACAATCACTCAATTTTGATGAGTTCTGGAGCACTGAAAATGACACCGAACTCTACCATTTTATTGGTAAAGACATTATCTATTTCCACGCCTTGTTCTGGCCTGCCATGTTGAGTGGTTCAAACTTTAGAACGCCCACGGCTATTTTTGCGCACGGCTTCTTAACCGTTAATGGTGAAAAGATGTCTAAGTCGCGAGGTACATTTATCACCGCCCGCACCTATTTAGATCATTTAAACCCTGAATATCTACGCTATTATTTCGCCGCGAAACTCAGCGCTGGCGTGGATGATATTGATTTAAACTTTGATGATTTTAGCCAACGTGTTAACTCTGACCTGGTCGGCAAAGTCGTTAATATTGCCAGTCGTTGTAGCGGTTTTATTAACAAACGTTTTGCTAACACCCTATCAGCCGAATGCTCTGAAACTGATTTATTTTTAGAGTTTGTCAATGCTAACGAAACCATAGCCGCCTTTTATGAAGCCCGCGAGTTTGGTAAAGCCATGCGTGAGATCATGGCGCTTGCGGATAAAGCAAACCAGTACATTGATGAAAAGAAGCCTTGGTTAGTTGCAAAACAAGAAGGTCAAGATGCCCTCCTACATGAAATTTGCTCAGTGGGTATCAATTTATTCCGTTTATTAGCCGTCTATCTAAAGCCTGTTATTCCGGCCTTAGCAACAGAAGCAGAACGCTTTTTAAACATCGAATCTCAAATGTGGCCCACTAACAGCCAACCGCTTTTAAATCATACGGTCAATGATTTTAAACCGTTGATGACCCGTGTTGATGCCGATAAGATTGCCGCGATTGTTGAAGCCTCTAAAGAAAACCTGGAAAAAACGGCCTCACCGATTCAAGCCACCGTCGTTAAAGAAAAGCAGTTTGAACCTATTGCAGAACTGGTTGATTTTAATGATTTTGCCAAACTTGATTTACGTATCGCTAAAATCATCAAGGCGGATGCTATGGAAGGCTCAGATAAGTTATTGCACTTAACCGTTGATATTGGTGATGAGGTTCGCACTATCTTTGCAGGTATAAAATCAGCTTATGCCCCTGAAGATTTAGAAGGCAGATTAACATTAGTTATCGCTAATCTTGCGCCTAGAAAGATGCGCTTTGGCACATCTGAGGGTATGGTTTTGGCAGCAGGACCAGGGGGCAAAGATATATGGATTTTGAGTCCTGATGAAGGCGCCGTTGCAGGAATGAGAGTTAAATAAGAGCACAAGTTGTTCAGCAACAGGAGTGCAATAGCTTCAGATATTGTCTGTAAAAACAGCTAAAACTGTTTTACTCCTATAAAAGTGAGGAGGCAGTTTATTGCATCTTACCCACAACTTAACCCCCTCGTTTCTCTTAAAGAGAAACGAGGGGTATTTATTATTTATTTTGGTGCTGCTTCTGTAGTCGGTGCTGCTGGAACCAGTTCTTCTTTTGCATCTTCCGCTTTTTCTTTCTCAACTTTTTCAGATTCTGAAATCACTGCGGTATAACACTCCATTACACTTTCCGTGTAGTTAGCCCGCGCTTCAGCCAGATCTTTAGGTGAACCAAAATCAGTACGCAATTCTTCCAGTACCTTTTTAGGATCTTGAGCCTCAGTTAAGGTCAGCATTTTCGCATAGTTACGATAAGCCGTTAAGCGATTAGGATCAAAGGCAAAAATCCCTGGCATATTTTGAGCTGTCGTATCCACAACACATTTAGTCATATATTCCGGGGTGATTTTATAATCCTTTATATCCGTTTCTTTTTTCATTTGTTCCAGGACAGCCTGCTCATATTGATTTTTATCAGCACACGCGGGTAACAATAAGGCTGCTAAGGATAGTAGTAAAATTTTCTTCATGGGGTAAGTGACCGTTATTTATTTTATTGAGTTATTATTAATCGCATTATACGCAGTTACACTAAGATCAAGATAAATGCTTGGGTATCCTTTAAGTTATCCCATCTCTTTCATAGCTTGTCTTATCCAAGCCTCCGCTTCTGCATTGATATCGGCCGCTTTACGTCCCTTAGTTTCTATAGTAGGACCAATTTTTACTTTAATCACACCCGGATATTTAAAAAAGCTGTAACGCGGCCAATAGTCACCCGCATTATGAGCAATAGGAATAACTGGATAACCAGTCTTATGGGCTAACATTGCACCACCGATATTAAATTTAAGAACATCCCTGGTCCCTGCCCGCGTTCCCTCTGGAAAAATCAACACAGACAAACCCTCTTTTAAATAGCGTGAACCTTGTTTAAGCAAAGATTTTAAAGAAGCCCGTTGATTTTTTCGGTTAATAACAATCGATTTTAAAGCCAGTAATGACCATCCCCAAATAGGAAAATAAAGCAACTCTCGCTTTATTACCACAGAATGAGGCGGTAAAATATACCGTAAAGCTAACGTTTCCCAAGCTGATTGATGGTTGCTGAAAAAGATGGTCGGTCGTTGGGCATTAACCCGTTCTAACCCTTCTACTTCAAATGTCAAACCACAAAAAACTTTTGTCATCCAGCCAATAACAGCACACCAAACATAGCCTAACTTCCATCGAAATTTAAATGTGGTAAATAGCCCTAGAAGTATCAAGGTTCCGACCACGGTAGCGGTTAAAAAAATACCAATAAACAATAAGGTAGACCCTATATAATTTTTAGGTCTAAGGTCTTGCTGTGATATATTTTGCTGCGTCATATAAGTTCTCAAAAACAAGAATATTAAGTTGTGGATTATTTAATAGCGTGCTCTGACCTTTACCCGTTTTTACTAAAATCGGCTCTGCAGCTACCGCTTCAGCGGCCTGCAAATCACGTAAAGAATCTCCGATAACCGGTATACCCGATAAATCAGCATTAAAATCCTGTGCAAAGGACTTTAATAAGCCGGGCTTCGGTTTACGACAATCGCAATGACTATCTGGGCCGTGAGGGCAAAAATAAATAGCGGTAATTTGTCCCCCTTTCTCGGCGACTAATGCATTCATTTTTGCATGAATTTTTTCTAGCATCACCTCATCAAACAAGCCTCTTGCAATACCTGACTGATTGGTCGCGACAATCACTTTATATCCGAACTTCGTCAGTAACCCGATAGCATCAAGACTACCTTCTACGGGCAACCACTCTTCAGGCGTTTTAATAAACGCATCGGAATCCTGGTTTATCACACCATCACGATCTAATAAGATATAGCGTTGTTTGGACATTTTATTAATTGAATACTACGCTTGTAATTTAGAAATATCTGCACACGTTAAAAACTGCTCAGATAACAGGTTTAACAACGCTAAACGATGAGCGCGTAAGTCAAGATCATCTGTCATGACCATGACGTTATCAAAGAACGCATCCACTGCACCTCTTAATTGCGCTAAGCGATTTAAAGTAGCTTGATAATCACGTTGTGCTAACAAGGGTTTAATGTCTTCACCAGACAAGTTCGCCGCTTCCAATAGTTGAATTTCTGTACTTTCAATTAATGCACCCACTTTATCAGCGGGCTGAGTATCCGATTTCTTCAATATATTGCGAATCCGTTTATTCGCAGCCGCTAGGCTTTCAGCTTCGGGTAGCTGCCTGAACGCTTTAACAGCAACAAGACGTTGGATAAAATCTAAAGGATCAACTGGCTTAACGGTAATCACCGCATCAAATTCATCAGCACTATATCCCTTATCCAGGCAATAACCTTTTAAACGATCGAAAATAAACTCAATCACCGCCGATTGTGTCGCTGCTTTATCAAAAGGATGTGTAAATAATGATAGAGAGAAAGTAATGGCTTCAACAAGATCGAGGGTTAAATTATTCTCAATCAGTGTACGTAAAATCCCCAAAGCATCCCCAAAGCTGCACGTCTTAATGCATAGGGGTCCTTATCACCGGTTGGAATTAAACCCGCACTAAAAATACCCGCTAAGGTATCTACTTTTTCTGCCAGTGCCAGCACTTGACCAATCTGACTTGAAGCCGTCTCACTACCTGATTGCTTGGGAAAATACTGTTCTTCCAATGCCCAGGCTACTTCTGGCGCTTCACCCTCAGCCAAAGCATAATAACGCCCCATTAAACCTTGCAAGTTACCAAATTCACCGACCATTTCTGTCATTAAATCGGTCTTTGCTAAAAGCGCTGCTCGCTTCGCCCATTCAACGTTAGCGTTCAAACGCTCTGCGATAAACGCCGACAATTGAATGACCCGGTCGGTCTTTTCAGCCACTGTGCCCAGTTTCTCCTGGAACACAATGTTTGATAAACTATCGACTCTTTCTGCCAAGGTTTTCTTTCTATCCTGATTCCAAAAGAATTCAGCATCTGATAAACGCGGCGTAACCACCCGCTCATTACCTTGTTGAATCGATTCGGGTCGAGTGCTTTCAATATTACTAAAGGTAATAAAATGCGCTAATAAACCCCCTTGTGCATTCTTAACAGGAAAGTATTTCTGATTCGTTTGCATGGTCGTAATCAGTACTTCTGCGGGTAATTCTAAATAACGCGGATCAAAGCCCCCCGTAATGGGCACCGGCCATTCATTTAACGCCGCAATTTCTTCCAATAGATCTTCTTCAATATGCGCAATGCCGCCCACCGCTGCCGCTGCTTTTTGAGCCGCTGCTTTAATAATCTCTTTACGCTGTTCTATATCCACAATGACTTTGCCTTGCGTCAACAACACGTCCTGATAATCTTCAGGTTTATTAATGACCAGCTTGGTTGGCGCATGGAAACGATGTCCTAGCGTGGTATTACTGGTTTTTAAGCCTAATATTTCGGTATCAATCACTTGATCACCGTACAGTAAAACCGCCCAATGAACAGGTCTGACAAATTCGGTATTGAAACTACCCCAACGCATTCTTTTAGCGATGGGAAGCGCAGTAATACTTTGACGAATAATATCTGGAATCAGATTTTCAGTGGCTTGGCCTTTAACAACTTGAGTGAAGGCCAACCATTCACCCTTATCTGTTTTTAAACGGTCTAATTGTTCAAAGGTAGTTCCACAACTTTGAGCAAAACTTGCTGCCGCTTTACTGGGAGCGCCATCAGGCCCAAAAGCAGCCTGAATTGCTGGCCCGCGTTTTTCAACTGTTTTATCAGGTTGAGCCATAGAGAGGTTTTCAATTAACACAGCTAGACGTCGAGGTGTAGCAAATGCTTTGATTCCTGTAAAAGGAATTCCAGCGTCTTGTAAGCCTCTAGTTATGCCGTCTGACAAGGCATGACTCAATTTCACCAAGGTTTTTGGAGGTAGTTCTTCAGAACCCAGTTCAAATAATAAATGATTGCTTGTGGTCATGTTATGCTCCTTGCTCAGTCAACATCGGGAAACCCAATGATTCTCTTCGTGCGTAATAAGCTTCTGCCACTGCTCTCGATAAGGTACGCACTCTTAGAATATAGCGCTGACGTTCTGTAACTGAAATAGCATGACGTGCATCCAGTAAGTTGAACGTATGTGAAGCTTTTAATACCATTTCATAAGCGGGTAGAGGGAGATTGAGATCAATCAATTTTTGGCATTCCTGTTCATAAGTATTAAAGCATTGGAATAGAAAATCAACATTGGCATGATCAAAGTTATAGGCCGACATTTCAACTTCATTTTGATGAAACACGTCTCCATAAGTCACCACACCCGTTGGTCCATTTGTCCAGACCAAATCATAAACGCTTTTAACTCCTTGCAAATACATAGCGATTCGTTCTAAACCATAAGTAATCTCACCACTGACAGGACGGCACTCCAAGCCACCTACTTGTTGAAAGTAAGTAAACTGCGTCACTTCCATACCATTGAGCCACACTTCCCAGCCTAGTCCCCAAGCACCCAAGGTCGGCGATTCCCAATTATCTTCAACAAAGCGAATATCATGTTCCAGTAAATCCAGACCTAAATACCGTAAAGACCCCAGATATAACTCTTGAATATTATCAGGCGACGGTTTTAGTAACACCTGAAACTGATAGTAATGCTGTAAGCGATTAGGGTTTTCACCAAAACGACCATCCGTTGGACGACGCGAGGGTTGCACATAAGCAGTGTTCCAAGGCTCAGGCCCTATAGCTCGTAAAAAAGTGGCTGGATGAAAAGTACCGGCGCCTACTTCTAGATCCAAAGGTTGCAATAAAATACAGCCCTGACTTGACCAATATTCTTGCAATGCCAGGATGAGTCCCTGAAAAGTTGATGAATCATTATTTTTATTCGACACGGTATCTTCACGTTAGGCAGTAAAAAGTGCGTAATTATAGCTTAAAAATGGCTTTGTAGTAGGGTTTGGAAAGAAGCTAAGAATGGGGTTTATAGAGTTAAAATAGACTAATCCAAGAAAATTATTAAATTAACTCAGAAAATTTAATTACAATAAGTCCCAATAGTTAAACACATAGAATTAAAAATTAAATTCATGAGCAAAGACACTATCCCTAAAGTAATTGGCTACAAACAACTGAAGAAATTGCGTACTGCACTGGCTATTTCTCAAGGCACAAAGCTCTTATCAACACTGCAGCAAGAAGCAGAAGGCACTGTCTCTCATGACCAAACTAAAAGAGTAACCTACCTGACTGAGCTATTTTCTCGAATTCATCGAGAAATGTATCAAGACTGGAAAGACCAACCCACCGTTTGTCATCGTCCCGGAACCATGATTGATCCGGATAAAAGAAAACAGTTTCGAGAAACCATTGAAAGTTTAGTTCTGGATGGCGACGTAAATAATGATACGGCCATTTTCGATAATAATGGGTTCGTTATCAAAACAGAAAATATTGCCGAAAGACTCGCCAGTTTTTACTACAAAATGCGTTGTGTAAGGCCCTACTCTTATGGAAACCGCTTAACTCTGGATTTTTTTATTACCATGCTGGGCAAATTGCCCGCCATTAAAAGCGTTTATGAGCAAGGTATCGACTTTAGACGCATCGAATCTTACGATGCATCAGTACTACACAATCCTAATAGTTCATTACGCGAAATCACCCTTGCTTTTGAACATGCACTAGACCCAACGCGTTGTAAAAGCTTACAGAATATACCCAACGCTTATGGAAAATGGCCAGAGAACAAACTGTTTATACACGGAATCCCTTTTCTATCTCATACCACCGAAACAGGCGTATTGTGTGTGGTCTCAGTCAATGGGGGGCTTGTGCCGTTGGATCGCATATCCCAAGAAATATTTGTAGTGGGAAAACATTTGGCAGATTACCCCATGTGTGCGTCCGAAAACATGATTGGTTATTTACCTAATACAGAGTCCTTACGCCAAACCGGTAGTTATGAAATTGATGGCATCAGCATCGGGAAAGATGGTGCCGCCCCTCTCTTCTGTCTTGATATTAATATGTTAACTGGATTACGCTCTCCGGCACATACCGAAGTAGTGCAACTTCTAAAGCAGTGTGAGGGTGAAAGTGCTCTGATCTTTGACTTAGTCTACAATGAAAGACTAAAAGATCGCATGCTATCAGCAGCTATTAGCGACAACCGATTACAGCGAGCCGTTGAAATTGCATACGAACGACTCAGCAAAATCACAAAAAAATTAGACAAAGCAAGAGACAGCGTATTTGAAGGTAAAGTACCTGTACGTCACCCCCATTTATTTATGTCAATGGGCGGCGCTGGTTCAGGAAAAACTGCCGTAGAACAAATAGCAAATGCCTATTGCGGCGATAACTTTGTCGTAGCCTCCCTAGATGAGTTTCGTAAACAAAGCGATCTTTATAAAGTGCTCACAGCCGCAAGCCACCACAGTGACGATTATGTTTATGTTGAGCCTTTTGCAAACAGATTGCGTGATGCTGTTGCAGAACACGCGAGATTAAATCATATCAACATTCTCTATGATGGTACGGGTATTCCTTATCAGCCCCGATATTCCAACATAGTCAAGCGTTTTAAAGACGAAGGCTTCTATACCCAGATCACTGGCGTCGATGCGTTTATTACTAAACCAGAAGGCCGAGAAAATGAATTGGTTCGATCCAATGTCATCACCAGTGTAAAGAAGCGCTTTGAGAAAAGCGGTCGTGCACTCCCTTGGGTGGTCACTGTCGATAAACATATTCGCGCACCCCGCTCTTTTTTAAATGCACTTGAACATGATGCCTTGGATAAAATCTCTTTATATGCCAATGATGGCGAAAAAGGCACCCATTACTTAGTCGCAGAAAGCTTTTACTTTTCAGATGAAGAAGTGAAAGAACTGCAACAAAGCCAACTCTCTGGCACTTTACTAGAGACCCTAACTAGAGTCATTAAAGAGCGCAAAGATTCTCTCTTGAGAAATTTAGTGGGCGATGATGACGAAAAACTTCAAGTGTTAATTAACAAAAACAGATCATTTGATGAAAGCAACGTGGCTTACCAAATTTACCAGAATAAAAACACCAACCGGGTCTTATTGATATATAACGCGCATCGGATGGTTGATTTCGTAGAAAAAAGACAACTTAATCCTAATGCTTCAGGTGAAGAAGGACTCTTACATAAATCTGAAGCACTGGCTTTTCATATAGATCCTTATTCTAAAGATCCCTGGATTACAAGGCTTCAGTATTAAGCTAAATTAGTTATTAACTGAAAAATAACTCAAAGCTCATCGTCTACAGGCAATGCTGACAAAACATTGATCTTAAAACTTTGCCAGTCGCTTCGTGAAGGCTCTGTATCATATACGACGGTTTTGCCACCCTCTTGAGTATGCCAAACCAGACTTGACTTACCACCTTCAGTGCTAGA
>Ga0194062_1001134_pt1 | contig 11176 bp, 8 predicted proteins | sample SepL2225m_MetaG_FD_155481 | JGI IMG/M metagenome (GOLD analysis project Ga0194062, IMG submission 155481) | Anoxic zone freshwater microbial communities from boreal shield lake in IISD Experimental Lakes Area, Ontario, Canada - Sep2016-L224-25m | ecosystem: Environmental > Aquatic > Freshwater >... | reverse complement strand
AAGCTAGTTTCAATGAAATTAAATGAAGTGCAAGGCAGATAAATATCATTACAACAATATGAGACGAGGGTGATTTTATGGGATTATTTGAAAGATTAAAACAAGGTTTGAAAAAAACAAGGGATGGCATTGGGAATTCGATTGATCGGACATTAAGTTCTTTTGGGATTGTTGACGATGATTTATTCGAAGAACTCGAAGAAACCCTAATTATTGCGGATGTAGGCGTCGACACGACTGCCCAGATTATTGAAGGCCTACGAAAACGTGTGGCGCAAAACAAGGTCATTGATCCAAAAGAAATCAAACTGCATCTCAAACAAGAGATTGTTGAAAAAATCAATCTTGAAACAACATCCGTTTATGATGTGCAGACAATCCCGAAAGTCATCATGATTATCGGCGTCAACGGCGCTGGGAAAACGACGACAATTGGGAAAATGGCTAAGAATTTCGAACGTGTCGGAAAATCTGTTGTAGTCGCGGCAGCGGACACGTTCCGCGCAGCGGCAATTGATCAACTTGAGGTATGGTGTAAACGCGCAAATGCTTCTTTAGTCCGACATGGGCAAGGTTCGGACCCAGCAGCGGTCATTTTTGATGCCATTCGTTCTGCAAAAGGGAAGAATACAGACGTATTGATTTGTGATACGGCTGGTCGTTTGCACAACAAGAAAAATCTTATGGACGAGTTATCAAAGATGTTTCGGGTCATCAACCGCGAACTACCTACTTCTCAATTGGAAGTGCTTCTCGTTTTAGATGCAACGACCGGTCAAAATGCCGTCGTGCAAGCAAAAAGCTTCAGTGAAATCGCTGCTATTACTGGTATTGTTCTGACAAAACTCGATGGAACTGCAAAAGGTGGTATCGTAGTTTCCATTAGTCATGAATTAAAAATCCCGGTCAAGTTGATTGGAATTGGGGAAGGCATAGATGATTTGCAGGAATTTGATGCAAATTCCTTTGCATCCGCAATGATAGATTAGAAAAAAGAGGGAGGGCAAAACATGAACAATAATAACAATGGATTTGAATCAATTGATTTAGAAAGTATTTTCTCTCGGTTTACAAACGGATCAAAGAAAACAACAGATTCAGGCGGAGACACGGATTGGGATTCCATTTTTTCGAAAATCAAGAAATATGGAATATGGATTCTTGTAGTGATTATCCTTTTCACACTGGTTGGGACGGGCTCTAAAATATTCTACAAAGTGACACAACTCAATGAAATGGGGGATTATGCGAAAGTATTCTATACCAACCTATTTTATATGGTCTGTACTGCTGCGGCTTGTGGTTTATTGACATTCATCGGCATACTTGTGTCCAATATTTTCGCAAAGCACGGTATCAAAAAAATCATGAAAGCGCAGTCTTTCATTGATGTTGATGGAAAGGCGGTCAAAAAACTACCGAATTTCTCCATTGCTTGTATTGGTGCTTTTTTCACCGTATTGATCACGCAAACCTCATTTTATAAAGATATTCAATACTTTTTAAATAGCACATCCTTTGATGTAGCGACTCCTATCACAAATGCGGATCCTGGGTATTATATCTTTCAAAGGCCCTTTTTAATGGATATCAATAATTATTTGATCGCATTTTTTGTTTTATTAGGTCTGTATACCATTGCATATTTTCTTATTTCCTACTTTTCTATTTTCAAACAAGATGTCACAACCGTACTGAAAGCACCTTCCTTTTTGAGGCAAATTTCGATCATTGGCGCTCTTTTGCTCGTATCGATTGCAACCACATTCAAATTTCAACTCGATGGACAGGTGTATGGAGATTTTGTTGGCGTCACAGGCATGGGATATGTCCAGGATGTCTTGTGGAAACCGTTTTATACTGTCATGCCATTTGTACTCATTGCAATCGTTGTATTGGCAATGATTTTCGTTTGGCGTCATAAGTTTAAAAATGCCGTCGTGACAGTCGCAATTTTCCCAGTCTTATTCATTCTCGTTGGGATTTTATCTTCGATTATTCAAGGTTTTATTGTAAAGCCAAATGAGCCAGGCTATGAAAATCAATATCTAAAGAACAACATGACGATGACACGGAAAGCGTTTGATTTCGATAATTTAAAAGTATCTGATTTTTCAAAAACAAATCCTGTCACGCCTACCATAATAAAAAACAACTTGAATACTTACAACAACATTAGAATCGTCGATTACGCTTCAACACTCAAAAACAATGCACAATTAGAAACAATCAGAAATTTTTACACCTTTTTGAATGGTGATATTATCAACTACGACATTAATGGGAAGGAAACACCGATTTTCATTACTGCTCGCGAAATCAATAAAGACAATGTTCTTGGCAATAATCCATATGTAGGCAAGGTTTTTCAATACACACATGGGTATGGTGTTGTCGTCAATCCGATTAATCAGATCACAAGCATTGGTCAGTCAAAGCCTTTACTCGGTGATTTGACAATGAATAATAACGGCATTCCAAGTTTGAAAGTCACGCAACCAAGAATCTACTATGGTGAAAATACAAATGATTATGCCATTGTTAATCCTGGAAAGAATGATAAAATCAAAGAAACTGATTTCAATGGGGATCCAACCGATTATAGTTATGACGGAAAAGGTGGCATCCCACTGACATTTTTCAACAAAGTAATGTATGCAATCTTGTACGGGGATTTCAATATGTTCATTTCTTCGAATGTTGACAACAATTCCATGCTGATGCTCAATAGAAACGTTGTAAAACGCGCACAATTGGCGCTTCCTTTCATCGCCGTTGATTCTGACCCATACATAGTCATTGACGAAACAGGCGGTTTAAAATGGATCCTCGACGGCTATACTTCGACTGATTTATATCCGTATGCAAATTCCTTCTTTGGTATCAATTACATTCGAAATTCCGTTAAAATCGTCATTGATGCATATGATGGAAAAGTTCAGGCTTATGCGATCGATCGCAAAGATCCGATTCTGAAGACATTAATGAAAATTTATCCGAATGTATTATTGGATACGCCGTTACCGTCCTTTGTTACAAAACACATGAGATTCCCTGAATACCTCTTCAAACTGCAAACGGAGGCGATCAAAAAATATCATTTGGATCCGAAGATCGAGACTGATGTCAATGCATTCTATCAGAAGCAAGATATTTGGGATATCGCGAAGTATTCCAAAACACAAGGGTCACCTTCCAGCGACATTGAACCATATTACAATATGATTCAATTGCCGAAGGGGATTGGAACGACAGAAGAACTTATTTTGATGCGACCGTTCACGCCTTCCTCGGTGGATGAGTCTAGACATAACATGACAGCTTGGATGGCCGCTCGAAATTCGATTGAGAATTATGGAGAATTGGTGCTCTTTAAGTTTTCGAAGAGTTCCAACGTACTTGGCCCAGACCAAATTGCAGTGAATATCAGTCAAATCAAGGAGATTTCAAACAACATGACATTATGGAATCAGAAAAGCTCCCGTGCCTTCATGGGTGACCTCCTCGTCGTGCCGATTGAAGACACTATCTTATATGTACAGTCCATGTATCTTGAGTCAGATAGCGCATCTTCCATTCCGCAAGTGAAGACAATTATTGTAGGGTATCAAAAGGGGAATGACTTTGTCTCAGGGATTGGAAATACACTAGACATTGCTTTGAAAAATTTGTTTAGTAACACTAACCAGAGTATGGATCCTGGAGCTACCCCTGCACCGTCTACTGATCCAAATGTGACACCAGACCCTAACGCAACGCCAGCGCCAACGGCTGCTCCAAACACGCAAACGGACAAAGAACTGATCGCAAAATATAAAGCTGAAATTCAAAAGCGTCTCGATGAAATTCAAGCGCTACTGAATAAATTTCCACAATAACAGGAATAGAAAAGAGACCTTGTCAATTTGACAAGGTCTCTTTGATTATTTTCTATTCTTGGATTTGCTTAGATTGCTTTTTCATTCTCTTGTAATATTTCACAAACTTATACACGATAAATGCAAAGATCAAAATACAAACACCAACCACAATATAACTAAACTGATGCATCCAAGGTTTCACGACTGTCTCGTATTTTTCGCCAAAAATGAAGCCAAGGTAAATGAGCATGAAGTTCCATGGCACCATCCCAAGCACAGAAAATAAAATAAACTTCCAAACATTCATTTTGGCAATTCCAGCTGGCAATGAAATAAAGGTGCGAATGATTGGGAGCAATCTGCCTATAAATACGGTAGCAGAGCCATATTTTTTGAACGTGTTATCGGCTTTTTCAAAATGCTCCATTGTAATAAAGACGTATTTCCCAAACTTATTGATGATCTTTACAACGAGTGGTCTTCCACCAAAATAGCCGATGTAATAAGCAAGAAGGGAACCGAGAATGCTTCCTACGCCGACGGCAACGTTAGCCCATAGCATAGTATATTGGGAAGGAAACTTCGCAACCAAATTTCCTGCGATGGGCAAAATGACTTCGCTTGGCAAGGGGATACAGCAACTTTCAATAAACATGCCCAATCCCATACCGAAATAACCTAAGCTTGCAAAAAATGCTTCTAACGTTCGATAAATACTGTCAATGATTTCAACCATGATAATCCTCCTGAATTGTTATGTTGGTTCTGGCGGTACATCTGTTGGTGCCGGTGTTTTTGGAGGAGAGGTAGGAGGCGATGTCGCATGCTCTGTTGGCGCAGCCGTCGGATTTGGTGAAGCAGTTGGCCTTGGCTTTGGCGTGACGACAGGGCCCGATGAATGAATTGGTGTTGGTTTTGGCGTCTTTGCAGGTTCTTTCGTCGGGTTCGGCGTGTTTTTTACAGGACGGAAACCTGCCAGTATTTGCGTGTGAAATGCAGAAGCATCAGAAAGTGACGCTTTTGAAAGTAACCCCGATGATCCGAATTCTGATGTAAGCAATGCATTGGTTTCTTCAACTGTCAATGATTTATCATTTGTATTATCATGCAGTGTACCTGAATAAATTGAATTTATAGAATCAATCGAATACGTTGTCAACTTGTCCACACTGATCTGTGTTTTATTATAGAGCAATCGAAGGATGGTATTAAATTTAATATTGGTCTCCATGTTTTCATATACAATTTTAGTAATTTCAGCGATTTTGTTGAAATACTCTGGTTTTGCTTTCTGTTTGATCGTGGCTGACAGGAAGCTTTGTTGAGTCTTCGCTCTTTGAACATCATTTGTGATGTAAATCTCACAATCTTTGTAAGAATCTTTCCCCACCAAATCTGGATGCCGAAAACGCAATAGTTGCACAACTTTTGCACCGTTAATTAATTGTGGTCCCTTTTGAAGATCAATCCAAGTAGAATACTTCATGCGACAAGGCACATCAAACCATACACCACCCAAAGCGTCAACAATGCTGCGAATCATGCCACCACTGAAATAAACATAGTAATCAATGTTGATTCCTAAAAGTTTTGAAACAGTTGCAGCTGCCTCTTCTGGACCGCCAGATTGATAGACAGAATTGATTTTTCTGCGATAACCTGAGATGACTTCAGTATCTCGTAAAACCGAAATAATCTTGATATTGCATGTGACAGGATCAAAATGAACAACCATCATTGTGTCAGTTAGCTTGACGCCATCTCCACGAATCGCTGCTGCCATCAGCAGAATATTGACAGGTGTTTTTATCGGAGAGATAGTAGACCTTGTAACGATATGACCTAGGGAAGGATTCGCTGGATCATCTGGAATGGTGTCATCAGTCGCAGAATATAACAAGTAAGAACCAAAAATGGCGATTCCTAAGAAGACAAACAAGGAAAGGAAGAACATGATTCTTGAGATTTTCATTTTTGATTTCATTTTCATTGATACCATCCTTTAGTTTGTCGGGGCAGGGGATTGCTCTGCAACATCCAGCCCGAAATATTTTTGAATCACCTTTTTTGTATCATACACTTTTTTTGTCGTATTATTGATAAGCGTTTTGTTATATACAAAGTACCATGATCCAGGTTCGTCAACGCCGTTGAGACGGAATGCATTTAGCTTGCTTTTCGAAAGCCCAGAAGCACTCTTTGCATACTTAATCAAATCCGAAAATCTAAGATTTGTCTCGCTGTTATCAATTGTAATTTGTAAAAGCTTTGTCACTTTACGCACGTCTAACAAGATTTCTTTCTTCGCTTTTTGTTTGATGAATTCTGCCAAAAAGTTTTGAAGAGTTCTGACCCTTTGTGCGCCGTCTAAATAAATTTCACAACCAGCAAGTCGATACTGATCTTCATCTGGAAGGAGATGCCCAGGTGCAGCATCAGGCTTTCTAAATCTCAACAGTTGAACAACTTTGCTTCCATTTAATTTTTGTTTCCCTTCTTTTAAATCAATCCAAGTCGAATATTTCATGCGACAAGGAACATTGTACCAAACCCCGTCGAGTTCATCAACAATTTTTTTAATACAACCAATTTTCAAGACAGCATAATAATCAATGTGAACGTCCACGAGTTGGCGTATACAATCTTTTAACAGTGCGATTCCATCAGATGGAAGCGTTCTATGTGCGTAAACAGAATTAATTTTGTGGTATTCGCCGTCAATCATCACGCGTGTATCTCTCGGAATAGAAATCATACTGACTTGAGAGGAGGCAGGCTTAAAATTTAATATCATGAGAGAATCTGTCAATTCTCCTGTCCTATCATCCACTTTATCAGAAACAAGTACCAGTACGTTAATTGGCTTCGGCACGTAAATAGTATCTTTAGAGGATACAATAATTGAAGGTCCAAGTATATTCATGCTATTCAATCCAAGAACAAAAAGCAATATCAAAGCAATCAAAGTGATTCTAAATGTTATCATTCTCACAGTTCATTTTCCCTTTCATTTCTTCTTTCGTAAAAATCTAATTTCAATCTAAAGTATAACGATTTCTATAGGTTATGTCAAACAAATCAATCACAGATGAAGCGTGCGGCTAGGAATCCTTTTTAAAGTCTGCAAGGGGATTGCTTGCGACTGCATCTTTTAACTGCGAACTATCTACATGAGTGTAGATTTCTGTTGTCGATATACTTTCATGACCTAGGATTTCTTGCAACGAACGGATATCCACTTTTCCATGTTGATACATCAAAGTCGCCGCAGTATGCCTTAATTTGTGTGTAGAATAACGTTCTGGATCTAACCCAGATGCAGTGATGAATTTTTTCACAATGCTTTGCACCATTTCTCTGCTAATTCTCGTCTTGCGTTTGCTGAGAAACAGCGCTTGCTTATCTTTTACGCCATCGTGCGGTCTGACTTTCAAATAGTTTTCAATGGCTTCAATACAAGAATGGTTTAAATAGATGGTACGTTCCTTGTCCCCTTTGCCAAGAACGGTTAACGTATCTTTGCGAATTCTGTTAATATTAATTCCAACTAGTTCAGAAAGTCGCATGCCGCAATTTAAGAAGAGAATGATAATCGCATAGTTTCTTTCTGCGTAATCACCATCGATTGCGTTTAAAAGTCTACCGCTTTCTTCGATATTAAGATATTTAGGCAGCTTTTTTTGCAGCTTTGGTGATTCTAACTCATGTGCAGGGTTGTAATCCATTAAGTTCGCTTTGTCGGTGAGATACTTAAAGAAAGAACGAATGCTCGCTACTTTCCGTGCGCGGGAAGGGGGGGCATTCCCTTTTTCGCGCGTCAACCAGGACATATAGGAGTATAAATCACTGAGCGTGACATCACGCAACGTTTCCATCGTAACGTCTTCAATGGATACGTCTTCGTTTACTATTTGAGATTTTGTAGTCTTGATTGATTTCACAAATCTTAAAAACATTCTAAGATCGTAAAAGTATTCCTTGACAGTATGGGAAGATTTCCCTTTTACTGTTTCCATATAATTCAAAAAGTCATTTAAATAGGGGGGTGCAGGGTACAAATAATCGCCTCCATGTATTCATTGTCTTATCATGAATTTTATCATTTTCCTACGGTTTTTACAAACTTTCAATCTTTTCGAAATGACTTTATGTGGTATAATAAGTTTGTAATAAAAGACAACATTACATATTTAGGAGTGAATGATGATGAAAAGAATGCTTGCTATTTTCGTTTCAATTTTTGTTTTAATGACTATTATGAGTTCCAGCGTATTCGCGACAGTGAATACGAAAATGATTTTGCCTTCACTGACCAAAGTATATTGCTATACTTATGATCCGAGCACACCACCATATTTGATTTTCGCAGGCAGAATTTCGAACAAAACAAAGTATCTCGCGACCATAAATAAACTGACGATGAATATTAATATCGCGTCTACACTTTTGAATTTAAAAAAGACGACGGTTTTTGATCCTAAAAATTTATTTCAAACTTCTGAGTTTAAATCTGTATTACCAAAGACGATTAAGGGAAATAGCTCTGTGAGTTATGTTGTAAGAAATACAGAAGCAACTTCAGATTTAAAAGGCTATAACAACCATGTTTTTGCGAAAACTGAATATGCAAAGACAACCTACACAGTAGATTTTACTATCACAGCTACAACAATTAAGACGACAAAGATTATGAGCAAAGCATCCAGTACATCAAAAAGTTTGAAGACACTCAAAGCAAAAGCGAAAGTATATGTCATTGGTTTGCCAGCAAACAAGTTCATTAAAGTAAAATACGGCACAATCACTGGATACGTACTTGTAGCCAATATCAAATGATTTGGTCCTGTCTCTAATTAAACAAAATTATTATTTTGTTTAATTAGACTTTAAGTTCATAGACGGTATTTTCACCTCTATACCCTGCAATCAAAGGATTTACAACCTCAGTAATGAATTCAAATACTTGTTCTGGACAACGCCCGATATACTTATCGGGCGTTAGAATATCTTTTAAATCTTCAATCGTCAAATTAAATGTCTGGTCAGCCATGATTCTGTCAATCAAATCATTTTCTAATCCATGTACCTTGACTTGATTTCCAGCTTTCTGCGAATACACTCGAATCAATTCATGTATTTCCTGTCGGTCGCCACCACGTTTCACCGCTTCCATCATGATGTTTTCGGTTGCCATGAACGGCAATTCTGCCATGACGTGTTTTTCAATAACTTTCGGATATACCACGAGTCCATCAGAAATATTCAAATAGATATTTAAAATGGCATCCACTGCAAGAAATGCTTCAGGAATTGAGATTCTTCTGTTCGCAGAATCATCGAGTGTACGCTCAAACCATTGTGTTGAAGCCGTTATGGCCGGATTCATTGCATCACAAATGACATATCTTGCCAATGAAGAAATGCGTTCACTACGCATGGGATTTCGTTTATATGCCATCGCAGATGAGCCTACTTGACTCGTCTCAAACGGTTCTTCAATCTCTTTCATGCTTTGCAGCAAACGGATATCATTGCTGAATTTATATGCGCTTTGCGCGATTCCACTTAACACATTGAGCACTTTACTATCGATTTTTCTGGAATAAGTTTGCCCTGAAACAGCATAACAGTCCTCAAATCCCATTTTCTTCGCAATGATGGTATCCAGTTTTTTTACTTTTTGATGATCACCATCAAAAATCGCCAAGAAACTTGCCTGTGTTCCAGTCGTGCCTTTGGAACCAAGCAATTTCATATTGTCGATAGCGAAGTTCAGTTCTTCCAAATCCAAAAGCAATTCCTGGATCCAAAGAGAGGCCCGCTTCCCTACCGTGACCAGTTGTGCCGGCTGAAAGTGCGTAAAACCAAGGGTAGGAACCGCTTTGTGTTGCATTGCAAATGCTGAAAGCTTTTCAATGACTGCAACAAGCTCGGTACGAATCAGTTTCAGCGCCTCCGTCATGACGATGAGATCCGTATTGTCGCCAACATAACATGACGTTGCACCGAGGTGAATGATTCCTTTCGCAGTCGGACAAAGGTCTCCATAGGCGTGAATATGTGCCATGACATCGTGGCGAAACTTTTTTTCATATCTATCTGCTGCTTCATAATCGATTGTATCTGCATTGGCCTTTAATTCGTTGATTTGAGCATCAGAAATGTTGAGACCGAGTTCCTGCTCTGCTTCAGCAAGCGCAATCCATAGTCGTCGCCAAGTTTTGAATTTCATATCCGGTGAAAATAAGAGTTGCATTGCATCACTGGAATAACGCGCATTAAAAGGACTTTCGTACTGGGTTTTCGTCATTGTCATCAACCTCTTTCCGCGTCCATTATATCATCAATTCAGTGCCTTTTCCACACTCGCGATTTTTACACAAAGTGCAACTAACTTAATTGCAACTTGCAAATCATCAATCGATGGATACGAAGGAGCGAGTCGAATGTTTCTGTCATCAGGGTCCTTTTTATACGGAAAAGCCGAACCAGCTGGTGCCGTCAAAGAGACCCCCGCGTCCCCTGCCATTTGGACTATTTGATCCGCGCAGCCATCGAGTGTGCGCAGGTTGACAAAATATCCGCCATTGGGTTTGTTCCACCATGCAATTTCTAAGCCATCCAGTTCTTCTGACAACAACGAACAAACAACATCGAATTTTGGTTTCAGAATTGCAGCGTGTTTTTTCATATGGTCGATGACACCATCCGCGTTTTTGAAAAAAGCAACATGGCGTAGTTGATTGAGTTTATCTGGTCCAATCGTTGAAATATTGATCTGTTTTTTTATGACATCCGCATTGAATTCGCTTGTTGCCAAGGCAGAAATCCCGGCACCCGCGTAAGTGACTTTCGAAGTAGAAGCAAACTGATATATTCTGTTTTCGAGGCCCACTTTCTTTGCCTCTGCCATAATATCCAACAGGATGTCTGGTGTTTCTGAAAGATGATGAAACGCATAGGCATTGTCCCACATGATGACAAAGTCTTTTGCGGCCGTTTGCAGCCCTGCAATTCTTCTCACAGTCTCATCTGAGAACGTGATCCCCTCGGGATTGCTGTATTTGGGAACATTCCAAATCCCCTTGATTGCAGGATCGCTAGAGACGAGGGTTTCAATGAAGTCCATATCAGGACCAGTCGCAGTCATTGGCACGATGATCATTTCCATCCCGAACAATTCACAGATGGAAAAATGGCGGTCATATCCGGGTGAAGGACATAAAAATTTGACTTTCTCAAGTTTGCTCCAAGGTTGATTGATGCCTGGCACACCAACCAGCATGCAGCGGGCGATGGTATCGTACATCATATTG
>Ga0194062_1001133_pt1 | contig 11184 bp, 9 predicted proteins | sample SepL2225m_MetaG_FD_155481 | JGI IMG/M metagenome (GOLD analysis project Ga0194062, IMG submission 155481) | Anoxic zone freshwater microbial communities from boreal shield lake in IISD Experimental Lakes Area, Ontario, Canada - Sep2016-L224-25m | ecosystem: Environmental > Aquatic > Freshwater >... | reverse complement strand
CCTCATCGGTGTCGAATGTGATGCCCAAGTTTCGAATGTCTAATAAAGTGTTCATTTATTCAAATTTTGTTCGGGGCCGTGGATCATATGCGTTCCGGATGCCTTCCCCGACAAATACGCCGAGCAGCATAACCACGAATAGAGCGAGCGCGGGGTAGAGGATCAGCCACCAGGCCCAGCGGAATTGCTGGGCCTGCGCCAGCAGTTCGCCCCAGCTCGGTGTGGGCGGGGGGAGCCCGAAGCCGAGGTAATCCAATGCGGCCAGCGAACCGATGGCCCCCACGAGATAGAAGGGAAAGAAGGTAATCAGGGGGACAAGGGCGTTGGGCAGGATGTGACGGAAGATGATGGTGCGGTGCGGAAGCCCGAGTGCGCGGGCGGATTCCACGAAGGGAAGATGGCGGAGACGGAGGAACTCGGCCCGTATATAGTAGGAGATGCCGATCCAGTTGAAGAGGGCGTAACAGAGAAGCAACATGAGAAACCCGCGACCGTAGACGGCGCCGAGCAGGATCATGACGTATAGAAAGGGAACGGCGCTCCAGATTTCAGTGAAACGCTGTCCGATGATGTCGATATTTTTTCCGAAGTAGCCCTGAAGAGCGCCCAGTAGCGTGCCGAGTGCCATGGCCATCGCCACCAGCAGGAATCCAAAGGTCATCGAGGTGCGCAGTCCGTAGAGGATCCGGGCCAGTACGTCCCGCCCCGCACTATCGGTTCCCATCCAGTGGCCGGAGCCGGGTTTGTACGGCCAGCTGACTTCTGAACGGGTGGCGGTAATGATGTAGGGCGTGTGATTCAGGGTGATGGAACGATCTTCCGTCGGGCCGGCAAGGCGGGCTTGTGCTAGGGCAATCAGGGAGGTTCGGGTCTCAGGGGAGAGAGAATCCCACAAGGGGAATGTTGAGGACACCACCTCCAGGTGTTCATTCAGGGCCACTTTTCCCCGCGCTGCGCCGGGAAGTCCGTCCCGTTCGCGTAAGGTGATACGCACTGTGGAGGGGGGGCTGCTGCGCGGGGTGAATTCAGAAAGACAGAGTTCCGCCTCGCGCGGGACGGGTTGGGATGAGGACACCACAACGCTGAAGGAGGGGGCCGCCTCGTTTCTCCAGCGGGAGTCCAGGGCGTTTCGCAGTGGCGGGGGAAGAGGCCAGGTTTTTGAGAAAGACTGTCCCGGCAGGGTTTCCGGCGAAACTCCAAAAAAGAATTCGGTGTCGACCGCCTTCATAATGATTCCGTCACGGGAGAGGTTGACGGTGGCCAGGCGCGGTTCAGGTTTAAAAGTCAGGATCACGGCATCAGGAAGCGTTATTGAGGACGGATCGGTTGTTTCCAGGGGGCCGAAGGGGATTGGCGGGAAGACCATCCGGTTCCGCGGGTTTGAGGTGAAGGCCGGGGTTTGGGCGATTTTCTTGTAATCGGGGCGGGTATGCCGGCCATTCTTCAGAAAAGTGTCTTCAGGTTGGAATTTCAGGATGGGGAGGTAGACCTGTTCTTCAAAACGAACCCAAAGAGGGGTGTTATTGCACAGCAGTTCCGATCCCAGGCTGACGGCATAGAGGGCCACCAGGATCCAGAGCGACCACCAGGCACGGCGCATGCGGCGGAACAGCCGCCATCGTTTAACCGTCACCGGATTCCAGTCCCATCCCCATTGCATGCCGGCGTATTGTAGCGGCCTCCGTCACAAAAGAAAGCGAAGAGAGTAATATTAGAGGCCCAGGGGGTAACAGCAATTCTCAATATGGCAGCTGGGTAATGTTAAAGACCGGCTAAAGCCGGTACACCAACGCCGGAATACGATATTTTTCAGCCCGTTGGTGTACCGCCTTCAGGCGGTTTTCGGCCATAGTGAGAATTGCCGACGGGGTAAGGATTAGGGTTGACTTGAGGGGGCTAAGTCGGCAAAACTCTCACCCATATTTAGAGTTGTGGTTTGGGTTTGTTGTTTCACCGGTATATCTGGAGGATAACGATATGAAGGTATGGACGAAGGTGATGTGGGCGGTTTTGGCGTTTCCACTTGTAATGAGTGTGGACCTCTATGCACAGGACGCGGAGCAGGGTCCTGACGGACCATGGTTGTTCTCAGTGCGGTCGGGCGGCGTATTTACCGACAATCGCGATGGCCTGAAGAGCAATAAGGAAAGTAACTTTGATTTTATCCTCGAACCACGCGCGGATTACCGTTTGCGGAATGGTGATCGCACGATGCTTGACCTGTCTGTTCTGCCCATGCTGAAGTGGCATAGCAATCCCCGCACGAACGCTGAGGGCGGTGCCCAGAATGATACCGAGCTTTTCGGGACGGCGGCGATTGAATTGATGCATCAGCTCTCTCCCCGTGTCACCCTGAGCCTGGGTGATGCCATCACCTACAATGACGATCCCCAGATCAACAATGGGGGTGCCAATGTCCGGTCCAGCTATAGCCATATCTGGAACACGGCTCATGGCGGTGTGGATGCCGACTTGACCGAGACGCTGGCAACCGGCGTAAAGGCCTCGTATGCCCTCAAGCGGTATACGGAATCCGTGGTGGCGGAGGATGAGGATGAGGATATCCTTACCGGCGAAGCCTATTTAAAGTACAAGATGGGTTCGGGCTACAATTTGCTGGGTCTTGTGGGCGCCTCTGATTTCAAGAACAAATCCACAGTTCGCAAGCGCGGTTCGCAGGTGATTTCGGCTGGAGTCGGCGTCGACAAGGTTTTCAGTCCTGATTATATCGGTAAACTTAGGGGCGGCTACCAGCATGGTGAGTATGACGATACCGCCGTGGACTCCATCGATACGCCCAACGGTTCAGCGGAATTGACCCTGCGTGCGGCCTCCGCGACGCGGTTCCGTGTCGGCGCCAGCTATGGCCTGTATGCCCCGTATGTGCGGCCTTACTCGATTCAGACCCTCACGGCCATTTCGGGTGCGGTTGATCACGATGTCCTGCCCAACCGTCTGACCCTGACCCTGAACGCCCAGTACGGGAGCGGTGATTACAAGGCAGAGGGCGCCACGTTGCCGGGCGGAACCGATGATATGGTGATGGTGGGCGTCAGCGCCACCTATCGTTTGAACCGCATCTGGTCGCTTTCGGGTGGGTATGATTACGAAAACTGGGATTCCGATGTGCGTGAATCGTTCGATCGCCATACCGTTAGTTTTAACGTAAAAGCCGAAATGTAATCAGACAGGCGACCCCTTTGGATTCGGGCAGCAAGGGCCGGCCGGAGGGAATGGGTGGTTAATTGGTGAGGCTCCCTGAGCCTCACCCATTTTTTGGGAGCATGACAGACAATGGCTGAAAATCCTCAGGAAGCCGCGCATTTCATGGATTACTGGCGGATGGTCAAGTCCCGCATTGAGGTGGTCATCGCCGTTTTCCTCCTGGTCGTTACCGCCGGTATTGTCATTACCCTCACGCTTCCCAAAGTCTACATGGCCTCTACCCGGATCAAGGTCCGGCAGGATACGCCCAATGTCTCGCCTTTCTACACCGCATCCCAGCAGCAGCAGGCCATGACGGTGTATGATATGTATTTCCTGCGAACCGAATTCGAGGTCATCCAGTCCCGTCCGATTCTCTACGAAGTCATCCGGAACCTGCGTATGCAGGAGGAATTTGGTCGGATGTATTCGGATGACGGCGCACCGCTCTCCCAGCCGGATACCTACCGGATGCTGGTTGACAGCATGAAGGTTCAGCAGTACCGCGACACTAACTTGATTGAGGTTAGGATTCTCCGGAGTACCCGCCGGAGCAACAAGGATACGGCGCGCCGCGATGCCGCCCGCATCGCGAATGAAATCGCCTCGGTATATCGTGATTCCCGGATGAAGCAGACCCGTGATGTGTCGGAGCAGGGGGTCGTCGCGCTCAAGGAGGCCTACAAGGTCCAGCAGCGGAAGGTCGAGGAAGCCGAACAGAATCTCGAGTCGATCCGCAAGGAGCTCAAGGTCAGCGTCTTCAGCGGCGGGCAGAGCGGGAGTTCCGTGGCGTCGCTCGACAATGCCAAGCTGGAACGGTTGGAGATCAATCGGATTACGGCCCGCAAGGAAATGCTGGATCGGGATACACGCCTGAAACAGTTGAAAAACCTGACCGGAAGTGACCTTCTTTATTCCTCTTCTTATGTGATCCAGGATCCCACGTTGATTACACTGCGCCAGCAGTTGACCGAGGCGGAGACGATTCTCAAGCGCAAACAGGAAATGTTCGGTGAACGGCATCCCGATGTGACCGGCGCAGCCGCGGTGGTCATGGACTTGAGAAAGAAGATTGAGGATACGCTCAGGGGTCAGATTCTGGGGCTTAATACCAGTTTCGAGATCGCCAAGCGCGATTTCGAGGAGACGGAAAAAGATCTTGATGACGCCAAGAAGAGCGAGATCACCGCACGCGGGGAACGGTATCTGCCCTTTGCCAAGGCGGAGAGCGAGGTCGCCCGGCAGCGCCAGATGCGCGATACACTGGAAACCCGCCTGCTTCAGGAGAATATCGGAATTGATCTGCCCCGGACTCCCGTGGAGGTGGTCGACCCGGCTGAAGTGCCTTCTGAAAATGAGCCCGTGAGCCCGAAGATTCTCCTGAATGTCATCCTGAGCATTGTCATGGGGTTGGCCTGCGGAATCGGGTTGGTGTTCTTTATCGAGTATGTGGATACCTCGGTTAAAACGGTCGAGGATATCGAAAAATTCATTGGCTCGACCATTATCGGAATCATTCCTCAAAAAGTGAGGCCCTTGCCGGATGAGGGAGCCGAGAGTCCCCATGCCGAGGCCTATCGGGTGCTTCGCATGAACATCGAATTGTCGAAGAAGCTGGGCGGCGGCAATACCATGTGCATGACCAGTGGCGGGGCAGGGGAAGGCAAATCGCTGACTCTTTTCAACCTGGCGTTTATCTGTGCGCAGGCCGGGAAAAAGATTCTGGTGATTGACTCCGACATGCGCCGGCCGACCCAGCACAAGATGTTCAAGGTTCCCAATCGTATCGGCCTGGCGGACGTGCTTCTGGACAAGGTTCAGATTGATGAGGCGATCATGCCCTCGGTGGTGTCCTCCATCGACTTCATGCCGAGCGGGAAATTACCCTCCGTGGCACACGGGGCACTGAACTCCCAGCGGTTGCGCGCCATTATTGATCATGTCAAGACACGGTATGATTATGTCTTTTTCGATTCCCCGCCGATCATGGGTGTGAGTGATGCGGCCATTCTGTGCAGTGAGGTGGACGGGGTGTTGCTGGTGATTCAGCATCGGACCTATCCTCGCGCCGTGTCCGGTCGCGCCAAGACCATGGTGGATAACGCCGGCGGAAATCTGATCGGGGTGGTTCTCAATAACTTGAACGTGACCCGCGATTACTATTATTACTACAACTCCTATTACAATTATTCCTACGGAAACACCAAGGGCCGGCGGCAGGAAAAAGAGATCCCTGCGGCGCTCCCCGTAGCAGAGGGCAAGGTTAAACCCAAGCAGGGGACAGGCGCTGCCGTATGAGGAAATTGTGCGTCATCATGATGGTGCTTGCTGCAGGCGTGGCCGTGACGGGATGCGTCTCCGGGCCCCGTGCCCCGGCTTCGGTTAATCCCTACCGCCCCGTGCTGGATCGGATGACAGCGCTGCAGCCGGTCAAAAAGGCAGAGTCGCCCATGATGCCATCCCGGGTGAAGGTGGAAAGCCGTACGGCGGCTCCGAGCGTCCTGATCGGACAGAGTGTGACCAACCGGGTGGCTGAGGTGGTGATGGAGACGACGGAACGAATGCTTCGCAAGGGGGATCGTGTCCAGGTTGCCATCTATGCCCCGCCCGAGCCGTTTTCCTGCCCCAATGTGGTGGATGAGGACGGGCGGATCAATTTCCCCTTGATCGGGCCGATGGTGGTCGCCGGAAAATCCTGCGGGGAAGCCCAGCGCTTTGTTGAAAAGGCGTACATTGACCAGAAAATCTACAAAACGGTTACGGTGATTATTGTGCCGCCTGAGGGCGAATATGCCGTGGCCGGTGAAGTGATCCGGCCGGGGCCCTATCCTCTGACTCGCGACCAGACCCTGTTGCAGGCCCTGGCGCGGGCGGGGCGTTACACCGAGTACGCCGATAAGACGAAAATATTCCTGACCCGGAGCAATGACCGGGTTGAAATCAAGTTGGATGATATCCGGCAGGGGCGGCGGCGTGATATTGTGATCATCCCCGGCGATGTGATTGAAGTGCCCCGTTCCGCCTGGTGATAATTCACAACCGAAAGACTTGACGGAGTTCAGGGGTTGATGGATACTTTTATCAGTTATTTCAGACGGTTCGAAGTGATCAAGGTTTCTAAACAGGAGGCATGAGCATGAGAAAATTGATGACGGCAATGATATTGGCTGGTTTGGTTCTGATCCCGGTGGTGGGTATGACTGCGGGCGCGGCGTCGACTCCTGCAGAAATCGCTTCTGCCGCAGTGGCACGTGCTGAAGCCGCCGCGCAGAATGGCTTGGAGACTTTGGCCAAAGCCCAGAAAGGTTCCGATGAGGCCGTGGCTAATCTCGACAAGGCCAAGGCCGACCTGAGGCTGGCAGAGGCGTCCGGCGACAAGGAGAAAATTCAAGCGGCGAACAAGGCCTTGCAGAATGCCAAATGGCTGGCCAATCAGGCCGCGCGCAGGGTCACCCATGTCACCGATCTGGTGGATCGTCTGAAAGTGATTCTTGAAAAGGCCAAAGAGGCGGCTCAAAAGGTAGCCCAGGCCAAGACCCCTGAAGAGGCGAAGGTCGCTGCGGCCATGGCTGAAATGCAGGCTGCAAAGTCGGGCCGGATCCTCAAGACCATCGATGAGGTTATGAAGCCCCGTCCCCGCCTTGAAATCACCGGGCTGACGATTCCTACAGCCACAACCAGCACCACGAAGCCGACCCCCACTCCTATCGGGCTTCTGTAAGTCGGTCGACTGGTTTTAGTGAAAGCCCCATCCACGTGGAAGGGGCTTTCTTTTTTTAAACTTATGAAGGCCTACGACCGTATCAGTGTTGATCAGTGGTTCCTTGCCGCTGTGGGAGCCGTGATGCTCGCTCTCGCGGTGGCCGGGATGGTCCATTCAACGAGAGCCTCGCTCGCCGCGCGTCTGGCCTACAAGGCCCGGTACGGTCAACCTGCGGCGTCAGTCGAGCAGGTCCTTGATGCCTGCCGGAAAGCCGCTGCGCTGTACCCCTGGAATTACTATTTTACGATCTTCACGGCCGAAATGGCGTACTACCGTGCCGATGACGTTACAGGTGAGGCGCGGGCGGAACGGCTCAGGCAGGCCCGTTTCTGGTGTGATCGGGGACTGTTTCAGAATGGATACAAAAGCCAGTTACGCCGGTTGAAAACCCGGTTCCTGTGGGAGGATTCCTCCCTGAAGGCCATCGACTACTGGAAGGCTCATACTGACTGGCAGTTCTGGGAGCCCGGCAATCATGCGGTCCTCGCGGAACTGTATGCGCGGGCCGGTGAGTTTGATCAGGCCGAGCAATCTCTGAAATGGGTCGCGATCGATCCCGCAGCCCATCAGGAGGCACGACGCATCGTCGAGCGCGAAAAGAAAATCTGGGATGACAGTCTAGAACCCCGTTGAAAAACCGCTTTCAGTAGCGTCCTATAGGACTCAGGCGTGAAGGCCGAAGGCTGAAGACTGAAGTGGTTTCAATAGATTGCACTTGACGTCCCCGTTGTCCCACTTTCTGAAATCTCAAATCTCAAGTCTGCCCACCCCCAACCGTGCCCCCAGCGCCCACAACAACCAATAACAAATAACCTGGTCCCCTCCATTCCGGCTGCCGGGCCATTTCCGCAGAGAAAAAGATGCATTCCAGATCTTGCTATATCTCAAGCCAATGGCCGGATCCAAAGGTCACTAACTGGTGCCATTCTGACGGTTATTGTCGTGCTTCGTACCCGAATTTTCAGCCCGATCCTGTGCGGTTCAGAGAGAAATATGACTCCAGCGCGGCCAAGAGATCCTGCGGACGCGGCATGGCTGCGCCAAGATCCGCCTTCAACGACTTGAGCAGGTCCGGCCATTCTGGCGATTCGAGAGCAAACGCGGTGACGAACCGCTGGAGATCGGCGCGCACGGATTCCGCGATCCAGGGACCGGTGTTGGCGGGCAATGCGGCGGCCAGGCGGAATGCATCGCGGCGATGCTTTCGGATGTCCTTGTCATCCACCTGTTGCCCGTCCTCGCGCCGTTGCGTGAGGTCAAGCCAGGCGCGCGCCTTGAGCGGGATGAGCGCGGCGGCGGTGACGATCGGGAGATCGCCAGACATGATTCTGCTACCACGGATCAGCCGGTAGTAGTCGTCATCCATCAAGATGGCGGAGAGGCTGGAAAGTTCGTCGGCGATGGCAATGGGCACGACTTCCTGACCGGCCGCCAAGTCCAGGCCCTCCGGCTGCCGACTGAAGATCTCGACGATGGCCGGGAAGTCCGGCTCTGTCGGTTTGCTGAAGCGGTAGTAAGTCCGTTTGCCGGTCGACCGATGGCGGTTGTCGTACTTCCCGGCACGAGCGAACTCCCAGAAGCGGGACACGAAGGCTGGCGTCAGCGCCTCGATGATGAGGACCATGTCCACATCCTTGGTCGGGCGGAAGGGTAGCCCCTGCAGTCCCAACCACTCGTCACACGCCACCCCGCCGATCACCACGAACGAGTCTGGATGATCGCCGAAGTATTCTCGAAATCTCTGGAGGCCCTTTACCATGGCATGCCCTCCAGAAGAGCGGTCAATGCTTTCTCGATGCGTTCGTCGTGTGTGCCGCGTAGGCTCAGATACAGAGACAATCGGTCAACGGCGGATCCGTCCGACAGTAGGTGGGGATCGTAGGCCCAGCACTCAACGCGTGCTTGGGCGTCCTCAGCACCGTGGCACCTGGCTATGTCTCCTCTCTCCAACTGGGCCCGATAGTCGGAACTCTTCATGGAGCAGGTGGGAAGTTCATCATCGGAAATCATGGATGCCGCTGCCAAGGCGGTCAGGCCCGCGTGGAGATTCCGCTCGTCCTTGCGAATGAAACGAACCCAGTGGCGCGCTTTTACCGGACTCAACAGGTGTGACTCGGCGCGCTCCCAAAGTTCGCGCATGGGTGCCGGAAACTCTATTTGAGTGCTGCGGCCTTTCTGGATCGACTTGCAGAGCCCCAAGGATTCCAGTTCGATCCGTACGGTGCTCAGGGTCATTGCCGAGTAGCCCAGTTCACCTGCCAATTCGCGAAGCGAGACTCCCTCGACGTGTCTGCCTAGAAGATGCCGGAGCAGAACCACCTGTGCGGCGGCCGCCAGTCGGCTGACAGGCTGGCTTGTCGTTCGTGGGAAGCGTTCGTGCAAGTCAACCATCATGGGTGGGAGGAATGCCTGGCGATGCGGAACCACGAAGGGTATTCCCAGGCGGACGAGTTGCTGTCGACCGTAGGATGAAACCTGGTGCAGTACCAGCACCACCTCGTTGTCAAAACTGGCCCGGAGAGTGTTGTGATGCCGCGCGTATTCCGACGGCGTGGCGGTGTCCGTGTCGGGATTTTGGATGGCCAACAGGGACTGGCGGCCGAAAAGCTGAGTCTTCGCCAAGCGGTAATAGCTACGCAAATAGAGCGGTAGCCTTCCCGCTATCTCGCTCTGGACTTCTTCCATGAGGGGGGCGGAGCCGGTTGCTTCCTCTATGTACCGTCTATACTCTGCTTCAAGGTTCATAGTGATATGTAAATCAATTTCCAATGATAAAGCAAGCAACTTTATCGTATCAATGATTGTTTACATATGGCGGGATGAATGAATTTGGTTGTCCTTGGAAAGCCACCATTCTGACGTAAATACTCCTTGATGACGTTATAATTTCTGCTATATATAAACCATGAGTTCATCTGTACGCGCAAACGTAATCAAGCGACTTCAGTCCTCCTACCCTCGAGGGAGGCCGATCGACGTCCGCGATCTGACTTCAGTGGGGGTGTATCCCGCATTGGCCTATCGCTATGTCCAATCCGGCTGGTTGGAACGGCTGGGCAGGGGTGTATTCATGTTCGCAGGAGATCAGCTACAGCGCGACCCCAGTTTGGGTGTTCTTGCACGGCGGATCCCCGGACTCCATATCGGAGGGAAAACGGCGTTGGCTTGGCGGGGTCTGGCGCATAACGTCGCTTTCCGGGAAACACTCTGTTTGTGGGGGCCCAGAAACGTGCGTCTACCGCCGTGGTTTGCCGAAAGATTTGCCTGCCGTTACACGAGTCGCGACCTCTTTGATGCCACCCTGAAGCCCGGTCTTGCTTTGAGCTCACTGCCCGAATCGCCTGACGGCGTGGCCGTGTCGGAGCCAGAACGAGGTTTACTCGAACTGCTGAGTGAGGTGGGCCTGCGGCAGGAAATCGAAGAGGCCCGGAGTATTATGGAAATGACCTCATCACTAAGGCCCGAAATCATGATCGCGCTCCTGCGGGGGTGCCGCCAGACCAAGACACTACGGCTTTGCATCCAATGGTCAAAAGAACTCGGTCTTCCATGGGCCGAGCAGGCCAGGGATGCGGTTTCCAACCGGCTTGGCAACAGTCGCTGGGTCAAGCAACTCCCTGATGGGCAAACCCTCATACTCAAGGCACCATGAATAAAACATGAACCTCGCCATCGGCAATTTCTTCTCAGCCTTGTGCTGGCCGAACCCGACTGGAGCCTGATGCAGTGCCCCCATCTGGCCGAACTGCCAGCCTGCGCTGGAAGCTTCAGAACTTGGGAAAACTCAAGCAATCGAATCGCAAGAAATTCGACCAGCAATCAGATGAATTGCGCGCGCATTTCAAAGTTTGATCAACTGGTGCCCTGACTGGTGCCCTGACTGGTGCCGTTCTGGCAGGTATTTCCTCTTCCCGGCTATTCCCATCTACCTCCCAACATCCGGCTGATACATGCCAGGTTGAAAAATAGATATTGATAGCCAACGACTTACGCGGCAGGTGTCTCTCGTTCCCCTCAGGTCAGTGACTACATTGATAAACACGGTTCCATCCGGGTCTTGCAAGGGAATCCTGAATAGAAAGTCAGTTAACCCGAGTTCGCCAGTTGGGCGGGTATTTAGGTCGTAAGTCGTTGGAAATCAACAAAACGATCTCAAAAGTCTTGACTACATTTGCAGTTTCAACGGTACATTTGGAAGGCGCAGATTCATTCGTGAG
>Ga0194062_1001132_pt1 | contig 11188 bp, 7 predicted proteins | sample SepL2225m_MetaG_FD_155481 | JGI IMG/M metagenome (GOLD analysis project Ga0194062, IMG submission 155481) | Anoxic zone freshwater microbial communities from boreal shield lake in IISD Experimental Lakes Area, Ontario, Canada - Sep2016-L224-25m | ecosystem: Environmental > Aquatic > Freshwater >... | reverse complement strand
AGATGGTTTGTTCCCCTTATTTGATAGGCTGATTTATGCCTCGTGCTACAGTCAAATGCCGCAATCTTAATCCCGTCAGCACTAATGTCGCTGAATAAATGACAAGGCCTATCAAAATCCACTTAAGCAAATTTATGACCCGCTCCACTGAGCTCCACTGATTCCACCAACTCGCATCCACCCAATAATACAGTGCCGCTGACATGGCTGCGCTAGCCAGCAACACCCGGACAAAAAACAGACCCCATCCGCAAACGGGTTGATAGACATTTTCTTTCCTTAATTTTGTTAGCAGTAAAGCCGCATTAAAAAAAGCGCCCAAAGAAGTTGCTAAAGCCAGCCCGGCATGAGCCAAAGGAAAAACAAGCACTAAATTTAAGACCAAACTGACAATCATGGCGTGAACGCCATAACGAACAGGAGTTTTCATATCCTGACGCGCAGTAAAACCAGGCACCAGCACTTTGATCAAAATATAACCCAGCAAGCCAATAGAATAAGCTCTTAGGCTCATGCCTGCATAATGCACATCACTTACGCTAAATTCGTTATATTGAAACAACGTTGACAACATCGGCTCAGCCAGTAACAACAAGCCAATGGTCGCGGGCATACCTACCAGAAAAACAAGGCGTAACCCCCAATCCAGTGAATTTGAAAAAGCCACACCGTCTTCTGCCGCATAATTTTTTGCTAAGCCCGGCAAAATTACCGTTCCCAGGGCAAGTCCCAATATACCCAACGGAAATTCCACCAAACGATCGGAATAGTAAAGCCAGGATACACTGCCTACGGTCAAAAACGACGCAATCAGGGTGTCCAGCAATAAATTAATCTGCGTGATGGATACACTAAAAATTGCGGGGTAGCATGATGCCCATAAGTTTTTTTACGCCCGGATCGTCAAAGCCCAATCTAAATCGTGGCATTAACCCCAAACGCACCAAAGCAGGAATTTGAAACAACATCTGCACAACGCCCGCCGCAAAACACCCCAAGCCAATGCTATAACGGGCTCATTCATTAAGGGAGCCAGCCAGATTGCTGCGGCAATCATGCAAATATTCAGAAAAACGGGTGTTAATGCGGGGATAGCAAACTTGCCATGCACATTTAAAATGCCGCCCGCAAAAGCAACCAAGCCAATAGAGAGTAAATAGGGAAAGGTAATTTGCAACATAAGAACGGCCAGATCATGCTGCGTCCCTTGCCATGCAAAACCGGGTGCCAGCAGCATAATAAGCAATGGCGAGGCAACCGTGCCGATCAATGTCAACAGTATTAATATCAGTGCCAATGTCCCTGCTGTTCTGTCAACAAACAATTTTAACGCCGCTTGGCTTCCCTGCTCTTTATAATCAGCCAAAACCGGCACAAAAGCATGTGCAAAAGCGCCTTCTGCGAATAAGCGCCGTAAAAAATTGGGTATTTTAAAGGCTACAAAAAATGCATCGGTAGCGCCATCGACACCAAAAATGCGAGCAATTAGCATATCCCGCACAAACCCCAAAATACGCGAAATCAGGGTCATACTGCCCACAATGGCAGTTGATTTAAAAAGCTGGCGGCCCAAAGTCACTCCTTTTACAACACGTTAATAGTTGACAATAATACCATTTAAAAAGATAATGCATGGCTATTTAACCCACACCAAACCATCGAGACACTATGGCTAATACAGCACAAGCTAAAAAGCGCGCGAAACAAGCAGAAAAAAGCCGTATTCGCAACGCCGGACAACGCAGCAACCTACGCACATTTGTAAAAAAAGTTATTGCCGCCGTTAAGGCTGGCGATAAAGAGAAAGCCCAAGCCGCCTATCAAATCGTAGTACCCATTATTGATTCCGCAGTAACTAAAGGCATTATTCATAAAAATAAAGCCGCGCGCGGTAAAAGCAGACTGAATTCAAAAGTAAAAGCTATCGCTTGATACCCTAGCGTTTTGCTTAATAAAAAAAGGCCGGATCTATTGATCTACGGCCTTTTTTGACCTTAAAAAAGCCCTTTTCCTCATTACCCAACGCTTGTTAGCCAAAAAAGCCAAGATCCTCACTATTTTATTCAATCCATCACTGAATAAACATCAATCGTTGGTAAAAGAAATGTTAGCGGGGGACAATAAATCCGCCTCAGTTCAAACCCCCTCTGGAAGCGTGTTGATACTTTATTTGCAGAGTAGAAAAACTTTGTATTTTTCTGGCTAAGGACGTTTGCGCAAACAATTTCGCCGTTTGTATCTTCCTTGCAATCAAGAATCTGGCATTAGTTCGGAAGCAGACGTAGAATCAACTGTAAATAGTGTTGTATGACAGGCAAAAATCGGCCGCTTTATACAGTAGCCGATATGTCAGGCTTAACACAGCGGCCAGAAAGAGTCAGTCTTCAGTTTCCCTCGAACGACTTATTAACCTTGAAAAGCAGTCATTCAGAAGCTGCCAGTGATCGACATCCGCCTGTCCAATACAATTGATGTTGGATTTTGCGTGGACTGCTTGGAAGAAGCCATTAAAGCCTGTGGCTGTCCGGAGATTTCTAATTCTGATTTAGGGATCACCGTTCAAGAGTGATTGCTTTACATGGTTATCAATCCAAAAAAAACGATATTACGATCGGTATGGCTTAATGATGTCGAGGACTGGATAACATTTTGTTGAGTCACTAAATTGCATTTATGGGTTAAAATCACCGTCTCATCAATTTGTTTCCCATCTAAGTTTAATTTTTATTTCATCAATACGTGTTTTTTTACTATTTAGCTGTTACATTGCCCGGTTATTAAACGTCTTGGCAACTTAAAGGTATTAGCAAATTATCATGCCCAATTCAAAACACATTATCATCGTTGGCGCGGGGCCGGGCGGATTATGCGCCGGTATGTTGCTAAGTCATCGCGGCTTCAAAGTTTCAATTTTCGATAAAAACCATGTGGTCGGTGGTCGCAATCGGGCCATTCGAATGGACGGATATACCTTCGATACTGGCCCGACCTTTTTGCTGATGAAGGGCGTCCTGGATGAAATGTTCGAACTGTGCGGACGACGCAGTGAAGATTACCTCGAATTTATGCGTCTGGACCCTATGTATCAACTGGTTTACGAGGATAGCGAATTAATGGTATCTTCCAACCGGGATAAAATGAATGCGGAATTAAAGCGCGTGTTTTCCGAGGGCGAGGAGGGTTACGATCGTTTTATCAGCAATGAAAGAAACAGGTTCAACCGTCTTTATCCCTGCATTACCCGCGATTACTCGTCGCTTTCCTCGTTTTTATCATGGGATCTGATTCGTGCACTGCCTTGGCTGGCCTTGCCTAAAAGCGTATTTTCCAACCTGGGCCAATATTTTAATCAGGAAAAAATGCGCCTGGCCTTCTCTTTTCAATCGAAATACCTGGGCATGTCGCCCTGGGACTGTCCCGCACTCTTTACCATGCTGCCTTATCTTGAACATGACTACGGTATCTATCATGTCGCCGGCGGCTTAAACCGTATTTCGGCAGCCATGGCAGAGGTGATAAAAGAGTCGGGAGGCAGCGTGCATACCGATAGCCCGATCCAGTCGCTGATCATCGAGAACGACGGTGTCAAAGGCGTGAAACTGGTGAGCGGCGAAGAAGTTCGCAGTGACGAGGTTATTGTGAATGCCGATTTTGCCCATGCCATGATCCATCTCGTCGAACCCGGGCAATTGCGCAAATATGATCAAGAGCAGCTAGCCAAGCGCGAGTATTCCTGTTCAACCTTCATGCTCTATCTCGGCTTGGACAAAGTTTACGATATCCCCCATCACTCCATCGTCTTTGCCAAAGACTACCATACCAATATCAGCAATATTTTCAGCAACAAGAAGTTGTCCGAGGACTTTTCTTTTTACGTGCAAAACGCGTCAGTTTCGGACGCCTCCCTAGCGCCGGTCGGCAAATCGACACTGTATGTATTGGTGCCGATGCCGAATAATGAAAGTGGTCTCGATTGGTCGTCGCATTGCGAAAAAGTGCGCGAACAGATTTTGGATATGCTGGGCGCTCGCCTTGGTCTGAGTGATATTCGTGAACATATTGAGTGCGAAAAAATCATCACTCCTGAAACCTGGGAAAGCGACGAGCATATCTATAAAGGGGCAACCTTCAGTCTCTCCCATAAATTCAGCCAGATGCTGTATTGGCGCCCGCATAATCGCTTTGAAGAACTCGATAACTGCTATCTCGTCGGGGGCGGCACGCATCCCGGCAGCGGTCTGCCGACCATTTACGAATCGGCGAGGATATCGTCCAATCTAATTTCGCGAAAACACAGGATTAACTTTAAAGACATTAAGCAAAGTGCCTGGCTAAAAAAAGCCGAGGCTTAATCGGTGACTATGCTGCAAGCCGTTTCACCTATCAATGGTCGTGTTCTTGGTGAATACGAAACCGGCACTCCCGCTTCCATCGAGCGTCAAATTAAAATAGCGCGCGCGGCAACCGGAGTATGGACAAGCCATGAGATTGCAACGCGGGCAAGAATACTGGCGCAGTTAGGCCCCATTCTGCTCCGCGAACTGGATGCGATTGTCGAAATTATCATGCAAACAACCGGCAAGGTGCGCACTGAAGCCTTGTTAGGGGAAATTTATCCGGTGCTTGATTTAATCCATTATTACCAGAAGCACGCCGCCCGCATCTTGAATAACCAAGGGGTTCCGACTTCGCCGTTCGCTTTTCCCGGAGCCACTGCCTTTATCGAGCGCCGTCCTTACGGCGTCGTCGCGGTTATTTCACCTTGGAATTACCCGTTTCAGCTTTCCGTGGCGCCGATGCTAAGCGCGCTCTTTGCGGGCAACGCAGTTATCCTTAAAACGTCGGAATTAAGCCTCCCAGTCGGGCAATTGATTGTTGATCTTTTCGGCAAACTGCAGCTGCCTGCGGGTTTAGTTCAGTGGTGCGTCGGCGATGGACAAAGCGGCCAGCAGCTTATCGATGCGAGCCCGGATCTGGTATTTTTTACCGGCGGGCTCGCGAATGGACGAGCGGTCATGCAACGTGCCGCCCTACATCCGATTCCGGTGATGCTGGAACTAGGCGGCAAGGATCCGATGCTGGTGTTCGCGGATGCCCAATTGAAGCGCGCCCGCGACGCGGCGTTATACGGCGCGTTTAGCAACAGCGGTCAGGTGTGTATTTCTGTTGAGCGCCTGTTTGTGCAGCAAGACTGTTATGAAACTTTTGTCGACAGCTTAGTGGAAGGCACCGCTCAACTGAAAGTCGGCCACGGCCCCGAGGGTGATCTGGGCGCTATGACTTCGCCACTGCAATTCGCCATCATCGAGGCGCATTATCAGGACGCCCTGGCCCAGGGAGCGAAAGCTTCCGGCCCGTTGGAGCGGCAGGGCAATTATGTCAAACCTGTTGTGCTTTGGAATGTACATCACGGCATGCGAATCATGCGCGAGGAAACGTTTGGCCCGCTGTTACCGGTCATGCCTTTTAAGACCGAAGCGGAAGTGGTGCAGTTAGCCAATGACAACGATTACGGATTGAACGCGAGCATCTGGAGCGAGGACTTCGACAAGGCGAAAAGAGTCGCGCGACAATTGCAGACAGGCAATTGGGTAATTAACGATGTCATAAAAAATGTCGGACATTCCGGGTTGCCGTTCGGCGGCGTCAAAAAAAGCGGTTTCGGCCGTTATCACGGCGCCGAAGGTTTGCGGCAGTTCACCTATCCGGTTTCCGGCTTAACCAGCCGCAGTCAATTACCCAAGGAACCGAACTGGTTTCCTTACACGGATCAGCGCTATGAACAATTTAAAGGCTATATGGATTTCGTCTACGGAGCCGGTACGCTTTACCAGCGCATCCGGCGCAATTGGCAGGCTTTACATGCTTTCCGTGAATATTCGGCCTTCGATTTAACGCAAAGGTGGCAAAACTTCCTGTTAATGCTGCCCTGGAAACGGGATTATTAAATGAGTGATAAGAATAAAAGCAAACGCGTTGTGGTGATCGGTGCCGGTCTGGGCGGATTGTCCGCAGCCATTGCACTCGCTACTGAAGGCTTCGATGTGGAACTGATCGAAAAAAACGACAAGGTAGGCGGCAAGCTCAATATCCTGACGCAAAACGGTTTTACCTTCGATCTGGGGCCGTCGATACTGACCATGCCGCATATATTTGAAGCGTTGTTTACCCGTGCCGGCAAAAAAATGCAGGACTATGTTGGAATTCAGAAGGTAGAGCCGCATTGGCGCAACTTCTTCGAAGATGGCACGGTCGTGGATTTAACGCCTGATAGCGAGACAATGCGCCGTGAGCTCGACAAGCTCGGCCCCGAGGCCGCCGAAGAATTTGTACGCTTCATGGCTTATTCGAAAAAGCTTTGCACGGAAACCGAAACGGGTTATTTTGACAAAGGCTTGGATAGTTTTTGGGAACTGCTGCGTTTTTACGGCCCGCTGCGCAGCCTGTTAAGCTTCGATGTGTTCCGCTCGATGAACCAGGGTGTGCGTCGCTATATTTCCAATCCCAAGCTGACCGACATCCTCAATTATTTCATCAAGTACGTTGGCTCCTCGCCTTACGATGCGCCTGCGCTGATGAATCAGTTGCCACACATCCAGTTTGAATACGGTCTGTGGTATGTCAAAGGCGGCATGTACGGACTGGCCAAGGCCATGGAACGCCTGGCTCTGGAATTGGGCGTTCGTATCCGCCTCAATTCAGAAGTGGCGGAAATTCAACGTGAAAGTTCACGCGCCAGCGCTATCCGCTTAAAAGACGGTGAAGTTTTACCTGCCGATATCGTCGTCTCCAACATGGAAGTCATACCAGCCATGCAGCAGTTACTGAATAGCCCGGCAACCGCATTGAAAAAAATGCTGCGCTTCGAACCCACTTGTTCCGGTCTGGTGCTGCACCTCGGCGTTAACCGCATCTACCCGCAACTGGCGCACCACAATTTCTTTTATTCGGACCATCCGCGCAAACATTTTGACGCCATTTTCCATAGCCACCGCCTCTCGGAAGACCCGACCATTTATCTGGTAGCACCTTGTAAAACAGACCCCACGCAAGCGCCTCCCGGCTGCGAAATCATCAAGGCATTGCCGCATATCCCTCATCTCGACCCTGACCACCCGTTCACGCAGGAAGATTATCTCGCGTTCCGCGAACGCGTACTGGTCAAGTTGGAACGAATGGGCCTGACCGACTTACGCCAACATATCGTCACTGAAGAATACTGGACGCCGCACGACATTCAGGCCCGCTACAATTCGAATCAGGGTTCGATCTACGGCGTCGTAGCCGACCGCTTCAAAAACCTCGGCTTCAAGGCCCCGCAGCGCAGCAGCGAATTAAGCAACCTGTATTTCGTCGGCGGCAGCGTCAACCCCGGCGGCGGCATGCCAATGGTGACCTTGTCGGGTCAATTGGTGCGCGACAAGATTTTGTCGGATTTAGAGCAGGGCTCTTTGATTTAAAGCGAAATCCAATGCGATTGCTGGATCCTAGATCAAGTAGCTCAGATGAAGCTTCGAGCAATCCGGGACAAACGAGGCTCAGATTACTCCTTATCCTGTATCGCGATATCAATAATTTCATCAATAATATTTACTTTCTTTGTGGGAAGCTGAAATTTGATTACTCCCTGTATTTCATATAGAGCCAACAAATGGAACGCAGGGTAATCATGTGTTGGAACCCTCTAGAGGGTAAGAAAATTTTATTAAACATGAATTATTTTCCAGACGTTAGGATAAGTTCACGCCGCACAGGGGGATACAAGACCGTGAAAAGTTTTGTTTGTTAAAACTTAAGGCACAAAAAGCATGGAAATTGACTGAGTCAATCAGAGTTGCCCTGCAGCCAAATTTTCCAATACTTTAAAGGATGCAGCGCTTGCCGAATGCAATATGATGCGCAAAGCATTGAAAGTTATAATAATATGCGTATTATGGCATCAAAAATTAGCAAGCGTTAACAGATTTCGGTTTTTTATCGTCTTGGCTGCCTTAAACTATCGAACACATCCCCAAAATCATTTTTTAAGCGCTTAATGCCCCAAACTTTCCCGCACCGTCAGCCGCGTCGCCTTGCGCGCTGGCCAGTAGGAGGCTGTCCAGGCCACCACGAACACGATACCCAACCAGTAAGCGATGGCCGACAAATCGAACATGTAATCAAGTTGAATGCCGAGCATGGTCTTGCCCAGTTCGCGTGCGATCGGTTCGGCGGCGAAATAGGCCAGCGGCACGCTGAGCGACCAGGCGACGAGGCCGTTCAGCAAGCCTTCCAACAGAAACAGCCGGAAGATTGCATTGGAAGGTGCGCCAATGGCGCGGAGAACGCCGATTTCGCGGATACGCTGCAACACGCCGATGGCCAGCGCACCTGACAGACCGATGCCGCCGACGGCTGCGATCATCAAGGCCAAGCCCAGTAAGGTTCCGATCACCGGGTTGAACTGGTTGCGAGCGAACTGGCGCTGCTCCAGTTTGGCCTGTGTCGTGTAGACGTCGAGCTTGATGCCGTTATCTTGAAATGTTTGTTTTAACGCCCGGACATAATCAGCTTCTTGAGCGAGGCTGGAACTGGGCGCGTTGAGCAGGGCAAATGAGGCGGCATCACGGCGCCCGGTGATGTCTCGCACCGTTTCCAAAGGTGCATAAACGGGCTCGACGGCATAACTTGAACCTGCCAACCAGCGGTAGGTGCCGATCACCCGCCATTCATAAGTTACTGGGCCCAGACGGATGCTCACTGAATCGCCGACGTTGACATCGTTCAATTCGGCGGTATCGGCGCTGAGCACTAACACGCGCTGCCCGGCATCGGCGGCCTGCAACCAGCGCCCTTTTTCGATTAAGGGCCGATACATTTGCGTCGCAGCAGGCAAAGACAGCAATTGCGCGCCGAGGCTGCCTTTTTGGCTCAATGCCGCGCCGTCCTTAGTTATATCCATCGGTAATCTTTGCCAGACTTCCGCTTGTTGCGTACCTCCTACCGATTTCGACAACTCGACAACGCGATGCTCAGACTGATCGCTGCTGAACCCCAGGCGAACAGCATAGCGACTGCGCGCCATTTCGTTATCGAGCGTCAAATTGACCGACGCTATCAGGCTCATCAATACCATAAACATGACGCCGGCAATGATCAGTACGCTCTGCGTCAACAACAGTCTTCCCTTGCGACGGAACAGGTTACCTAAAGCCGCCGCGTACAGGGTCGGCAGAAACCGGGCGCCAATGCGTTCTACCCAGAGGTCGAAACGGTTGCTGCCGAAATCGGCACCCAGACCGTAACTGGCGATAGCGACGCGCACAGTCATCGACGCACCGCGCTGAACCGGGCCCAACGCCGCCAGCAAGGGTGCAAGCAAGCCGCCTAGCAACATGTAGGAGACGGCCTTTGGCGAGACAGTGAAATTGCCAAAATCGATGTTAAACAATTCCAGCAGCTTGCAGGAACTGACGTGAGCGGCAACAACACTCAACGGAACAGCCAGCGAGATCGCGGCTAAAGCCATGATCAGCGTTTCGGTCAGATAGAGTCTGGCGATGATCAGGGTACTCCCGCCTAGCGATTTCATCACGCCAATCTGGTCGGTTTGCTGGGTGATGTGCGCGGACAAGGTATTTAGAATAAGTACGCAGGCAAGAGCGAGCGAGACCAGCGCCATAATTTTCAGTACGCCATTGATGCCGGCGAAAAATGGCCGCCCCCAATGTTTTTCTGGATCTTGCAGTAAGGTAACATTGACGCCAACATTGTTATTACTCAGTACGGCACGGATTTCGTGAGCGATAATCCGCGTTTTGTCGGCGCTATAAGGCAGCGTTGTTTGCACCAGCAGTTGCCGGAAGGTGTTTGCGTGTATACCGAACAGCGCAGCAGTCGAAAGATCGGCGAAAAAATGCACTTGCCCGCCGAAGCTTGGCGGCTTGACGAACGAGTGGCGAACTGTGCCTGCTATCGGCATTAATTTCACGCCGTCTGCTGTTTCGAATTCGACCTTATCTTCAGCCTTTAAACCGGTAAATTTGGCCGACAAGCGTTCGATAGCGATATGATCGGACGACGGCCAACTGCCGGATTGCAGGGTTGTTATATCGAATTTTTGCGAGGCATAATCAGGTCTTATGATTAAAGTCCCCATATCCCAATCGGACTGACCGGGAACCCTGAAACGCTCCGTTAACTGCGTCATGGTATCGACACCGGCAACGCCCTTAATGGCTTTAACGCGTTCCAGCAGTGTAAGGTTTGCGTCGTTTCTAAGTATCAAATTAATATGCGAGGGTTGTGACTGACGATGTGCAATATCCATTTTGGCTAGTTGCAAATCGATCATGCCGAATAGCGTACCGACGCAAAACACCCCGGCTGCGATACTGGCGACAGCCAACAACGTGCGTGCTTTATATAGCCAAAGGTCAGCCCAAATCTTGTTCCAGAGCGTATTCAAAGAAGCACTACGGGCTTGGCAATAAGGAGCGAGTCATCGGCATGAATGCGGCCGGAGCGGATTTCGAGCTTGCGTGTTGCAGCATCTGCGAGCGACTCGTTATGCGTGACCATCACCAGCGTCTTGCCCTGATCGCGCAGATGGGCAAAAAGTTGAAATACCGAATCGGCGGTTGCACTGTCAAGATTTCCGGTAGGCTCGTCGGCGACGATAAGCGCCGGGTCGTTTGCCAAAGCGCGGGCAATAGCTGCGCGCTGCTGCTGACCGCCGGAAACCTGGCTCGGTAGTCGGTGCGCCTCATCAGCAAGCCCAACCAGCTCCAATAAATGCAAGGCGCGTTCGCCACGCTGCCGTTTCGGCAGTGCGTTATGAAAATCCATCGGCAACACAATGTTTTGCAGCAGGCTCAAGGCCGGCAGCAGCTGAAAAAACTGAAATACAATACCGACATTGCCGCCCCGCCAAACCGTCAGTTTTTCCCCGCTTAACTTTTGAAGACACGCGCCGTTGACAATGACTTCGCCCCGACTGGGATGATCAATGCCGGTTAAGAGATTCAGCAAAGTCGATTTGCCATTGCCGGAAGGGCCGACGATCGCAACGAATTCGCCTGGAAAAATGTCTAGGGTAATATCGTGCAAGACAGTTTGCATTTTTCCGGCCTGAAGATAATCCTTGTAAACATTTTTCAGTTCAATGATCTCTTTCATAACCGGCAGGTAAAATATAATAGCGTAAACG
>Ga0194062_1001131_pt1 | contig 11200 bp, 15 predicted proteins | sample SepL2225m_MetaG_FD_155481 | JGI IMG/M metagenome (GOLD analysis project Ga0194062, IMG submission 155481) | Anoxic zone freshwater microbial communities from boreal shield lake in IISD Experimental Lakes Area, Ontario, Canada - Sep2016-L224-25m | ecosystem: Environmental > Aquatic > Freshwater >... | reverse complement strand
CTGTAGAGCCCAGTTTGATCGGTGAGAATAATCAGCGCATCCGCTTCGATCAAATTAGTCACCAACGCACCGAGGGTGTCATTGTCGCCAAATTTAATTTCATCGGTAACGACAGTGTCATTTTCGTTAATGATCGGAATAACACCCAAGGTGAGAAGGGTGCGCAGCGTTGAGCGGGCATTCAGATAACGTTCACGATCGGCCAAGTCTGCATGGGTAAGTAATACTTGCGCGGCACGCAATTTATGTTTGCTGAAACAGCTTTCATAAACCTGCACCAAGCCCATTTGACCGACCGCAGCGGCGGCCTGTAATTCATGCACGGCACTGGGGCGCTGCTTCCAACCTAGGCGTTGCATGCCTTCGGCAATGGCCCCTGAAGAAACCAGCACAACTTCACAGCCACGATCACGCAAGGTGGCAATTTGCTGCGCCCAATTGCCGATGGCAACGGTATCTAAGCCTTCGCCTTGATTGGTGACAAGACTACTGCCGACTTTGACGACAATGCGCTTTGCTTGAAGGAGTGCGGTTTTCATGAAGTGAGTATTATTCTGCTTCGAGGTTAATTGCGCTTTCCTGTGCGCTCGCCGCAATAGCCTCACGCTCTTGTTCGGCAACCTGCTCTAAGTGTTCCATGATGGCGTAGGTTAGTTCTTTACAGCCCTGACCATTGATCGCAGAGATGGCAAAATGACGAGTGTCATCTCCAAACGCTTTGAGAAAAGCTGCGACTGTTTCTTCCGGTTCTGGTAGCAAGTCAAGTTTGTTCAAAATTAACCAGCGTGGTTTTTCAAACAGCGCTTCGTCATATTTTTTTAATTCATTAAGGATGGCATGCGCCTCATACACGGGGTCGACACCTTCGTGCATAGGGGCTACATCAACCAGATGCAGCAATAAACGAGTACGCGCTAAGTGACGTAAGAACTGATGCCCTAGGCCAGCACCTTCAGCTGCGCCTTCGATCAAACCGGGAATATCGGCGATGACAAAGCTTTTCTCGGTATCCACGCGCACAACACCTAGATTGGGGTGAAGCGTGGTGAATGGGTAGTCGGCCACTTTAGGGCGAGCTGCGGATACAGCACGAATGAACGTTGATTTACCCGCGTTTGGCATACCTAGCAGACCGACGTCGGCTAATACCTTTAGTTCAAGTTGCAGTTCACGACGTTCACCCTCTTCACCTGGCGTACATTGACGTGGCGTGCGGTTGGTACTGGATTTGAAATGCAGGTTGCCTAGTCCACCTTTACCACCTTGCGCAAGTAGCGTTTTTTCTCCGTCCTGAGAAAGATCCGCAATGAGTTCGCCGGTATTAATGTCGGTGATCACTGTACCAACTGGCATGCGTAGGATGATGTCATCGGCGCCTTTACCATAACAGTCAGCGCCACGGCCAGACTCACCATTCTTGGCGCGATGATGTTTGGCAAAGCGAAAATCTACGAGCGTATTGATGTTGCGATCAGCCATGGCAAAAACGCTGCCACCCCAGCCACCGTCGCCGCCATCAGGGCCACCTTTGGCGATATATTTTTCGCGACGAAAACTCGCCGCGCCGTTGCCGCCGTCGCCTGCGATTACTTCAATTTTGGATTCGTCGATAAATTTCATTGGAACTTTCTATGCCGCTAAAACAAAAAGCCCTATCGGCTGATAGGGCTTGTCGTCATTGAGTGTTGTTACGCTGCGACGATGCTAACAGTCTTGCGCTTCAATGCACCTTTGATCGCAAACTGAACTTTGCCAGTGATCTTGGCAAACAATGTGTGATCTTTACCCATGCCGACATTGTCGCCTGCATGAACTTGTGTACCGCGTTGACGAATGATGATGCTACCTGCGCTGATCAACTCACCGCCGTAGCTTTTTACACCTAGTCGTTTCGAGTGCGAGTCGCGCCCGTTACTGGTACTACCGCCGCCTTTTTTCGATGCCATGGAGCTACTCCTTCAGAATTAAGCTGAAATGCCGTCGATGCGGATTTCAGTGTAGTTTTGACGATGACCTTGATGTTTCTGGTAGTGCTTACGACGACGCATTTTGAAAATGCTTACTTTGTCGTGACGGCCGTGAGCAACGATTGTTGCTTTAACGGTTGCGCCAGTCAAAAGTGGCTTACCAACTGATACTTTGTCGCCATTGCCAACCATCAGAACTTGATCTATTACAATCGCGCCGCCAACATCCCCGGCAACGGTTTCAATTTTGAGTGTCTCGCCTTGGATAACGCGATATTGCTTACCACCGGTTTTGATAACTGCGTACATAACGTCCTCGCTTTAATGCGGTTTTACAGAGCCGCGCATTATACATAAACTCAACTAGCCGTCAAAACTGTTTTTGCAATTGTTTGCAGGCCAGTTTGTTTTTTTATCGACGCATGGAATCAAAGAATTCTGCGTTGTTTTTTGTGGCCTTTACTTTATCCAACAAGAACTCCATCGCCTCAAGCTCATCCATTGGATACAGCAACTTACGTAGAACCCAAATGCGCTGAAGCAAGTCTTGCTTGATCAGCAACTCTTCTTTACGGGTACCAGAACGGTTGACGTTAATGGCGGGGTAAATACGCTTTTCAGCCATACGGCGATCCAAATGGATCTCCATATTGCCCGTACCTTTAAATTCCTCGTAGATCACATCGTCCATACGCGACCCTGTATCAACAAGTGCAGTAGCGATAATAGTGAGCGAGCCACCCTCTTCCACGTTACGTGCGGCACCAAAGAAACGTTTGGGACGTTGCAGTGCATTTGCATCAACGCCACCGGTCAAGACTTTTCCAGAAGAGGGGATCACCGTATTGTAAGCACGCGCCAAACGGGTAATCGAGTCGAGCAAAATGACCACGTCTTTTTTATGCTCAACGAGACGCTTGGCTTTTTCCAGCACCATTTCGGCAACTTGTACGTGACGTGTGGCGGGTTCGTCAAACGTCGAGGCAACCACTTCGCCACGAACAGAGCGGCTCATTTCAGTCACCTCTTCTGGTCGCTCATCAATTAAGAGCACGATCAAGGTTGCGTCAGGGTTGTTAGCTGCGATGGAATGAGCAATATGCTGCAACATCACTGTCTTGCCCGATTTGGGAGAGGCCACCAGCAAACCGCGCTGCCCTTTTCCAATTGGCGCAACAATATCAATGATGCGGCCGGTAATATTTTCTTCTGCACGAATGTCGCGCTCTAGGTTGAGCTGCTGCGTAGGGAAGAGCGGCGTTAAGTTTTCAAACAGAATTTTATTCTTGGCATTCTCCGGTGCATCGCCATTCACTTTATCGACTTTAACCAACGCCACATAACGCTCACCCTCTTTCGGTGTGCGAATTTCACCTTCAATTGAGTCGCCAGTGTGTAGATTGAAACGACGCACCTGACTTGGGCTGACATAAATGTCATCTGGGCCTGCCAGGTAAGAGGTATCGGGCGATCTCAGAAAGCCAAAGCCATCCGGTAGCACCTCCAACGTTCCTTCACCAAAAATACTTTCGCCTTTTTTCGCTTGATTTTTAAGTAGCGCGAAAATCAAATCTTGTTTACGCATTCGGTTTGCGTTGTCGATTTGATTGGTTGTTGCCATTTCGACGAGTTCAGTTATGTGTTTGGTTTTTAGGTCAGATAAGTGCATAGGGATGGGAGTTTGCGGAGGTTAAGGAAGGAGGAGCAATGATTCTTGCGATTAAGCGGGAAAGCCCCGCGCCAAACTATCTTGAGTGTCTTTATTAATTTTTTGAATGAAGCTAGGACGAAACAGGAAAGTTGCGGACGCGAGGTTAATTTGTTCAGATGTGGCTGTCAATGAATGCTGTTAGTTGCGATTTCGACAACGCACCCACTTTAGTCGCTTCAACATTGCCATTTTTAAATAGCATTAAAGTTGGAATGCCGCGCACACCATATTTTTGTGGTGTTTGCTGATTTTCATCAACGTTAACTTTAGCTACATTGATGCGACCTGCGTATTCTTTGGCTACCTCATCGAGGATAGGCGCAATCATGCGGCATGGGCCACACCATTCAGCCCAGTAGTCAACCAGGGTTGGCAACGGAGCCTGAAGAACTTCGGCAGAAAAAGTGTCGTCGGTGACATAACGGATGTGTTCGCTCATGTTGTATCTCGCTGTAGTGAATTAGAAAAATGAAGCTGAGGAATAAATTGAGATGGGAAAGATAAATTTCAAGTCGCATCCTAACGAAAAAATGGCTGGCTGTGAAGAAAAAAATAACTCAATGTTTAGATAGGGTTGCGCCGCTACATGTGCCAAATGAGCAAGGTTGATTGGTGTAAATCGTCAATTCTCATGGTTTTATGCGGCAATTGCTCTGGAACATTGAAGGTGCTGCTAATAAATAGGCTCCCTGGGCGCATCTCTTTTTTTGCTTTGAGCCAAAGTTGCTCCATCGGAACCGGCGAAAGATAGGCGAACACCACATCATATTGAGATAAATCACAATTCCAAAAACTTCCCCAGCTAACTTGGCAATTTTTTCTCTGCAGCAAACGCAAATAGCTCCACACAAAAGGCAGTGGCGCGGACTCCACTCCGAAATACTTTCCCTCTGGCCGTGCAGTTGCGAGATGGGCAAGTACACCACCCAACCCAGAGCCTAAGTCAATCAAGCTAACTGTTTTTTGTGCCGAGGCTGCAGGTAGCAAATCAACTAATGCGCGCCAAACTTTTTCACTAGAAAGATAAAGCGGAACTTGGGTACGAAAAGTGCTCCAATAAACCGCTAGCAAAATGAGGAAAGCAATAAGGAACCAATGCGACGAAAGATGAAATGAAAGCGCCCAAGTCAAAGCTGGTAAAAATAACAATTGAATGGGAATCCACCACCGCGCCAGTCCGAATAAATAACTAAGCGCCGCAGCAAGAACGCCACACAGAAAAACAAATACGGCAACAGAAATAGTGTAACCGTCTGCGTGAGCAATGAAGGCAACGCCCACTACTGTTAGCACAGCAATTGCCTGCAATAACAACGCCAGTACTGGCGGAGGGAGTTGCAGTAAGCGATTAAACACGATATTCGACCACCCGATAAAAACCGTTAAACAACGAAGTCTCAGAATGACTGCGCAATGGTTTGTTTTGCTGAAGGGCAATTTTTGTGAGTTGCTGAGTCAAATTACTATGCCAAAAATCATGCAGAAACGGCTCCAGCTTTTCCAACAACCAGCGCCACGGCGTAAAACGGTGCAGCCAGTGAACCCCAACGTTTTCGCCATATTCAGCAATTAGCAAATGACCATTCGGTTTCAATAATCTGATTACTTCGCTGAGTGCTCGATCGCGTGCCTGAGTAGGCAATTCATGTAATAAGAAATAAATCACAATGCAGTCAAAACTGTCGTTTGAATACGCGAGAGATTCAACGTTCATTCGTACCATCTTCACTTTTTGAAAATCATCCTTTAATTTTGTTCGCGTAGCTTCAAGTTGAATGTTAGCCACATCAATGACATGAAACTCGCGCGTATTAGCAGATTGGGCTAGCGTCGGGCTAAGCGGACCATAAGCACAAGTGAGCTGTAACGTGCGCTCACAATCCGTCGTCGCATAACGCCGAATGACTTCATTCAAAATAACGCGATATTGCCCGAATAAAATCAGATTGATAACGCAATCATGGTCAAAAAACCATACGCCGCTTGGCGCTAGGTAAGTCCACCAATAATGTCGAGCTAGGTATTCAGGAGCGCCATTTAGATAGCGGCGCCAATAGCCAAACTGCATCAGCGTTGCAATCCGGCAGCAACCTCTTCGCTTTTGTTCTTGCCGACTAATTTTTCAATAAGTGTTAAAGCAAAATCCATTGCCGTGCCGGGGCCGCGTGAGGTGATGAATTTTTCATCAATGACAACCACCGAGTTTTGTTGCTGCACTTCAGGATAGGCGTCGAGCGCGCCGGGGAAGCTGGTTGCGCTTTTACCTTTAAGCAATCCAGCGGTAGCCAGCACGGATGGTGCTGCGCAAATGGCAGCAACATACTTGTCTTGTGATGCCATTTTCTTAAGCAAGCTGATGATACGAAGATCGGCCTTGAGATTATTAGTACCCGGTTGCCCACCCGGCAAAACAATCATATCGAATTCTTGACCTAATGCAGCATCCAAAGTGGTGTCGGCTAACAACATCACGCCTCGGCTTGCTCGTATAGGCTGATCATCAAGGCCCGCAGTTATTACCTCGACTCCTGCTCTACGCAATAAATCAATAATGGTAACGGCTTCGAGTTCTTCGCAACCTTGTGCAAGCGGAACAAGAACTTTAGACATTGGCTAAATTAGAAAACGCCCACAACCTGCACGCCAGCATAATCTGGCGCGATGATGGGTAGCATCGCCATTTTTTTGGTGCGTAAACTGAGGTTGTGATGAACAATGCTTTTGCCCACCAACGTGCCGATGAAAGCGGAGGCAGTGACATCCGAAGCGTAATGCGCATCGTTATACATACGAGCAACGCCAACTAACGCAGCGACTGAATAGACTGTGTAACTCACCCAGGTTTCTTCGTAATGTGAAGCAATCACTGATGCCAGCGTAAAAGCCTCAGTGGTGTGGCCAGAGGGGAACGAGCTGTTGTTATTTAACCCTGTGTAGCCTTGAAAGTTATAGATGTCGCGATTGTCGCGCGGGCGGTAGCGGTTGGTAGCAACTTTAATAGTTTGGTTAATGGTGGCTGAAACCAAGCTGGCGGCAACTAAATCTTGAGCAACATTGACCGATTTTTCATTCTCACCAATAACGCCTGCCAAATAAAACCCGCCCATGACACCTATTGCGTAGGTTGCGCCAAAATTTTCTATGCGATCCAAGAACGCATTATTTCGAGGTTGTTGACGCATGAAATCGCGCACTGGACGATCGGCAATAATTGAAGTACCCGCCACCGCTAACGTTGCCCAGCCTAATGTTTGCCACTCTGGTGATTCCCAGCGTGCCGGTGCAGTAGCCACATATTTAAAATCATCCCCAATGATGCCTATAAAACTAGGGGTTTCTGCTGCGCTAGCCGCGCGCGTTGAAATCAGCATCAGGAGTGCAATGCCGAAAATAGAAGTCAAACGTGATTTTGAAATGAGGGTCATTGTGGGATTAATCGCGAAAGTTTTGATATTGCAATGGAAAGTCGGTGATCGTTTTTTTCACGAACGCGATTGCATCTTGCAGATCATCACGGTTCTTGCCGGTCACACGAACAGTGTCACCTTGAATACTCGCTTGAACTTTCATTTTGCTGTCTTTGATGTGTTTGACAATTTTTTTGGCTAGCTCAATCTCAATGCCTTCTATAATTTCGCAACCACGCTTCACTTTATTGCCACTGACTTTTTCAACTTTTTCGCTGATCTCTAAGCATCTAATATCGACACCACGTTTAGTGAGTTTGGCATTCAAGATGTCTTGCACTTGGTCAAGCTGAAATTCGTTATCTGCCCACACCGTCAATTTGAGCTCAGCTTGCTCAACACGGGCATCAGAACCCTTGAAGTCAAAGCGAGTACTGACCTCTTTGTTGGTTTGCTCAATGGCGTTTTTGACTTCGGTTTTTTCTATTTCAGAAACAATGTCGAAAGTTGGCATGCGATACCTCTAGCTTATTTAAGATAACTCAATTAAATCACTTCGTTAAGATCACCCAAAGCTACAGACGTAATTCACGGCTTCTGCGCCAGTGTGAATATCGAAGCTGCCGTTTTCTGCAACAGTGAAGCTACTGCCTTCAGCATACGTTTTGAATGTTGATTCGCCAGCAATTTTCACTTGGCACTCGCCACCGCTGATTTCCATCAACTCGGGAACACCCACGTTAAAAGTTAACTGGCTGTTAGGAAGAACCACACCAACCGTCTTGCGTGAGCCGTCAGAGAAAAACACTGAGTGCGATACACACTTGCCGTCGAAGAATACATTGGCTTTTTTACCAACACTCACGTTATCAATTTTATCTGTCATTTTATTTTCCTTCTGGTTCGCTGGCTTTAACGCCTTTGTGATATTGAGTGTAAATGTAAATAGGAATATTAAGATCGCCAAGTTGCTTTTCGATCAGCGGCTTAACCTCGCTCCACTCTAATCCATTTACACCGCAAGCCAACCGTGGCAAAGCGAGGCTGGCAAACTTTTCTTTTTCCGCCAAAGTACGTAGCGCGTGCAGAGCATGATTAACATGACTGAGTGAAGCATCACCCGGCTTACTTCCGTGGGCGTAGGCGGGCTCTTGCGTAAAAAGATTAACAATAAAGTGCCCATCACTACTCATCCACGTCCACAGTCCACCCGACTTTGGATGACTAGTCTGGCAAAAATGGCGAAAGTCTTTGTACATCGCGGGCATACGTTCGCGTAGCTGCAAAGCCAAGCCATGATGAAAATCGTCATTGGGTGCCACGCCCTGCACTATCGCCTTGGCGCCGCTTAATAAAATATCACCACTAAGCTCATGGATCATTTTGGATTATTTCCTGCTACGTAAATTGGCCGCAATGCGCATACGCAATGCGTTTAGCTTGATGAAACCAGCCGCGTCTTTTTGATCGTAAGCGCCTTTGTCATCTTCAAAAGTAGCGATATTAGGATCAAATAGCGAATCTGTTTTTGAGTCACGGCCCACAACGATCACGTTACCCTTGTACAGTTTTACTCGCACCCAACCATTCACGGTTTTTTGCGTATGATCGATCAGCGTTTGCAAAGCAAGGCGCTCTGGGCTCCACCAGTAACCGTTATAAATCATGCTGGCATAACGCGGCATCAAATCATCTTTGAGATGCGCCACTTCACGATCAAGAGTGATGGACTCAATCGCACGGTGCGCTTTCAACATGATCGTGCCGCCAGGTGTTTCGTAACAGCCGCGAGACTTCATGCCGACGTAGCGATTTTCTACCAAATCGAGTCGACCAATACCGTGCTTACCACCTAACTCATTTAGCTTTGTCAGCACTTGTGCGGGAGAGAGCTTTACCCCGTTGAGTGCCACGATGTCACCGCTAGCAAACTCAATGTCTAAATATTCTGCTGCATCCGGTGCTTTTTCGGGAGATACCGACCAACGCCACATGCTCTCCTCTGCCTCAGCAGCCGGGTCTTCTAAATGGCGGCCTTCAAAGCTAATGTGCAGCAAGTTAGCGTCCATCGAGTAAGGAGATCCGCCGTTTTTGTGCTTCATATCAACGGGGATGCCATTTTTCTCGGCATAGTCCATCAGCTTTTCACGTGACAGTAAATCCCACTCACGCCAAGGTGCAATGATTTTAATGTTTGGATGAAGTGCATAAGCGCCCAGCTCAAAACGTACCTGGTCATTGCCTTTGCCCGTCGCGCCATGCGAAATCGCATCTGCGCCCGTTTGCTTCACGATGTCGATCAGGCACTTGGCAATCAGCGGCCGCGCAATTGAAGTGCCGAGCAGGTATTCGCCTTCATAAATCGTATTTGCGCGGAACATTGGAAACACAAAATCGCGCACAAACTCTTCGCGCAAATCGTCGATAAAAATATTTTCTGGTTTGATGCCAAACTGCAACGCCTTTTGGCGTGCGGGCTCAAGTTCTTCACCTTGACCAAGATCGGCAGTAAACGTAACCACTTCACATTGGTAGGTATCTTGCAGCCATTTCAAAATCACTGAAGTATCGAGTCCGCCCGAATAGGCAAGTACCGCTTTTTTAATATCTGACATGAGAGCTTTCTGAATTAATTAGATTGCGAAGTAAGCTTGGTCGCAAAAATGCGAATTTTATTAGCGAACAGCAGAATGCAAACCATTGCCAAAGGCCAAGCAGGGATAAATGAGCGCATCCAACGTCCGAGGTAGCCCTCGCCTGTTCCTGTATTCATCGCCGTTATAAACGCTGTCATGATCAGCGCCATCACTAACGCCATAAGTAGCGCAAAAATTTGTGGCGCGTATTTAGGGTGAAATTTCATGTTAAGCAACCTTTCCGAGCAATAAATATTCCATCAAAGCTTTCTGCACGTGCAGCCTATTTTCTGCCTCATCCCACACCACACTTTGCGCGCCATCTATCACGGCAGCATCCACCTCTTCGCCGCGATGAGCGGGCAAGCAGTGCATAAACAGTGCATCGGGTTTAGCAACAGACATCATTTCGGCATCCACAATCCAGTCAGCAAACGCCTTGCGACGCGCATCATTTTCGCGCTCAAACCCCATTGAGGTCCACACATCGGTGGTAATCAAATCGGCGTTGCGTGCTGCATCCATCGGATTGACGAATTCTTCGTAGTGATCTTCACCAAACAGTCCCGCGCGCTCTGGCTCTACTTCATAACCCGGTGGGGTAGAAACATGCACGTTGAAATCAAGAAGCTCAGCGGCTTGCAGCCAAGTGTTGCAGACATTGTTGGAGTCGCCAATCCACGCCACGGTTTTGCCTTTAATACTGCCGCGATGCTCGATGTAGGTGTAGATATCCGCCAGAATTTGGCAGGGGTGATACTCATTCGTTAGGCCGTTAATCACCGGCACGCGTGAGTTGGCAGCGAAACGCTCGATGATGTTTTGCTCAAAGGTGCGAATCATCACAATATCGCTCATTCGCGAAATCACCTGCGCCGCATCTTCCACTGGCTCACCACGACCCAATTGCGTATCGCGTGTATTCAAATAAATGGCCGAACCGCCGAGCTGCTGCATTCCCGCTTCAAAAGAGAGCCGAGTGCGTGTTGAGCTTTTTTCAAAGATCATCACCAGCGTACGGTCAGCTAGTGGGTAATAGGGTTGGTACGCCTTGAAGCGCTGTTTAATGATGCGCGTGCGCTCAAAGATGTGTTCGAGTTCAGCGAGGGTGAGGTCTTTAAATTGCAGAAAGTGCTTGATGTTACTCATGCTTACTCCTGTGCCAGAAATTCCGTAATCAGCGGACACAAAATATCCAGTAATTGTTGTGCTTCGGCTTGCGTCATGATCAGCGAGGGCAATAAACGCACCACGCTATCGGCCGTCACGTTAATTAGCAGGCCTTTTTCTAAGGCCTTGCTAACCAGTACGCCGCAAGGCTTGTCGAGCTCAACGCCCAACATCAGCCCTTGACCGCGAACGGTAACAACTCCCTTGACGCCTGCCAACCTTGATTCAAATTGTTGCTTCAGCCATGCGCCCAAAGTCGCAGCATGATCGAGCAACTTATCTTGCTCCATGATGTTCAACGTAGTGAGT
>Ga0194062_1001128_pt1 | contig 11212 bp, 9 predicted proteins | sample SepL2225m_MetaG_FD_155481 | JGI IMG/M metagenome (GOLD analysis project Ga0194062, IMG submission 155481) | Anoxic zone freshwater microbial communities from boreal shield lake in IISD Experimental Lakes Area, Ontario, Canada - Sep2016-L224-25m | ecosystem: Environmental > Aquatic > Freshwater >... | reverse complement strand
TCAGGCCATGCCATTTCTCGGGTAGCGGAAGAAGTGCCTTGGACAACAACGTCCATCGCTCGATCTTAAGGGTTTGTTCGCCGGTCCGGGTGGTGAATAACGTGCCTTCGACACCGACATGATCCCCGAGATCCAGAAGCTTGAAGGCCTCAAAGGCGGCGTCCCCGAGACTGCTTTTCTGGGCATAGATCTGGAACCGATCGGAGCCGTCCCGCAAATCCGCAAAAATACTTTTTCCCATATCACGATTGGTGGTCAGGCGACCCGCCGCGGAAACCGCTTTGCTTTCCTCAAACGCGGAGCGAATCTCCGCCAGTCTGCCGGATCGCTTGAATGCCTTGCCAAAGGACGGATATCCTTTTCCCACCAGGGCCTTCATGTTCGCCCGGCGTTGTTCGACGTATTCATTCCCTGTCTCTGCTGTCATAACACGGCTCTCCATCTCATATTAATCTTAATCGTAATCATAATCGTAATCGTAATCCTTTTTCTTCAGCCCAAGCCAAGCAGTCCAGAGAAGATTACGATTAAGATTAGGATTACGATTAGGAAAGTTTTCTCATAACAAAGGCGTTGCGTTGGTCTTCACGTCCACACCCGGCTCCAGAGGAATCACCCGCCCGGGCGACTCCTCATCCTCCCCCTCAAACAGGGACTCGGCCTTGTGGGCACCCGAAGGTGGCTTGAATTCAAAGGTATCGGAGGGAAGCACGCCATCGATTACCCAATCCGAAAACCGGTTGAGCACCGTCATCTTCATCCCCTTTGCCGGAACAGGCTCTCCTCCCGGAACTGTAAAACTTTTCGCCATGTTGTATACAACCTGGACGACCACGGGCTTCACTCCTGAAGTAACCCACAGTTCCCAGTCGAACTGGTCCTGCTCAAATTTCATATGATCGCACTCCTGCCCGTCCACCATGACTTTGCCTGCATAATAGGCCTTGATCACTCCGTCCATGATGGCCGCATAGATGTCATCACGGAGCAGATTATCGACAAACAATATGTTCCCTGACATGGGGCCGAGCCCCTGGGTGAACTGCTCGAAAGATCGGGGCGCCTCCTTCTCCTCGTACCGGTTCAGGGCGGCGGCATAGGTGATCACTTTCTTCCCGTCACACACCACCGTGTTTCCCGTCATTCCCTTGAGGAACCGGAGCGCCAGCCGGTTCGGTCGTTCCACCGCCAAGGCATAGGAGGCAGAAATCTCCTGCTTCATCCCCTCCATCTCGCTGTTGATCAGGAAAGTGACCTGACACCGGAAATGTTTGGACGATTGCAATACCATGCCGAGCGCCATCAGCGACTTGCCGACCATCGGATCCGGCGCGGGGACAGGCGGGGCAACAACAGCCGGGGGCGAAACCACGATCACTGGAGCCGCATTGCTCAACACCGGAATCGCGTTGGTTGACGCCGGGGCATTCGTCCCGGAATCCGCCACAGCCGCCAACGCCAGTAAAACAAAACCTGTTATCAGTATGGCTTTCATATTTTTTCAGCAATTCCTTTCTCCTGCAGGAAAGGGATCGACAGGGCTTCCGGACTCTGCACGAAATCCTTAACAGACAGGTGCAACCCATCAGCCGGCATCGGAATGTACTTTCCGGTTGCCGTTGCCAACACCCTCTGCCGGTCATCCAGTACCCGTCCCTCAGTCAGGGTGATCCGGGACTTCCCACCGGTAACCCAACCCTCCACCCGGATCGCCTGGCCGACCGTCACGGGCTGCTTCAGCCGCACCGTAATCTCGGCGGCGACACAGGCCTGCTTGAAGGTCAGAATGGCGGCCCAGGTCATGACCTCATCCAGCAATGTCATCGAAATTCCACCATGCACCAGATGACGGTACCCGAGGTCGGATTCCCGGGTAACATGGGTCAGCACAATCCGATCCCCTTCCACGCGGGATCTCAACTTCAAGCCGTTCGGATTGTCCTGTCCGCAGACGAAACACGTTTTCGTCCACGGTAGGGTTCCTTCGGAATAATCCCATCCGCTCATATTAAAACAACTCCACGGGGCGAGCCATTCCCACGGACACCAGGATCCGCGCCGCCCCTTTTTTCAGCAGGGAGTTATAAACTGATGCCATCCGGTTGTAGGCATCCTTCAGAAGCTCCACCCTCATGCCCTGATCCTTGAGCCGCTCCCGAAGGGGCATAATCATGTCAAGAGTCTCGAGCGTCGCATCCGTATCCAACTGCTCGAACAAGCGGCTGACAGCCGCTTTCAGGCGGCTCTCGGCCTGGGAGCATTCCCGCACTCCCTCCACATTAGCGGCCATGTCGCAGGCATTTCCCAACACATCCAGAGCCGGCGAAATGTGAGCCGGCACGGCCGCCACAATATAGGGGATCATATCCCGGCATTCCTGCAGCGCTGTCTTGAGCTCCAGCCAGGCCTCATCCCGCTGGATCCGGGCAAAGGTGAGAATGCGGTAGGCCTGCCCGACCCACATCACGCCGCCCGCCAGGATCATGACCAGAATAATGACTGTAACCGGAAACATCATGGGAGCGGATCTTATCCTTTCAGCAATACATCACCGGTTGCCTGGAACCCCTTCGGCAACCGCGCCGCCAAACTGGCGGCATCATGGGCATATACGGGATCAATCTCGATCTTCACCGTCAACCGACCCTGGGAATCACGCGGCACCTTCACTTCACAGGCCACCAGCCATCGGGCGAACTTCTCCATCATCGCCGCCCGGGATGTCGCCGGCGAATCATTGCCCTCGGCATTTTTCACCGGAGCAAACTCGTCTTCCCGGGCAAATTCGAGAATCAGGGACTCTTTGGCATCCGGAAGCGCATCAAAAATAAACTTCTCGAACTTATAGGCATTGGGCTTATCCGGCTTCACCGTCTTCCCCTGATCGTCGCAATACGGGACTTTCTTGTGGGCCTGATGGAGGGGAAGCCCCGCCGACAGTTCACGGATCAGGAATTCCAGCGAAAAAATATGGATGGCCACGCTGCCGAACTTGAAGAACAGTTCACCATCCGGAAGGCGCTCGTTCTTCTGCTCAGGAGTCAACTCGGTGTACTCGACCACGGAAGTCCGCCCGTCGCGTACCACCGTGACCCCCAGTCCCTCGTCAGGGCTGCATTTGGCGCACACTTTGACGGCCATGTCGGCCCGCCGTTGCAAGTGCACTCCCAGAAAAACGGGATCGGCTATATCCACCAGCGGATTATCCACCTGGAAAAAGTAAAGCGTCGTCAGGCCGCGCGCCGTCATGTCCGCAAGCATTCCGCGCCGGCCAAGCGCTGAGAGAATTCCGCCATGCCCGTCCGGAGCGGCGAAAAGTTTTCCGGGCGACTCCAGGATGATCCGGCCGTCCGGATGAAACGCAGGCAGGGTTCCCTGAACAAAAAACTTCACGCGGTCCGGATTCAACCCGAAGCAATTGTTTTCCGCGAAAAATTTCCGGGTATCGGCATCGTTCCCCTCGCTCGTCATGATGTAGAACGGTATCGAGGCCTGATACTGGCGTTCAAGGGCGAGAATTTTTCGGGCATGGATCTCAAACAGCGAGGCGTGTGTAATCGGAGCCAGCCGGTAGGTCCCCTTGGGACCGTCATAGCCCAGTCGGGTTCCCTGTCCGCCCGCCACCAGAATCACCCCAACCTGCCCCGCTTTCAAGGCGGCCTCGCCCAGGGCGCGCGGCACGGAAGCCCGGGCCGCCTGGAGCGACACCACCGGGGCCGGCTTCATCGGGCCCGAAAGGGATGCCGACTCCCCGCCGGCCTTCAATAAGGCTTGGATTGCTGTGATGGTCTTGAAATCCAACGCCTCGATCTGATTCAACAAACCCGCCTGCTGCACGGCATCCAGCGTGTCCCAGAACTTCAGGACATGCCCCTGCCCGTGTTTGTCCAAAACGCTTTTTGCTTCCGAATAATTCATCACAGCACCCTCTCCCCGGTCTATTGCCCACTCCCGGAACGACTCATCCGGCGCAGCAATTCCTGATCGGCCTGACTCAGCCCGATCGGATGCGCCAGCAAGTTCCCAGCCAGTTCCGCCGACTTCTTCACGTCGCCTTTTTTCTCATACCACTGGGCCAGGTGAAGCTGAACCGAGGGGTTATCCGGGGACAGGGACAAGGCCTTTTGAATGGCTTCCCCGGCCTCTGGCAGCCTGCCGCGCTTGAACAGAATCATGCCCAGGGTATCCCATATGGTGCCGACTTTTTCATTGGTCTTCAGCGCTGCCCGTGCCAGGGCCTCGGCCTCGTCCAGGTCGCCCTTTTCCTGCAACGTCCAGGCCAGGTCGTTCATCACCATGGGATCCTTCCGACGTTCCAGACTTTTCCGAAGGGAATTTTCGGCCCGGGCATATTCCTTCCGATCCAGCTGCATGGAGGCCAGAACCTGGTTTGCAAAGGCATGCCCTGAATCCTGCAACAACAGGCCCCGGATATGGACTTCCGCCAGATCCCGACGGCCTTCCTGCACATCCAACCGCAGAAGCAGTTCCAACAGGATCAGCGTATTGGGGCGCATTCCGAGCGCCTGTTCAATGTAAGTCCGGGCCTCCCCATACTGGGTTCGGCTGAGGGCAATCTGCCCCAGTACCACGGTCGTGATGAAATCCTGATTTTTCGCCCGCTTCAATTTCCGTTCACAGGCCTCCAGCCCCTTGGTGTCATTCTGCTGCATCATCACCGCAGCCAGCATCGCCCAGGCGGGAGTCATTTCAGGCTTCAAATCCACCAGCTCCTGCAACACAATGCGAGCCTTCCCTGACTCTCCTGCCGCCAGGTGCATCACGGCGTATTCCATGGCGATCCGGTCCTTCGGGACGCCAGCCTGCTGAGCCCGATCCAGCAACGCCGAAGCCTCAGCAAAGCGGTTCTTGCGTGCGTCAAGTCGCGCCAGCGACAGCAGCAGTGACGCATTCTTGGGATCCTTGTCGAGCAATTGACGAAGAATGTCTTCACCCGCCTGCTGATCCTGGGCAAGATAGGCCATGGCCAGGCCCTGGCTCAATTGATCCTTCCGGTCTGGCGCCAGCTCAATGGCCCGCTTATAGCCCGCCACCGCCATACCCGGCTGCCCTGAAAACGCCCAGGTCATGCCGAGATTGGCATAGGCCTCGGGCATCCGGACATACCCGTAGACACGCGACAACTGCCAGATTTGAAGCTTCTGTTTCAGCGTCTTGCTGAACTCCTTGAAGTCTCCCTTGATCTTCTCCGCATCCGGCGTGGCATACCCGCGCTCCACCATGGTCAACTGGTTCAGCATCGCACTGATATTGTTCGGGTCCAATTCGCGGGCTTTGAGGTACGCCTCATACGCCTGTTTCCGCCACCCGGCATCCTCCAACACCACTCCCAGATTGTTGGCCACCATGCTTAAATGCCGGATCACCACGCCCGCCGTTTGGGAAAGCATGGGGTCCGTTTTTTGAAGTCGGATCAGATCCGCAATCAACGGGGCCGTCCAATACTCCTGATGCCGGGCCCACAGCGCCCCGGGCTCGACGTCGGAAAGAGCCCGAACCCCGGCAAACATCATCCGGTCGGGAATCGGCTGCATCCCGGCCGACAGCCACAGATCGGGGAAATTCAGGAAAACCGTTTTTTCGGAAAATCGGGGATCCGTCTCCACCCATTGCCGCATAAACGCAATCCCATCCACCTCAGCCAGGGTCTTCAACCGGACATCGTCAAACGACTTCGCCAGAGTCTTCATGTAAAGAAGATTATTCCCCAACTGAAGGTTGAAAAAGCGCAGAGATGATCCGGTTTCATGGGCGGCAATTTTAAAATTGTTATCCATGACCCCGTCCGTCACCAGCCACTCACGCCCTTCGACGGCTTTCACGACGGAACGGGAATAGGCGTTCAACACGCCCGCCGGGCGCGCATCCGCCACCGGGAAATTCAAAACGCCCGCCGCACCTGCAACCGCCAGCAACAGGCCTGCCGGAAACAGGCCACCGTACTCGCGCCACCAGAGCTTGCCCTTCTCATCCTCCTCGGCACCCTGAAACGACAGCCGGGAAATCAGCGACCAATAGGCCGTCAGGTACCCGAGGGTAAAGGCCAGTAGCGCATAGGGGGTCACCAACAGCCGCCAGGGGCCCAGAATACGCCAGGGCGAGAAAGGCACATTGAACAACACCGCGACCACCACACCTGTCAGGATCAGGTGCAGGGTGTAAAGTCCCCAGTCCTTCTCCTCATTCAACCCGCGCCGACCGACTACCAGAACGGCAAGCCAGGGGACAATGCCCACAATGATGACCAGAAGCCAACCCACTTCGGGAAGACTCTTGGCAATGAGCTGATATTGTCCTTTCAGAACAAAGAAAAGCGCCTGCCAGAAACCGCCACCCTGACTCAAGTGAAAAGCATCGGATGCCTGAAGATGCCACGCGGCAGGCACATAGAAAAGCATTCCGGCAAGAAGACATCCCGCCAGGGGTAGCACCCGCCCCCATCGTAAATCGCCATTGATCCACAGGGCGTAAAGAAGCCCCATCAGAACCAGTGGACCGAAAATAACCAGGGTGGCAAATTCAACCGCAACCGCCCCGTAAAGAAAGGCGAAAACAAGGCCCGCCCAGACCGGAGCCCGTCGGATAAAGGTCATCAGGAGCTTCGCCAGGATAAACAGAAGCAACACGTCAAACGACGCCGGATGAAACCGGTTCGCCGCATACCAGAAGGGGATCGCCCCCATCAACGCCACGCTTCCGGTCACCCCCGCCAGCAGAGACGCGCGATTCGCGGCACGGACATTCAAGTCGGTGACCGGAATCACCGCCCACACAACATCGGCCAGAATCCGGAAGAACAGCCCGATCGCCCCTGCCGCGCAAACCGCGCTCAGGACATTCAGGCGGGTGGAAACAGGGCCTATGGGCAAACTGGCAACAAGACTAACTACCCAACTCCAGATCAGATGCCCCGAGAAACCAAGCGGATTCAAGCCCAGTTCAGTCACCATATAAGCGGCCGACTCGCCCGGATAGGCTCCGCGACTAAGGGTTATTCCATAAAGAACCAGTGCCAGGATGCCCAGCAGGGGTCCCATGACGACATATAACCGACTACGCTTCGTATTCATAAGCCCTATAGAGTGTCCGATTTGCGCCAAAGAGGCAAGAGTGAAGCGATTCTGAAGTGCTCGGTATTATGGGGTATTCTTAAGAGGCTCGGACTGGATGCCGATGAGGGTCTTTGTCCCGCCTGTATTCACCCTCAACCGGACAATTCGATCAAACTTGTTTCCGGACACAAACCCTTCACCGCGGTCCAGCCAAACCCAGGTTCTGATCCAGACCCCATCGGTAACAGGGCAGACACGGGATCGGAGATTGGTAATCGTATCCCAGACATCCGGCAACTCAAGGGAACAGGCGGCCGCCTCATCCGGCGACTTGAATTGGATCGCCAGAAGAATCGAATCCCCTGAGCCTGCCGTTATAAGGGAATCAATCTTCAAATCCAGCCAACCCGGTCCCATAATAGTCAGGCCGGAAGTCCCAGGCGATACGATGACGCCCTCGGATTGAGCCACAGTCCACGACACCGGACTAAGCACCGGGCCGCAACACAGCAATCGCGCATACCCCGGCATTCGCACGGTAGCGATGGGAGTAAAGCCCGGCGGCTCCGGATCATTTGTATTGCACAACAAAAGATCTCCGGCTTGCACATCCGTAAACACATTCCCCTTGAGAGTATAAACACCACGCCGCCCCAGATGACGATACAACTCATCTGGCGCATAAAACAGGTGAGCCCGTTTCCCCAAGGGTGACTGTTCCGCTATCACACGGGCAACAAACTGGTGGGGTGCCACACTCCTCAATCGCCGGTCAATCGGTTCAGCCCATATTCCCACGCTTTTCCGTGATCCGACGGAGGCGAACTGTTGAACCAGTTCAGGCACTTCCCGGACCAGCCAAGGCCAGGCAATCATCACAGCGGCCACTGTTCCCACCATGGGCCCCCATCGCCGCCCCAGCCGGCTCCACCCCAAACCACACAGGAAACAAAACAAAACCAGCGCCGGAAGCGCATTCCGCCAATCGTAAGCCGCCGTCTTTTCCCAGACCCACCAATGAAGCGCTGCGGCAACCCCGAGCAACGGGGCGCCTCCGGGAAGACTTCCCGCCACAATCCCGATCCCGATCATGACACGCCGCACGGCCGGAGGCATCCATCCCGCAGAGCCTTCGCGCGGGCTGCCCATTTCATCCAGCGCCTCCTTCATCCGATCCCCGGCCGCCTTTGCAGATTGGTCATACATCGCCGATTTATCAACCTGCAGCGTGAAGGTGTGCAGCCTCGGGCTCGAATCCACCCTTCCAATGTGATTAGTCAGGTAACGCTGATGAATATAAAATGGAGCCATCAGCAACACAGCCAATCCGACCCCGCAAACCAGAAGTTTCCAATCAAACACAGGTCTGTCATGCACCCGTCGGCCCGCCACCAGCGCTAGGATCGGGATGAATATCACCCACATGAGTCCATACCCCTTGATGAAGCCAACCGCGAACAACAACACGCCAATCCACACAACGGCGGCAAAACGATTCGTCATGACAAACGTTCCGCGAGCCAGGGATATCAACAGGGCCGTCACCGCCACAATCAAGGCCGTGGCGGGCACATCAACATAGCCTGAAAGCCACCATTTCTGAAGGGATCCGATACTGACGCACAGGAGAACCCCGGGAACCCACGGGACGTTCCCCACCCGGCACAACCGGATAAAGGCAATCAGCAGAAGAATCGCAAAGGGCGCTGCATAGTCGTGCATCAATAATTGTTCGTCCGGGAAACCCATTCCAAAGGATCCCGCCAGTTTGTAGGACACCGAACATAGCGATGGCAACAGTTGAGGATACCCCCCCAGCAGGTAGCGACCAAACCCCTGCCGTTCAGCCATGTCACAAGCCCACTTGTCCCACGAAATAATCGCATCCCAGCTCGTGAGCGGAGATCCTGTTGCCTGAACCCACATCGACACCCCGAACAATACCAGCATGCTCAAAGCCAAAAGCTCGATCCAGGAGAGGGATTCCACGGAGCGGAAAACGCGAAGCGGCAACTTCATTATGGAGCGCCATGGAAAAGCTATCAGGCCAAGTGAGGCCAAAGCCACCACAAGAATCCAAGCGGCAGAAACCGTGTACAGACCGAGAAAATACAGCGTCCAGACGAGCACCCCACTGGTCGTCACACTCCCAACCAATACCCCCAACACTCTATCCAGCAGTGACGGGCAGGCCTTCACACCCCATCGGAACCAGCACAACCCGGGAGCAATCCACAACGCAAAAGCAACTGCAAAAAACCGCCAGAGCGACGCATGCCCATCAGGCGAATAGCGCCAGAGCGCCAAGCTGTGCCGGGCCATCATCCAGGCGGCCACCAGAACAAGCCCCAGAAACAGGCTCCGCTTCATCCGGAGAAAATTTCGCCCGCAGAGCACGTGCTTATTTCCCGACCAGGCTGAGGAATTCGGTACGGGTCGAGGCGTCGTTGTGGAAACTGCCGAGGACCGAGGAGGTGACCATGATGGAATCCTGCTTCTCGACACCCCGCATGATCATGCACAGGTGGCGGCATTCCATGATTACCCCCACGCCTTCGGCATTGATGGCCTCCATGATGTCCTGGGCAATCTGGGCGGTCAACCGCTCCTGGATCTGAAGCCGCCGGGAATAACAATCCACAATCCGCGCCAACTTGCTCACGCCCAGCACTTTTTTCCGGGGAATATAGCCGATGTGGCAGGACCCGAAGAACGGAAGCATGTGGTGCTCACACAGGCTGTACACTTCCACATTTTTCAGCAACACCATATTGTTGGCTTCGGCATCGAACAGCGCATTGTTGATCACACGCCGCGCAGAGGTTTTGTATCCCGAGGTCAGGAAGGCATACGCCTCGGCCACCCGCTCCGGGGTCTTAAGCAATCCCTCCCGCTCCGGATCCTCCCCGATTTCCCGGATCAATTCCTTTACCAGCGCCGCCACCCGTTTCTTATTCATGCCGACTTCTCCGTTCTCCCAAGCCCATGCTAGATTCTGAATTCTGAATTCTGGATTCTGGATTCTGTTCCCTGCTGATCTCCACTTCGCTGCAGCGGGCAAACCGGAGCGCCCCCTGCTTTTGAATAACAACGGTGACGCGCCGGACGCGGGAATCTGACAGGGCCAATTCGGCCACCCGTTGAGCCATCCGCTCAATCAGCCGGAAGGACTTCTTTTCACACTCCGCCAGAACTGCCTTCTTCACCGCCTTGTAATCAACCGTATCGCGCAAGGCATCGCTACGACAGGCCTTCTGGAGGTCGACATGCATCGTGACCGTAATCACCACATCCTGGGGCAGGCGCCGCTCCTCGGCCGTCACCCCAACCCTGCACCGCACCCTCAAATCACGAATTCGAAGTTTATCCAGTTCAGTCATGGAGCCTCCTCTTTTGGCGAATCATAGCAGGCCTCTCGCCGAAATCAAAGGGTCATCAGCGGGACAAATGCCCCGTGCTGTTTATCAGGGACATAAGCCACTTCTATAATCAGTAAAATACTAGTTGATCCATCATGATCTCTATGTATAATACCGCTCTAAATAACGATAAAGGAGCTGCCATGATAAATTTGAATGAGTTGAGAGCTGACGATCTAAAGAAAATCATGAATATCCGCCGGAAGATCGAGGTTCTGGAAGTGGAAATGGCCGAGATCCTGAAAAAAGCCCAGAAGCGGGAGCCACCCCTGAGCGTTTCCATCCGGAATATGCGCCTGCCGCGCAAGGCCCAGCCCAGCCTCCGGGAACTGATCACCACCATCCTGACCAAGTCCGAGCGACCCATGTCCGTTCAGGATCTTTACGAAGCCAGCATCAGCGAAGGCTACCAGTGGCGTTCTCAGGAACCCATCAACGCCTTGAACGTCAAGATGTACACCGACCGGACCTTCAAAAAGGCGTCACCCGGTCTGTTCGTCGTGCGCAACCCGGCGAAGTAAGGAAACCCTATGTCAAATCCTGCCCCCGCCGAAATGCACAAGGCGATGTTCATGCAGTTGGTCATCATGCTGTCCTCTTCCGCCATGCAGCATTTGGGAAAAATCATCAATCCCATGACGGGCAAAACGGAACTGAACCTGGACGCCGCCCAAGCCACCATTGACATGGTGGAAATGATCGAGGTCAAGACCAAGGGGA
>Ga0194062_1001127_pt1 | contig 11213 bp, 12 predicted proteins | sample SepL2225m_MetaG_FD_155481 | JGI IMG/M metagenome (GOLD analysis project Ga0194062, IMG submission 155481) | Anoxic zone freshwater microbial communities from boreal shield lake in IISD Experimental Lakes Area, Ontario, Canada - Sep2016-L224-25m | ecosystem: Environmental > Aquatic > Freshwater >... | reverse complement strand
ACTATAGATTTATCAAAAGGATGTGTCGTGAAAAAAGAGACTAATACGAATATCTTTATGAATTTGAAATTATCAGCAAAAGGACAATCTGCAAATTCAAAGCAGACTTTGAAAACAAACCTTAACATAGATTTATTATAATTATATGAAGAATGTAGCCGTTATTGAACATCCGCTGGTAGCACACCATTTAACTGTGCTTAGAGACAAAAATACAACAACATCAGAGTTTAAGTCAACCGTTGACAGACTGTCGTATCTGCTGGCTTCTATTTTCTATGCTGAATTAAAAGGAGAGAAAATCAGCGTCACTACTCCTTTAAAGACTACCAATGGCACAAGAATAAAACAGAACATCGTTCTGCTTCCTATTCTCCGTGCAGGTCTTGGTCTGACGAGGGGCTTTATTGATTTATACCCTGAAGCAAAGATAAGCCACATCGGTCTTTACCGCGATGAAGAATCTCTTAAGCCGATTAAGTACTATTTTAAGTTTCCGAAACTGAAGGATAAGAAGAATACTAAAATAGTTATACTCGACCCAATGATTGCAACAGGCGGTAGCGTGATATTCACAATCGAATACCTTCTTAATATGGGTTTTGATAACATCAGCGTGGTCTCGCTTTTATGCGCACCTGAAGGTCTTAAGGCAATTGACAACAGGTTCGGTAATACAGAAAGAAAAAGCTTTAATATATACACCTGCAGTATCGACCAGAAACTGAATGAAAGAGGTTATATCCTTCCTGGTCTTGGAGATGCAGGCGATCGTATGTTCGGAACTTTGTAAATAAATCTTTTGCGGAATATATGTTTAGTAATTTTAATAAAAAGAAACTCGATGAATTAATAACTAATGCCAAGATTAATCTTTCCGCTAAAAGGGTTAATGAGAAATTAATTACCAATGCTTTCAGGTTCGCTCTTGAGGCTCATAAAAATGACCAGAGAGCTTCGGGCGAACCTTATTTTACTCATCCGTACGAAGTTGCCCTTATTCTTGCCAAGGAAATCCCGATTGATGACATTGCGATTGCAGCTGCACTTCTGCACGACGTTGTCGAGGATACTAAATTTACTATCAAAGATATTAAAGCTGAGTTTGGTGATGCCGTGGCAGAGATTGTTGACGGTGCAACTCAGATTGAAGGTCTCTTCGAGAACTATGAACTTAAGCAGATTGAATCTTACAAGAAGATGCTGCTTTCCATGACATCTGATTTAAGGGTTATGTTAATTAAGTTTGCTGACAGACTTCATAACCTGAGAACCCTGGAATTCCTTTCTAATAAAAGACAGTATCGTATGGCTCAGGAGACACTCGATATCTATGCTCCTCTGGCTCATAGGTTCGGACTGTCCAAACTGAAAAGTGAACTTGAAGACTTGTCTTTTAAATATCTATACAGGAAAGACTACGATGAAATCGCTAACCATATCAAGGATAAGAAACGTGAGCGTGAGAAATTCTTGAAGAAGTTCATTGAGCCTATTAAAGAGAATTTAGTGAAAGAGAATTTTAAGTTTGAAATTTTCGCAAGGGCAAAACATATTTACAGCATTCACCTCAAATTACTGAAACAGCAAAAAGGCTTCGATGATATTTATGATTTGCTGGCTGTTAGGATTATTCTGGATTCTCCGAATAAATACGATTGTTTTTCAGTGTATGGTATAGTCTCTCAGATGTATGCACCGATTCCTGAAAGGTTTAAGAACTTTATCTCTGTACCTAAACAAAATGGATATCAGTCATTGCACACAACTGTAATGAGCAGTGAAGGTAAACGGGTTGAAGTGCAGATAAGAACAAGAGAAATGCACGAAATCGCCGAGAAAGGTATCGCAGCTCACTGGAAATACAAGGAAAACCTGAATATTAATGACCAGAAGATTGAAGAGTGGATGAAGAATATAAGAGAAACGTTTGAGAATGCCTCCCGTGACGATATAACCACAGGACAACTTATCGAAAACTTTAAACTTGAACTGTTTCAGAATGAGATTTACTGTTTCACTCCTAAAGGCGAACTTAAAATCCTTCCTGCAGGTGCAACTCCTGTTGATTTTGCTTTTGCTATACACTCTCAGGTCGGTATGAAGTGTATCGGCGCGAAGGTTAACGGCAAGATTGTTCCTCTCGATACCCAGTTGAAAAGCGGTAACCAGATTGAGATTATTACTTCCAAAAACCAGAAGCCGAAACTTGACTGGGAAAAGTTTGTTGTCACGCATAAAGCTCAGTCAGACATTAAAAAATTCTTCAACGTTGAAAGACGGAAGCAGTATGCAGAAGGGAAAGAAATCTTTGAAAAGAAACTTAAGAAACACAAGATTCATATTAACGATGATTCCCTGCTGGATGTCCTTCAGAGACTGAAGTATAAAGACCTTCAGAATTTCTACTACGAAGTTGCACTTTCTAACGATAAGGCTGCTGAAGTAATAGAGTTTCTCGAAGATAAAAACAAACTCCAGCAGATGGAGGCTTTATCAAGTGCAGAGAGTTCTGCAACTGCAGAAGCAAAAGAAGTTGAGAGTATAGACAGATTCAGGAAACAGGCTCAGGATAATAATAAAAGTATATCTCTCGGCTCTAAATCCGATAACACTAACATACAGGGAATCAAGTATGACTATGCCAAATGCTGTAACCCGATTCCAGGTGATGATGTAATTGGTTTTGTTACTCAGACAGAAGGCATCAAAATTCACAGAAAGAACTGTAACAACATTATAAACCTCTATCTTCTCGAACCTGACAGGATAGTTGAAATAAACTGGGGTGAGACAAAAGGGGTTGAGTTTGTCGGCGGTATTAAAATTATCGGTGAGGACAAACCTGGCGTACTTAACGAACTTACTGAAACACTTTCCAAGAACTTTAAACTTAATATAAGAAGTATTAATATATTCACTAAAAGTTCAATGTTTGAGGGTACAATGATTATTGAGATTGAAAACTTAAAACAGTTAAACTCTGTAATCGAAAAGATTAACAACCACAAAGGAATATTCAGCGCGTCAAGGTTCTACAGCTGATTACCTTGTCCTTTCCACAGGTTTGTTTCTAACTTCCCTTTTACCTGTATTCTCTTTCACATCAGTTTCTTCATTCTTAACATCCGCCTCTTTCTTTTTCAACTCTTCCTCTGCCTTTATTCTTATTTTCTCAGCCGAATCTTTAACCGAAGTTGCAGATTTCTGATTTTCCTTTTTAGCCGGTTCCTGATATTTATCTGTCTCACGGACTGGTTTCTTTTCAGTATTATCCTGAGTAAAAAACATCAGCATTACTGCTGATAATCCCATAATAAGCACAAAAAGACTAACCGCAATAACCAGCTTTGCAGGTTTACCTCCGCTTTTCGCGGCAATTAACGGATTGGAATAGAACGGTGCAAAGTTCTTATTGTAAAAGTCTCTGTCCTTTGCATAATATTCCTTTGCCATTTCGTCAAAGTATTTTCTGCTCGTCTTAAACAGACTTTCTAATTGTTCTTTTGATGGTCCTGATTCCATTTTCTTAATCCTCCCAGATTACAACGGCAGTTGCATATTCATCAGTATGTGAGATGCTTACGTGATATTTCCCTTTTGAATATTCATTCTCAGTCGTGTGATGTATGTACGGCTTGCCTCTTTCATCATTAAGTATCTCAATGTCTTTCCACTTGAATTCTCTGGAAATACCCGTTCCCAGTGCTTTTGAGTATGCTTCTTTCGATGCGAACCTCCCCGCAAAATGCGGTTCTGGTTTTGCTTTAAATGATTTGCAATATTCTATTTCCTTTTCAGTGAGTATCTTTTCGTAGAACTTCTCACCGAACTTTTCTATAACGGATTTTATTCTTTTAATGTCTATTATATCTATTCCTACTCCCTTAATCATACAATATTGTTTTCCTTCTTTACTATATTAATTAATTCTGATATTGAATTTATGTCATAATCCGAACCGGGATTAACGGTATTAAAGGTATCACCATATCTCGCAAAAACTGTCTTCATTCCTACTGCCTTCGCACCAACAACATCCCTGTCTGCCCAGTCCCCTATCATCAGACATTCCTTTGCCGATAAATTTAACTTGCTCAAAGCAAGATTAAAAGGAGCGGGTGACGGCTTTCTTTCGCGTGACTCATCGTAAGTAATTATCACATCGAATAAATGATGGAAGTTTAAGTATGACAATCTTAACCACGCCTCATTCGAAGGCGCATCCGATACAATCGCAAGTTTTATTCCCATCTTGATTAATTCGATTAATGTCGGGAATACTTTCGGGTATGGTTTTAATGCTGCCTCGCGGGCAGTCCTGTATGCGACTATTCCTGCCGATATTATTTTATTATCAATACATCCGTATTCATCTTTCAGGAATTCATCGAATACCTGCTGATATTCAATACCTTCTCTTTTGTATATGGCATTTATTTTATCTTTTGCCTGTGCCTGCGTCATGTTCAGCCCTGAATCAACCATAGCATGAACAGCAGCATCAATAGCACGGTCTTTCATAGTCATAAAATCTACTAATGTATTATCCAGATCGAATATTATCGCCTTTATCATTATCGTTTATAAAATTTTAAAAAATCACTTACCATGAAAAATGAACCTGTTACAAGTATTAAGTCGTCTTTCTTTGAGATTGCTTTTGCGTGTTTGTATGAATCCTGTACGTTCTCCTTAATAACAAAACTCTTCCGGTTTGATAAATGAGCAGCAAAATCTTCCGGCTTTCCAGCTCTTTTATAATCAGGCTTTGTAAATATCATAAATCCATTTAATTTTTCCAATTCATTTATGCATTTACCTATTTCCTTATCAAACATCATTCCGAAAATTATAATCAGCTTCCTGTACCTGAAAAGTTTTATACTTTCCTTTAACTTTCTGAGGCCGTCTGCATTGTGTGATACATCAAGTACTATCTGTGGATTGTCGGATATTTTCTGTAATCTGTATTTATACCCTGTATTAACTTCTATTTTAGCCAATCCGCTTTTAATTTCAGATAATCCGGTTTCCGCTTTGTTTTCACCTATTAAGTAAAACAATACGGCAAATGCAGTCTTTAAGTTATTCAATTGGTACTTACCGTATAAAGGCAGTATCAGTTTTTCACCTAAGAAAGATATTTCATATCCTGAACCGTGAATAAATCTGCTCTTCAGAGTTATTGCTTTCGAGTCAATTAATTCAGACTTCCTGTCCCTGCATACTTTCTTTATAATGTTTAACTGGTAATCTGTTAAATTACCTGTAACACACGGTATATGCCTCTTTATAATTCCTGCTTTTTCATAAGTAATGCTCTTTATCGTATTCCCCAAATATTCGGTATGGTCTATTGAGATACTTGTTATTACTGAGACAACAGGCTGCAGTATGTTAGTTGAATCAAGCCTTCCGCCAAGTCCGCATTCAATCACCGCGAAATCAACTTTATTGTCTGCAAAGTATTTAAATGCCATAGCAGTCGTTACTTCAAAGAAACTCGGTTTTATTCTCTCAATATCTTTATACAACCTGTTCGTATAATCGATTACGTAATCTTTCGGAATTGTCTTTCCGTTAATCCTGATTCTCTCCCTGAAGTCTTTTATGTGAGGAGAAGTGTACAATCCAACTTTGTATTTGCTTTCTTTCAGGACTGATGCTACAATGGAAGCAGTTGAACCTTTACCGTTTGTTCCTGCTATATGGATGGACTTGAATTTCTTATGAGGATTGTCTGATAATCCGGTGAGTTTCTTTATATTATTTAAATCATATTTTATCCCGACTCTCTCGAGTAAGAATAAATAGTCAACACATTTTGCGTAACTTGTGAATTTCATCTTTGAGTGAATATTTCTATCCGTATAGTTCTCTCTCTGTTATCTCGCAGAGTATATGACCTATGGTTATATGCGATTCCTGTATTCTCTGTACATTATCCGATGGCACTACGATTGGCAAATCACATTCATCCTTTAATTTGCCACCTCCGCTGCCTAAAAAACATATTGTCTTTGCGCCTATTGATTTTGCTGTCTGGACTGCTTTAATTATGTTCTTTGAATTACCGCTGGTCGAAATCCCAATCAGTACATCACCTTTCCTGCCTATCCCCTCAATATTCCTTGCGAATATATTATCAAAACCTATGTCGTTGCCGCCAGCAGTCAGATTGGACGAATCTGTCGAAAGTGCAATCGCCGGTATCGCCTTCCTGTTAATATCGTGCGATAATCTTATCATAAACTCTGTAGCAAGATGCTGTGAATCGGCAGCACTTCCTCCGTTACCGCAAAGCATAAGTTTGTTTCCGCTCCTTACACAATCCAGTACTATATCAGCCGCTTTCAGTATATCATCAAAGCAGGTATCCAGAACTTTTAATTTAATCTCAGAACTTTGTTTCAGAGATTCCGTTATGAAACTTTTTCTTTCAAACATATTAGTTTATGATATTTTCTATAATTTTTTTAGTTGTGCCTAAAGTCTCGTCAAATACATATTTACACCCTTCGCTGGATTCTCTGTAATATTTTTCATCACTTAATATTCTTCTCAAATCCCTGTAAAACTGATTTCTTGTGCTTACCAGTATGCCGCATCCTTTTTCAACCAGTATTTCGTCCTCATCTGAATTCTTCACTTCGTTGGCAAAGAAAACAGGTATGTTAAATATTGCAGGTTCTAAAACATTATGCAATCCCGTTCGTAATCCACCTCCGACATAAGCCAGATATGCAATCGAGTATAAACTCATTAATTTACCTATACTGTCAACTATAACAAAATTCTCGTTAGAATAATTTTCTATGTCTGATAATCTGATAGACTTCAGGTTCGGATATTCATTCTTCAGGTTTTCTTCAATAGCCTCAATCTTGGTATCTTTGGGCTCGTGCGGGACAAGGAAAGTAAATATGTTTTCATTGTATTTTAATACCTTACTCAACACAGGAAGGATTATATCTTCGTCATCTTTCCAGGAACTGCCGACCACAAAAACCTTCTTCCCTTCAATTATTCGCGGGTTTATTACTTCTTCCTTTTTAATCGATTTCGAAGCTTCAAAAACTCTTTCAAACTTGGAATCTCCTGCTTTTATCACCTGCGTCTTGTATCCGTCCATAAGCTTCAGATAATTACTGTAATCAGATTCATCTATCGCAAACATTTTATCAACCATTCCGTACATTGCCTTCTTTATCGACTTCACAAAAGGAACCTTCCAGAATATGTCATTCTCGTCATACCTAGCGTTTGCAATGATTATCTTAACTCCCGTTTTCTGAGCATAGTATAAAAAGTTAAACCATAAATCATACCTCATTAATATAACCATTTCAGGCTTTAATACGTCAAAGAACTTTTTGACGTTTGGGTATGAATCAAAAGGTAAGTAAGTCTTCTTAATGTCCGATAAAAGTGTCTTTGAATTTTTGTATCCCGAAGGTGAAAAGAACGTAGTAATAATCTGATAGTTCTTTTTCCGGAGTTCTGTAATGATTGGAATTGCCTGCTGGTATTCCCCTAAAGAGGATGAGTGAAAAATAATCTTGCTTTTGCTGTCGTCAAGGTTCCAGCCTTTAATATCACTGAAAATCTTTTTCCTGCCTTTGAATCCTTCTCTTATTTTTGGATTAAATAAAGATAACAATCTGAACCCAACCCAAATCAAAGGCAGAAAAAGTATATTATAGACTAAAAACCATATCTTTACCATAACCTGGGAAGTTGATTAAACTTCCATTATTTCTTTTTCTTTCTTCTGTACTAATGCATCTACTTCTTTAATGTACTGGTCCGTAAGCTTCTGGATTTCAGTTTCTCCGTGTTTACGGTCATCCTCGGAAATGTGATCTTCCTTCTCAATTTTCTTCAGTTTTTCTATTTCATCACGTCTTATATTCCTAACCGATACCTTTGCTTCTTCGGCTAACTTCTTCGTATGCTTTACGAGTTCTTTTCTTCTTTCTTCGTTAAGTGGTGGAATAGGAATTCTTATCAATGTTCCGTCACTCGAAGGATTTAATCCAAGGTTAGCGTTCAGTATTGCTTTTTCTATGATAGGGATGACTGTCTTATCCCATGGCTGAACCGTGATTGTATGAAAATCAGGTGTATTCAGATTTCCTACCTGATTAATTGGAGTCGGTGTTCCGTAATAATCTACTTTGACACCCTCCAAAAGTCCTACAGATGCTTTGCCTGTTCTGACTTTTATGAATTCAGCAGTTAAATGGTCAACTGCTTTTAACATTCTGTCTTTTGTAACTTTTAAAATATCTTTAATCATAACTTATAATTATTTAATTATGAAATTATTGTTCCGACATTTTTTCCCGAAAGCAAAGCTTTCAGATTGCCTTTTTTGTTCATATTAAAAACCATTATGGGTAATTTGTTTTCACTGCAAAGCGTTATCGCAGTTAAATCCATAACCCTCAGGTCTTTTTCTAAAACTTCACTGTATTTAAGTTTCCTGAACATCTTTGCCTTCTTATTCTTCTCAGGATCACTGTCATAAACACCATCAACTCTTGTTCCTTTAATAATAACATCTGCTTTCATTTCGATAGCCCTCAGCGCAGCAGCAGTGTCCGTCGTAAAATACGGCTCACCCGTACCAGCAGCAAATATAACAACCCTTTTCTTCTCGATGTGCCTTAAAGCACGTCTGATAATCAAAGGTTCTGCTATTTCATCCATCTTGATCGCTGATTGTACTCTGGAGTGAATGCCTCTTTGTTCGAGAGCGTTCTGAAGTGCTAAAGAATTTATTACCGTAGCAAGCATACCCATCATATCGCCTGTAACTCTGTCAACACCTTGCTGTGAAGCAGAAAGTCCTCTGTAGATGTTCCCGCCCCCGATAACTATTCCAAAACCAATATTCAGTTTAGAGACTGACGCCACTTCATCTGCAATATGGTCAACTATTTTTGAATCAATACCGAAACTCCGGTTGCCCATTAAGGATTCTCCGGAGAGTTTCAGTAAAATTCTTTTAAATTTTAAAGGCATAATTAATTAATTTAATTATTATCCTAACTGGAATCTTGCCATTTCCGTGACGTCAAATTCGTCACCTGTTTTCTTTGCGTATTCCTTTACTAAATCACCGATGTTCTTGCTAGAATCCTGAATGTATTCCTGCTCAAGTAAACAGTTTTCCTGGAAGAATTTCTCAAGTCTGTTCATCGTAATTTTTTCTATTATGTTCTCAGGTTTCTTTTCGTTGCGTGCCTGTGTCTGGAATATTTCAAGTTCCTTCTCAATAACGTCTGCCGAAACTTCATCTCTTCTCACATTTATAGGAGTCATTGCAACAACCTGCATTGCAATCTTCTGGCCTATGTCATTCGCTTCTTCTGCAAACTTACCTTTTAAACCGACTATTGCACCGACTTTACTTCCAAAGTGAATGTAAGTTGATACAAAACCACCGTCTACTTTAATAAGTCTTACTCTTCTTAATTCAATCTTCTCTCCGACACTTCCCATCATACCGTCTATTATTTCCTGTACTGTTAAACCATCTGCACCTTTTACTCCAAGTAAATGTGCTGCATCGTTTACATCGTTCGCAAGTGCAATGTTGGCAATGTTCTGTGTGAAATTCTGGAATCCGTCGCCTTTTGCTACAAAGTCAGTCTCACAGTTAATTTCCACTATTACACCTTTTGATTTATCTTCGCTGATGCTTGATTTTACGGCACCTTCTTTTGCAATCTTGTCAGCTCTCTTTGTTGCCATAGCCGCACCTTTTTTTCTAAGGTATTCAATAGCCTTTGGAATATCTCCATTGGTTTCTTCAAGAGCCTTCTTGCAGTCTGCCATACCGGCTCCGGATTTTTCTCTTAAGTCTTTTATTAATTCTATTGTTACTGCCATTTTTATTATAATCTTTAAATTTTTCTGTGTAGTTTTATTTGTTGGCTTCCATTTTCTCTTTCATCTCTTCTGTCTCGTCTTCTCTTCTTTGCTTTGCATACTGATTGCCTTCAATTACTGCTTCGGCAAATGCTCTTGTTATTATTTCAATCGACTTTACTGCGTCATCGTTTGCAGGAATCGGATAATCAATAACTTCAGGGTCACAGTTTGTATCAACTATTGCATAGATAGGAATGTTAAGTTTCCTTGCTTCGTCGATTGCAATGTGTTCTTTCTTAATATCAACCAGGAAAAGTGCACCCGGGAGTTTTGTCATCGTGGAAATACCGTTAAGTACTTTTTCAAGTTTCTCTTTATCACGCATCATTATCAGTCTTTCTTTCTTCACGAATTTTTCAATCGTTCCGTCGTTTTCCATCTTCTGCAAAGTAGTAAGCTTTTTGATGCTCTTTCTTACTGTGTTGAAATTGGTTAACATACCGCCGAGCCATCTTTCTGAAACGTAGAATGAATCGCATCTTACTGCCTGTTCTTTGATGATTGCTTTGGCTTGTTTTTTTGTTCCGACAAAAAGGATTTTCTTTCCTTCTGTGGCAATTTTAGACACTGCATTACATGCTTCATCGATTAAGTTTGCTGTTTTCTTTAAATCAATGATGTGAATCCCGTTTCTTTCCATAAAGATGTATTTTCTCATCTTTGGGTTCCATCTTCTGGTTAAGTGACCGAAATGTGAACCTGCTAACAACAAATCTTCGATTTGTACTCTTGACATATTATTTATCTCCTATTACTAAAGCCAGTACATTCACAGATTAGCATTACGCTATATAGGTGTGCCCCGAAAAGGGGTTTTTAAGTTGGCTTTTGTTAATCTTCTATCCCCATCATTTTTCTCCACACATTCCGCAAGCGGAACACAGGTGTATCGAAATCAGAGAATATGTTTTTTTAATTAGTTTATAAAAAATCTTTATTCTGTTATCTCTTCGAGAACTGGAATCTCTTTCTTGCTTTTGGTCTTCCGTATTTCTTTCTTTCAACCATTCTCGGATCTCTTGTCATAAATCCACTCTTTCTTAAAGGTGGTTTAAGCTCTTCGTTAATCTCAACCAGAGATCTTGCAATCCCTAATTTAATCGCATCAATCTGACCTCTGAATCCGCCGCCATTGACGTTAATCCTAACATCGTATGTGCCCTCTGTTGCTGTTACTGCAAAAGGCTGCATTATGTTCTTCAAGTGCTCTTCCTTTTTCAGGAAATTTATTGCGCTCTTTCCGTTGATAGTAACAACACCATTACCAGAGA
>Ga0194062_1001124_pt1 | contig 11224 bp, 6 predicted proteins | sample SepL2225m_MetaG_FD_155481 | JGI IMG/M metagenome (GOLD analysis project Ga0194062, IMG submission 155481) | Anoxic zone freshwater microbial communities from boreal shield lake in IISD Experimental Lakes Area, Ontario, Canada - Sep2016-L224-25m | ecosystem: Environmental > Aquatic > Freshwater >... | reverse complement strand
GCTCAAAAACGATAGCGGCTGTCTTCAAATTACGCTCGCTTGCCGCGCGCTGTAACTGCTCAAGCAAAGCCTGATGTCCAAGATGCACACCATCGAAATTTCCGATGGTAAGTGCGAGGGATTGATTGTCTGGGGAATGAAGTCCACGAAGTATCTGCATAACGGCGCGGATTATACCGTAGGGCGGGCAACAATCAGAAGCCGAGCGCCCATTTACAGTTCATTTAGCGACGCTTTCGAGCCAATATCTTTGCTCCTTTGATAAGTAACGGAACAAAACAGTGGCTGGATTTAAAAGTGAAGTTACTACTGCGAGTGTTGCCAAGGCTTATAGACAGCCTCAAGGCTATATCCATCAAGATCAAAAACATTTGCGGCATAATACCGCGGGTCATAGTAAACCCTTGCTGCTGGCTTACCGTTATCTATTGCCCCTGCTGCTAGTGCTGCTACGTAGAAGGCGTCAACCTCTTCATTATTATTAGCAACGAAGCCAACATGTACAGCACGAGCGTCTGCTTTTCCCTTTCGAAGCCAGAAAAAAACACGCCCGTCACAACCGAAACCTTTCAAGTCAGGATGCCCCTTCGGACCTGCCGCCCCATCGTAATCAATCACATGGTGAATTCCTAGCGGCGCCAGAGCCAATTCGTAAAACCGAATCGAACGATTAATGTCTGCAACAGAAATAAATACATGGTCTAACATGATCCGAGCTCGATATTTTTTTACTTATAGGTAAGAGGAAGGATAGTCAGTCGGCAGAAACAATCTGTTAGCTTTTGACCGCTGTGCGAAACCTGCCCCTTGAATCAGCCCACGCAGACAGAGTGTGCTACGCCGTACCACCTACTACCAGCCCCTCAATCCGAATGGTTGGCTGACCTACACCGACTGGCACACTTTGCCCTTCTTTACCGCAGGTACCGACGCCAGGATCAAGCGCTAAGTCGTTGCCAATCATGGAAATGTGAGTCAACGCCTCTGGACCATTGCCAATCAGCGTTGCGCCCTTGACCGGATAGGTAATTTTGCCATCTTCGATCATATAGGCTTCAGTAGTGGAAAATACAAATTTGCCGCTAGTAATGTCCACTTGTCCACCACCAAAGTTCGCGGCATACAAGCCATGCTTCACCGAAGCAATGATCTCTTCACGCGTTTTGTCACCATTCATCATCATGGTGTTGGTCATGCGCGGAATCGGCAGGTGCGCGAACGACTCTCGCCGTGCATTACCGGTAATCGGCACTCCCATCAAGCGCGCGTTCATGGTGTCTTGCAGATAGCCGCACAAGATGCCGTCTTCGATAAGTACCGTGCGTTGAGTTTGATTGCCTTCATCGTCGATGTTGAGCGAGCCGCGTCGATCTGCGATCGTGCCATCATCTACTACTGTCACGCCCTTTGCCGCCACTCGCTCACCTACTCTGCCAGAAAACGCCGAACTACCTTTGCGATTGAAATCACCTTCTAATCCGTGCCCTACTGCTTCATGCAACAAGATGCCGGGCCAGCCAGAACCTAGCACAACCGTCATTTCTCCAGCGGGCGCAGGGCGTGCATCGAGTGCAACGGTGGCCTGATGTACCGCCTCTTTGGCGTAGCGTTGCAAGATTTCGTCATCGAAATAACCATAGTCAAAGCGCCCGCCACCACCCGCCGAACCTTGCTCACGCTTGCCGTTGCTCTCGACTATTACTTGCAGTGACAAACGCACTAGGGGGCGAATATCGGCATTAAGCATGCCATCGCTACGTGCCACCAGCACCAATTCATATTCACCTGCTAGCCCTGCCATCACTTGAGTAACACGAGGATCCAGCGCTCGCGCATATTTTTCTAAGCGCTCAAGTAATGCAACTTTGCTTGCCGCATCAAGACTGGCAATGGGGTCGTGTGGCAAATATAACTCGCGTGCTTTGCCAGCTTTTAACATCGGCGCAGTTTTACTTTTGCCCTGACGCGCAATGGCCCGCGTGGTGAGTGCTGCCGACTCCAGCGCGGCCAGACTAATATCATCTGAATAAGCGAAAGCGGTTTTCTCTCCACTCACCGCACGCACCCCCACACCTTGGTCAATGCTGAAGCTACCCGATTTAACAATACCTTCTTCTAGCGACCAACTCTCAGCACGTCCGTATTGAAAATATAAATCAGCGTAATCCACGCGATGTGCAAGCATTTTGCCGAACACCGAACTGAGGTCATTAACGCGAAGGCCATGCGCAGCGAGCAGCGATTGCTGCGCCAATTGAAACGAAGAGTTGCTCATTGAGGTGTTTGGTCTTTAGGGTGACAAAAAATAGTGCGATGTGAAAGTGCAGGCAAACTCGACCGCACGCTCTGCAGATAACTTGGGCTAATCTCGGCTATCACCACATCAGAGCCGCGCGGCAATTCGGACAATATGCGTCCCCATGGATCAACGACCATGCTATGTCCGTGCGTTTCGCGGCCATTCACGTGATAGCCACCCTGCGCTGCTGCGATGAAATAACTCAAATTTTCGATGGCCCGTGCGCGAATCAACGATTCCCAATGCACCTTGCCAGTCGTCGCCGTAAAGGCAGAGGGCAGCACGATAATATCCACACCTTGCATCGCGCGGAATAGTTCTGGGAAGCGTAAGTCATAACAGATCGCCAAACCAATGCGGCCAAACGGGCTATCGATGACAATGACCTGGTCACCCGCTTCAATAGTGCTGGCTTCGTTATATTGCTCGGTGCCGAGATCGAGATTAAACAAATGCATTTTGTCGTAACGTGCAACCTGTTGGCCTTGGTCGTTATAAACCAAGCAAGAGTTTCTGACTTTGTTGGGTACGCTAGCTGCCATCGGCATCGAACCGCCAACTAACCATATTTTATTTTTACGTGCGGTTTCGCTTAAAAAATCTTGAATTTGCCCGACGCCGGACTGCTCTGCCACAGCAAATTTATCTGTCTCCGCCATACCCATAATGGCAAAAAATTCCGGCAACACCACCAGCTTAGCGCCTTGCCCCGCGGCCTTTTCAACCAATCGGCGCGCCTCATTTAAATTGCCCGGCACTTTGGGGCCAGAGGCCATTTGTACCGCTGCTACTTTAAATGTGCTTTGCGGCTGTGCGCCACGAATTTTTTTAGGATTGAGAGAGGACATAATTGCTTGCTTTCAAATAGCTGTGTCTATCTTGCGTTAGTTTGTGCGGCATTGACTTTATCGATTTTCGGATCCGCCCATGTGCCTGTGACATTGTATTCAAAGGATGCCAACTTATCGAGCGGATCACGCAATATTTTATTAGCGATGAAAACAACCGCACCAACAGCAGGGCCTCCTGCAAATGCTAGTAGAGAGACACCATTGCTTATATTAGGTGAGACGCTGGCACGTAAATTTTGAGTTTCTCGACTTAGATCAATTTGACCCGCCAATCCTACATTCGCCAATGTTCCGTTGATTTTTAAATTATCAGTAGCAAGCACGCCTTGCCTGATTTTCGCGATTCCGGTGATGTTTTTAAATTCAAAACCTTTACCCCCAACCGTATCCAGCTTGCTAAATTCGCCTTTAGCCACGTTAAAATTTAGATAACCGTCTAAATTGGCGGACATAAATTGCGCGGGTGAACCGGTCCACGTCATGTCGCAATCAAGAGTGCCGCTGCCATTTTTTACGGTATTAGGATAACCAGATCTGCCCAAAACTTTACCAACATCGCTCAGTGCAAGCTTTGCCGCAAGGTGGGTTTGCGCAGGCGCCGCGCCCCATTTACCGTTCATCTGCAATGTTCCGTCAGGGTTGGTTAAACGAAGGGAGTTTAACAAAATATCTTTTTCAAATTGACTCGCATGAAACTCTAAGCGGCCTAATAAATTGCCACGATAGCTAAATTGATCGACCGCGACGTCAAGCGTTGGAATGGAAAAATTTGCGGCCGTCTTATTCACTTCTTTATTGATCTCTGTTTTTGCTGGACTCTCATCCTTGGATGCCTCTTTATCACCTAAGGCCATATTTTTAAATCGTGCGACAAGCTTACCTCTGCCTTGCGGAAACCAGTTAATTTCCCCATTCAGATCTTTAGAAGTCATTTGTGCAGTCAGTACACCATTGCGATTTCGCGTACGCATATTCAGGCCATTAATCGTGCTGCCATATCCAACCAGTTTCTGTACAGTTAAGTCGCCACCCTCAAGCTCTGGCAATGCGCCTTGTGAGGTAGGCATACGCTTTAATACATCAATCCAACTTTCCACTGAAAGCAATGGCAGACTACCGGAAAGCCACAGACCCTCTCTATCTAGAAGTCGTCGCATCGCTCCAAAGTTAATCAATCCTCGTTTAATGACGCGCTGCCCCTTCGCATCATCAGCTCGCAGCAGACGTATATTGACCACCTCGCCATACTGCAACTGCATTAAATCCTGCGCGACATTTTCGCTACTTAATTCAAATTTAAGTGGTACCAGCTCCACTGTCTTCTTAAACAACGGCGCCGGCAAATCAGAACTCAGTCCTTGCAGATTGGAACTAACCGTGACTGAGAAACGATTTTTCTTCACCGTTGTATCGGCAACCCAATTGGCGTCTCCATGCAAAGATTGCAACAGAGGATGAGCGTTGCTTTTTCGCCAAGCATCTATGTTGGCCTTACCCTTGATTTTTATTTTAAGAGTGCCATCCACTTCTGTTTGAATAGCGAGATTAGCAGGGCCGCCTAACATCTGCGCACTGATGTTTTTAGTCTGTAATGCCGCCTCGGTAAACTGCAGCTCGCCTGCTACTTTATGCGCAACCGGAATCGTTTCCATAAGACTAATTTCGTTTTCAAAAAACTCATAGCGACCATTTAGGGTAATGGGTTTATCACCGAGAGGAATATCCATATTGAGCGATAACTTGCCGTCACCTTGCGCCATTGCACTATCGGTAAAGCCCCCGATGTAACCTCGCACTGGGCTATGTTGAATAAAATTCAATCCCTGTTTTGTTTCACCTCGTGCCTCACCACTAATTTTTATTACGGCATCTGAGCTCATAAAATCAGGAATGACAACACTCACTTTTTGCGCATGCGCGCCCGCCAATGTTGCCGCTGTGGCATCAATTTGTAAGCGCGCGCCCTCAATTAACAAGGTCGCCGTCCCATTATCCACACGAGGCCACTCAGGTGCGTAATTCACAACCAATTCGGTCGTTTTGGCCTTAACCTGAAAGAGACCCGTCTTACTCCCCGGAAACGGAAAATCTTTTAAGTCCCCACGTAAATGCAACAACACATCTTCAGCATTTCCGGCAACAAGTCCCGTCTTCAGCCAATTCATTGTGGGGTCACCCAACAGTTTTTTGGGCAAATATTTCACAACCTTGGCGACAGACGCTTGGCTCAGACTTAAAGTGATATCAGCCACGCCAAAATTATTCACATTCGTTTGGTAGTGCCCATAGGCAGTCCCATGCAAGTCTTCATTCATAAGAGAAAGGTTGTTAAATTTCAAATCCCAACCGCCCTCCTTGCGTTGCCATCCCGCCTGCATTTTAAAAACATCCAAAACAATCGGTGCAAGCAGTATTTCTGGAGCATCCAAACGTAAATTGCTTGAGGCAATCGTCAGTTCACCATTGTTATCACTCCCACTGATCCTCCCAGTCAGGCCTGCAACTCCAGGGAATTTACCCACTCTGAGCACGGACAAATCTTCAAACGCAGCCTTAACTTCAAAGCGCACTTCTTTCTCGGGCTCTTTACGCCACTCTGCAGAGAGTGCCTTAACCTGCCCACTCGGAGAATATTCACCTAATTTCTGCCTAAGTTTTTCTTCTAAAGGTAGGTATTTTGCGATTTGCGAAAACTTCTCCAATGCAATGGCGTTAACCTCTACCTCCCCTTGAGCCAATCTATTTTCCGCCGAGCCTCGCAAACGCAATAAAAAGTCTGTGGGGGGTAATTGAAAACCTTCTGGCATTTTCAAAGAAAGATTTTTGGTAGTTACCTCAAAGCCGTGTTCAAGTTTTTCCCAAATCGTGCGCCCGCCCAGCGTCGCTAGTTCAAACGAAGGAAGATCCTGAGCTAAGCGCCCCTGCACCTCTCTCAAATTCAAATCTACGCTCACACGGCTGAGCTGACCGGCTTCAATTCCTATAGTTGCATTTACATCACCCTTGGCTTTTGACAACACTTCCGGAAGCGTGACCCAATCTCCCCAAGCAGCGACATCGGCGTGGTCTATTTTTGCTTGCAATTCACCTCGCCACTTTTTCCAGTCAGCAAAACTTTTGCCAATTAAATCTGCGTTAATTTCTAGCGCATTGGCTAGCGACTGAGGCGGATAAATATTTACCGTAAAGCGATGATGACGTCCGCTGTTATCCAATTTAAATTGCACTTGATTCAAAACTAATTGAGGCTTGTCTCGCAATTCATCTTGCCAAGTCACTCGTCCATTTCTCACAATAATGTGCGATTGGTGGAGCAACCAATCAGACAGCTTGTCATCTTCTGATTGACCCGAAATTTTCAAGCCAGCAACATATAGAACTCCATTTTTATCGCGGCGAATTAGCAAATCTGGGTCATCAAGTTCAAGGGTATTGAGTCGCAATTCCAATGCAAGTAAGGTTGTCCACGCCACCGTATTATCAATTCGCCGCAATATGAGTGCACTGTTGCCTTGCTCATCCAGCAATCGAACATCAGTGAAAACCAAGCGGGGGCGCAAGCCATGCCAATCTGCCTCGATTTTGCCGATCTGCACAGGCAAGCCAAATGCGCGACTGGCTAGCGTGACGATTTCTGGGTGATAATTTTCGATGTTAGGTAGCACCCAAAAACGCAAGGAAGCTAGCGCGACTGAAGCCGCTACACTTATGATGATAACCATCCAAAGTAGTGGGCGGGCGGCTCTGCCGAGGTGCGACAAAACGAAACGAAGCAACGACCTCAGCATCGGACCAATATGCGGAAAAACCGCGAGGAGATGTTCCAAAAATAAAACATAAGCGACTTATAATGCACCCAGCCTAATGACGATTTTTATTTTACCCTGAACCTACTTACCATGAACACCTTCTCTCCTCTCACCGATTTTGATTCGCTAGTGCAACGCAGTGTGCAATGCAGTCGCTATTCGAGCCGCTTATTAGAGTCCGATCCCAATTGGCGCGTTTGGTTACAAGAAAACTACGCAAACCCTTGTACCGTCGCTGAATTACACACTTGGCTAGCCGCCATGCCCTGCGGCACGGAAGATGAGCTATCCCAATCACTACGTAATTTGCGCAAGCGCGCCATGCTCAAAATAGTGAGTCGCGATTTAGGGGGGCTCGCCGATCTCAACGAGGTGATGCAATGCATGACTGGCTTAGCTGAATTAACCACACAAAAAGCGCTGAGCTTTGCTCATGGTTTATTAGCCGAACAATATGGCCAGCCCATTGGTGAGGAAAGCGGCTCTCAGCAAGCGTTACTCGTTATCGGCATGGGCAAACTGGGTGGCGGCGAACTGAATGTTTCTTCCGATATTGATCTCATTTTTGCATACTCAGAAGACGGCGAAACGAATGGCTCACGTGCACTAAGCAACCATGAGTTTTTTACTCGACTCGGGCGCAAAGTCATTAACCTCATTAACGAGCTCACCGCCTATGGCTTTGTGTTCCGTGTCGATATGCGCCTACGCCCTTATGGCGATAGCGGTTCCTTGGTAATGAGCTTTGCGGCACTGGAAGAGTATCTGGTTTCTCAAGGTCGCGAATGGGAGCGCTATGCTTGGATTAAAGCGCGAGTGATTGCCCCTGAATATGCCGCAACAACTACAGAGCTAATGTCGCTAGCACAGCCTTTCATTTTCCGTAAATATCTCGATTACGGCGCCTTCGAATCCATGCGCAAACTACACGCGCAAATTCGCCAAGAAGTCGAACGCCGTGATCGTATTAACAATGTGAAGCTCGGGCCAGGTGGTATTCGTGAAATCGAATTTATCGCCCAAGTGTTTCAACTCATTCGCGGTGGTCGTGACGCCGCTTTGCGCATTCGACCCACACAAGCGGTTTTACGCTTGCTCGCCAGCAATGGTCAGCTAGAACAAAAAACAGCCGATGAACTCAGCAACGCCTACATTTTTTTACGTAACTTAGAACACCGTTTGCAATATCTCGACGATCAACAAACACAGGACATCCCCACTGACGATGCCAATCGCGCCTTACTGGCGATTGGGATGGGTTATGCCGATTATGCTGCGCTGTTGACCGAGCTCGACCTTCATCGTGAGCGCGTCAGTCGTCACTTCAGTCAAATATTCACCACCGAACAAGATGAAGTCGCGCATAGTCCATTTTGGAACGATACCTTAGAGCCGGAAGATTTAAAGCAAGCGTTGATCGCCGCGGGATTTAGCGATAAATATGATCTAAACAATAAACTCATAGAGTTAAGAAATGGCAGCCGCTACAAGCAATTACCTGAGACAAGCCGTCAGCGCATCGACAAAATCGTGCCACAACTCATTGCCCATAGCCAAAAACTCGACCAGCGCGACCTCGCGTTACCGCGTCTGCTCAAACTGTTAGATAACATCAGCCGACGTAGCACTTACCTCGCTTTTATGACAGAGCATCCGCAGGCACTGGAAAGACTCGCGCGTTTTGCGGGCGCGAGCGAATGGGCTTGTGACTACCTTTCGATGCATCCAAGCCTGCTTGATGAATTACTCGACGCACGGGAAATCTACCAAGCACCAGACTGGCATAAACTTGACGCAACGCTTGCTAATCAGCTGCAAGAACATGCGGGTGATTTGGAACGACAAATGGATGCCTTGCGTCACTTCAAGCAAGCGCAAACTTTCCAATTATTGGCAATGGACTTACAGGGCCTACTTTCACTTGAAACGCTCAGCGATCATCTCAGCGATTTAGCGGATCTTATACTGCAACATGTGTTGCAACTATGCTGGCGCGATGCACGCAAAAAGCATCAGGATCATCCTAGTTTTGCGATCGTCGCTTACGGCAAATTGGGCGGGCGCGAATTAGGTTACGACTCTGACTTAGATCTGATTTTTTTATTTGATGATGAACACGCCGATGCCGGCGAAAACTACGCGCGTTTAGCGCAACGCATCAACACGGTGCTGAGTAGCTACACCTCCGCCGGCCGTTTGTATGAAACCGATTTGCGTTTACGCCCCAATGGTGCGAGTGGTCTGTTGGTGAGTAGCGTTTCTGCTTTTGCGGATTATCAAAAAAATCAAGCTTGGGTATGGGAGCATCAAGCGCTGACGCGAGCACGTTTTTGCGCAGGCGACGCCAAGGTAGGCAAACAATTCGAAGAGATTCGCAAGCAAGTTTTAAGTCAGCCACGCGATCTCACCACCTTACGTGATGAAGTCATCACCATGCGTCAAAAAATGCACGATGGGCATGTGAATAAGACTGATTTATTTGACATCAAACACGACAGTGGCGGCATGGTTGATATTGAGTTTATGGTGCAATTTTTAGTGCTCGCTCACGCCAGTGCGCACCCCGAGTTCACCGCCAATAGTGGCAATCTTGCACTCTTAAAATTGGCGGCTGAGATTAACTTGATTGATCGTTCGAGCAGCGAACAGGCTCGGGAGATTTATAGAAAATTACGCTTAACCCAACACCAAATGCGGCTGAATAATCAGCCGCAATGTCGTGTCGAACAAGATACTCTAGATGTCGCGCCCGTTAAGGCGCTATGGAAACAGCTACTCGGAAAGTGAGTTATACAACCCCACTTGCGCTTTGAGTATGCTTTACTTTACCGACTAAGCGATAAGACACCATCTCACCTTTGCCTTTAATATCCAGCACTTGAGGTGGCTCGAACAAATAGTCCAAACGAAGCCGGTTGTAAGTTAACTTGTCCGTCAAGATACAACCGGACTTCGCATCATCGGTCAAGCGACTCGCAATATTTACCGTATCGCCCCACAAATCATAAATAAAGCGCTTAGTGCCAATCACACCCGCCACGACAGGCCCTGTCGCAATACCAATGTGGATACCCATATTCCTTCTGACTAATGCCGGATGTGTGGCAACGAAATCGAGCATCTCAAGCGCCATGCTTGCCATATCAGCAACGTAATCTTCACGCTCTCGCGTAATGCCACCAACCACCATGTAGGCATCGCCAATCGTTTTAATTTTTTCTAGTCCATATTTCTCGGTCATATTGTCAAACCACGAGAACACCGTATTCAGCAATGAAACCATTTGCTCGGGTGACATCTGCTCGGTGAGCTGAGTAAAGTTAACCAAGTCTGCAAACATCACCGTCACATCTGCATGACCATCCGCGATCAAACCCTGATTGTCTTTTAGACGACGCGCAATATTTGATGGCAAGACATTGAACAATACTCGCTCAGATTTTGTCTGCTCTTCCGCTAATAAAGCATTTTGTATATCGAGCTGATTTTTGATGCGCTCAGTCTCCAACACAAAATGTCGCACCAAAAAATAGAGGATGGACGACATTGCTGCAAAATTAAGCGCAAAGAAAACACCGATTGTTTTCATCGGCACACCACTCGTGCCACCGTCACCAAGGAGGTAATCAAAAACACCAGAAATCAGTGTCATCACCATGTAGGCGACGAACCAAGGGATCGATTCTTTCCAACCTGATACCACCAAAGCGCCAATGGGTGCGAGTAAAGCCCACAACATCACCCCGCTGGCATTGATTGAGCTACCAATACTCCACTGCATGATGAAGGGCGCAAACAAAAATAGCGTCAGCTGGATAAAACGAAAAACTTCAAAATTCTTCGTCTTAAGGAAGTAAACCAATGAAGCGATAGAGATCGCCTGATATCCTAATGATACGTTGCTGGAAAAATTGATCCCCATGTACCAATAGATTGCCAGCCACAGCATCACCGCAAAATTCATAAATGCACAGGCAAAAATCAACAAGCTCTTACGTAACTTGTCTTCTTGCGTGTCCATCAAGTTCTGGCCGATTGACATCAAACCGGTATTTTCAACCATGCTTCCCCCTAATTAACTCTCTACTTCACTACTTGCAATATTGGTTCTATATTACCTGAAAATTGAACGCCCCTTCTCGCTTCATTAAAAAGCAAGGACAGGCTAGAATCGCAACCTTAAATTAACACTCAATCATTAATTAAGGAATCTCCACTATGTCAATGTCCGACCGCGACGGCTTTATCTGGCACGATGGCAAGCT
>Ga0194062_1001123_pt1 | contig 11224 bp, 12 predicted proteins | sample SepL2225m_MetaG_FD_155481 | JGI IMG/M metagenome (GOLD analysis project Ga0194062, IMG submission 155481) | Anoxic zone freshwater microbial communities from boreal shield lake in IISD Experimental Lakes Area, Ontario, Canada - Sep2016-L224-25m | ecosystem: Environmental > Aquatic > Freshwater >... | reverse complement strand
CTTCAGAGGGCGACCGCCGGCACCTGTCACGGCCCTGCCGTGACGACCATTATCAAAAACAGCGTCGACAGCTTCCTGCAGCATGCGCTTCTCGTTCCTGATAATTACATCCGGCGTCTTCAACAACAGCAGATTCTTCAGTCGGTTATTCCGGTTGATCACGCGTCGATACAAATCATTCAAATCTGATGTTGCAAAGCGACCACCCTCCAGCGGCACGAGCGGCCGCAGATCCGGAGGAATAACAGGCAACACTTCAAGAATCATCCACTCGGGGCGGGTGTCATTCTTTCGAAGTCCCTCGACAACCTGCATACGCTTGGCAATCTTCTTGCGAGTCTGCTTGCTGCGAACGGTCTCCATCTCGGTTTCAAGCTCGCCCATGAGTTGTTCGAGATTGACCTTTTTAAGGAGGTCACGAATTCCTTCAGCCCCCATCTTGGCAACAAACTCATCACCGTACTTATCCTGAGCCTCACGATAACTCATCTCATCGAGAAACTGTTTTTCCTGGAGAGGCGTCTTGCCTGGATCAACAACAACGTAATCCTCGTAATACAGAACTCGTTCAAGCTGCCGGCCTGTCATATCCAGCACCAAACCCAAGCGACTAGGTGTACACTTGAAGAACCAGATGTGTGCAATGGGCACAGCCATCTCGATGTGGCCCATCCGTTCGCGTCTCACTCTCGAGACTGTCACTTCCACGCCACACCGGTCACAAATCACGCCCTTATGCTTAATGCGCTTGTACTTGCCGCATCCACATTCCCAATCCCTTGTCGGACCGAAAATACGCTCACAAAACAGTCCGCCCCGTTCCGGCTTAAACGTTCGATAATTGATTGTTTCTGGATTCTTGATCTCTCCATGACTCCACGACCGGATCATTTCAGGAGATGCAAGCGACAAACTTACCGAGTCGAATGCGTTGGATTTGCGTGCTGGAGCGCCCTCATCTCTGATTGAATTGTAACTCACTCGTCACCTCCCGGTCGGACCTGCTCACCCGACTCTTCGGCGAATTGCCCAACCTGGACGTTCAGACACAAACTCTTCATTTCTGTCATAAGGACGTTGAATGATTCCGGCATACCCGCCTCGAGAGTATTCTCACCCTTGACGATTGATTCGTAAATTCTAGTGCGCCCTGCTACATCATCACTCTTGACGGTCAACAGTTCCTGCAGCGCATATGCAGCACCATAGGCTTCCAGTGCCCACACTTCCATTTCACCCATACGTTGTCCGCCGTACTGAGCTTTACCACCAAGCGGCTGCTGCGTCACGAGTGAGTAAGGTCCAACTGCCCTGGCGTGAATCTTGTCACTGACAAGATGATGCAACTTGCACATATAGATAACGCCAACGACCACTCTTTGGCTGAATGCATCGCCAGTCCTACCATCATAAAGGACTGCCTTGCCATCCTCGTCCATGTGCGCTTTCTTCATCATCTCACGAATTTCTACTTCTGATGCGCCGTCAAACACCGGGGATGCAGCATACATTCCAAGAATCCGGCAGGCCATTCCCATATGCGTCTCAAGCACTTGACCTACATTCATTCGAGACGGAACACCAAGAGGATTCAGCACAATATCAACTGGAGTGCCATCGGCAAGGAAAGGCATGTCGGCATCGGCCACAATTCGTGCAACCACACCCTTATTTCCGTGCCTGCCCGCCATCTTGTCGCCAACCGAAAGCCGTTTCTTGCTTGCGACGTAGACACGAACCTGTTTGATGATACCAACGTCTTCAAACTCGCCACTTTCGAACCTGTCAAGATCGCGTTCCTGCCGTAGCTCGAGCTCAGCAAATTTGTGCTTATACTCATCCAAAATACTCTGAATCTTCATCTGTATCGGACTGCTCTCAATCTCCACATGTTCGCAGGCCGCCGCCAGCTTCCTGAGAAGAGTCTTCGTGATCTTCCTGTTTGCCGGTATGATGATCTCGCCGGTCTCTACATCTACCACATCAAGAGGAATCTTCTCTCCAAGGAGAATATTACTCAGCGACTCAGTAAGATCCACTAGCAGTTTCTGTTTCTGCGACTTGTGCTCGTCGCCCACAGCCTTTGCACGCTTCTTCACTTCGCCTGGAGACAGTTTATCGACCTTGACATTCCGGTGTGCAGTAACATTGACATCCATCACAATTCCAGACGTACCACTCGGCACCGTTAGCGAGGTATCACGCACATCGGCGGCCTTTTCTCCGAAAATCGCTCGCAAAAGTCGCTCCTCTGGTGCCAACTCAGTCTCACTCTTTGGGGTGATCTTACCAACGAGGATGTCACCAGGAACCACTTCCGCACCTATGCGTATTACGCCGTCACGATCGAGATTCCTCAGCGCCTCTTCACTAACGTTAGGAATGTCCCGAGTGATCTCCTCAGGGCCCAGCTTTGTGTCACGAGCACCAACCTCAAATTCCTGAATATGAATGGAGGTAAAGAGATCGTCGCGAACAACGCGCTCGCTAATCAGAATAGCGTCCTCAAAGTTGTATCCGCACCAAGGAACGAACGAAACGAGTAGATTCTTACCCAAAGAGATCTCGCCGTCTTTTGTCCCCGGTCCATCCGCAAGAGTATCCCCGGCCTCTATTTTCTGACCCTCGCTTACGATTGGTACCTGGTTTATGCACGTACCGGCATTCGAACGCGAGAACTTACGAAGAGGGTATACCTGTCCAGCGTGTTTCTTCCCCTTCTTCGCCAATTTGCCATCAGGGGTGATGACAACCTCATTCGCAGATACCTGAGCAACTTTCCCCGCATGCGTCGCTGTAACCGTCACTCTGGAATCACGAGCAAGCTTTCCTTCCAATCCGGTTGCAACATACGCGCGCTCGGCTTCAAGAAGAGGCACAGCCTGCCTCATCATATTAGATCCCATCAGGGCCCTATTAGCATCGTCGTGCTCCAGAAACGGAATAGATCCAGCCGCAACACTAATGACCTGCTTCGGAGAGACATCCATGTAGTCGACTTTATCCTTCGCTACCTCCAGAAAGTCACCCCGGAACCTTACTGACACAAAATCCCTCGAGAACTGACCGTTCTTCTCGAGCGGAGCATTGGCCTGCGCTATGACAAATCTTTCCTCTTGATCCGCCGTCAGATAGTCAACAGTGTCGCTTACACGACCGCCCTTTACTTTCCTGTAGGGGGTCTCAATAAATCCAAACTCGTTAATCCTGCCGTAAATACTGAGCGACGAGATCAGTCCAATATTCGGACCTTCCGGCGTCTCAATCGGACAGATACGACCATAGTGACTACTATGAACATCACGGACCTCAAAGCCTGCGCGTTCCCTGCTCAGTCCTCCAGGACCGAGAGCACTGAGGCGACGCTTGTGTGCCAGTTCCGATAGCGGATTGGTCTGATCCATGAACTGACTCAACTGGCTTCTGCCAAAGAAATCGCGGACTACACTCGATAGTGCCTTGGGATTGATCAACTTCTGTGGAGTCATCACCCCGGCCGCCGGATCGAACAGTGTCATCCGTTCCTTTACGACCCGCTCCAGCCTCGCAAGGCCAGCACGACACTGATTTTCAAGAAGTTCTCCCACTGTGCGCACCCGGCGGCTGCCTAAGTGATCGATATCGTCAAGCACTCCCTCGCCTTTCCGGATACTGATCAGATATCGTATAGCCGCTATAATATCTTCCTTCTCAAGCACGCGATGCGTCCCAGGAACTTTGCCGTCGAGGTTGAGCTTCTGATTGATCTTGTATCGTCCAACACGACCCAGATCGTAATGCCGTTCATCGAAGAACAGCCTACGAATCAGCTGCCATGCATTGGACGGAGTAGCAGGATCGCCAGGACGCAATTTGTGATAGATATCTTTAAGAGCATCATCCTTCGTCCGGACTTCGTCCGCGCGAATGCTCTTGAGCATGATCCCGCCGTCCCAGGAGACATCAATGACATCTGCCGTCTTGTACCCTGCGGCCTTCATCTGTTTCAATGCGGCTTCAGTAACGGGGTCATAACGACGTGCGAGAACTGCGTGTGAATCGACGTCAACGACGTCCTCCTTAAAGAGGCGTCCGCTGATTTCTTCGCTTGCTGGATCCTTCCCGAGATTGATCTTCTCATAAGTGTAGAAAAGACTTATGATTTCTTCGTCGGTCCCAAATCCGAGAGCACGGAGGAATGTTGTCGCCAGAAACTTGCGACGCCTGCGCTGCCTGTCAAGATACATCCAGAGCAGATCTGATGTGTCAAACTGGATCTCTACCCAGGAACCACGATCAGGAATGATCCTGAATGAATAGAGAATCGTGCCATTGGCATGAATGGACTTTTCAAAACATATGCCTGGCGATCTATGAAGCTGACTGACCACTACTCTCTCTGCACCGTTGACAACAAACGCTCCCTGCGCCGTCATCAGCGGGATTTCACCCATATAGACTGTCTCTTCCCTGACTTCCTCACCCTCCTTGAGCCGGAAGGTTACATGCAGGGGTGCAGCATAGGTCTCACCTTCACGAAGACAGCCATGCACATCCATCTTGGGCTTTGCCAGCTCATACTTTACGAAGTCAAGCGAACATCTGCCGTCGTAACTCTCAATCGGGAATACTTCCCTGAAGACCTCCTGCAGACCCATCCGCTCCCTGCGGGCAGATGGTACATCTCGCTGCAAAAAGCGGTCGTATGAAGACACCTGTACATCAATCAGGTCCGGTGACTCCAGAGTCTCAATAAGTTTGCCAAAGTTTTTTCTAGCAATCATTCATCACTCTCTCTATACCGCTTTCGAAGAACAGGTCAGACCCAACCGCAGAACTATCGACGTTACTTACTTGATTTCGACTTTCGCTCCTGCAGCTTCCAACTTCGCCTTCATCGCATCAGCATCCTGTTTCGATACACCATCCTTCACAGGCTTCGGTGCTCCCTCAACAAGATCCTTTGATTCTTTCAGGCCCAGACCGGTAATTGCCCGGACTTCCTTGATTACATTGATCTTCTGTTCGCCAGCTGCGAGCAGCATGACCGTAAATTCAGTCTTTTCAGCAGCTGCTGCCGGGGCACCTGAAGCCGCAACTGCACCTACTGCGACGGGCGCAGCGGCCGATACTCCGAGTCTGTCCTCAAGAGCCTTTACCAGTTGCGAGAGCTCTCTGACGCTGATACCCTCGATCCAGTTAACGAACTCCGCCATCTTGCCGTCAATAACGACGCTGGCCTTCTCCCCCTGCTCCACTGCTGCTCCTTCGTTCTGTGCCATGATCCACACTTCCTTTCCTGAACTGTTACTTACAATCTAGGCCACCGCTGCGCGGCGACCGGAAATACTGCTCACGTTGACTTCTTCTTCTCGATAGCCTGCAGAACGTAAACAAGGCTGGAGAGTTTCCTGCTCATCACGCCCACCAACCTGCTCATGGGGGCCGCGATCGTACCAACCACCTTTTGACGCAGTACTTCGCGAGAAGGCAGATTCGCGAACTCCAGAACTTCACTACCGCTTAGGACAGTACCCTTAATCAGCCCGCCCTTAACCTTGAGCGGCCTCTCATCATCACGGACGAATTCCTGAATTACCCTAGCTGCCGCAATATCATCTCTACCGGTAACAACGGCTGTAGGCTTCTTCATGATGCCATCGATGCCACTCAGTCCGAGCCCAGTGCAGACAAGTTTCAACAACCGGTTCTTTACGACTCGTACATCGGAGCCCGCGACTCTGAGCTTTCCACGGAGGGAACTCATCTTTGCCACGGTCAACCTGGTGTAGTCCAGGAAGAACACATAATCGGACCCGGAGATCCGACTCCGGATATCTTCCACCATGTACTGTTTTTCTGCCCTCACAAAAATCGCTCCCGCCTATTCCCGAACCATGATTCGCAACCCAACACCCATCGTTGAGGACATGGTCCACTTCTTGACAAATACACCTTTGGCTGCTGGTGGTCTCTCGGCCTTTATACCTTCAATTACAGCCTTCGCATTCTCCGTCAGCTTCACGGCATCAAACGACAGTTTACCCACCGGTACGTGCACATTCCCGTGCCTGTCCATTCTAAACTCGACTCGTCCGGCTTTGCACTGCTCCACTGCTGCGGCAATATCCTCATTGACTGTTCCAGTCTTGGGGTTAGGCATCAAGCCGCGGGGACCAAGAACCTTACCAAGCTTCTTGACTTCCTGCATCGCCTCCGGAGTCGCTACAGCGACATCGAAATCAGTCCATCCACCCTTGACCTTCTCGATTAAGTCCTCGAATCCCGCCTGGTCAGCCCCGGCTTTTTTCGCAGCCTCAATTGCAGCACCTCTTGCAAACGCTACAACTCTGACCTCTTTGCCAGATCCGTGCGGAAGGCGCACGATTCCACGCACCGCCTGATCCGTTTTCGTCGGATCTACATCAAGTCGTGCCGCCAGGTCTACGCTCTCATCAAACTTCGCTACGGGATTGCTCTTAAGGAAGCTGATTGCTTCCTCAATCTCGTAGACCTTGGCTTCTACCTTACTCTTGACGCTGTTGTATTTCTTCCCGTGTCGTTGTGCCATGGTCCTATTCCACCTTGATGCCCATGCTTCTTGCCGTTCCCTCTATGATACGGGCGGCGCATTCGATGTTGTGTGTGTTCAAATCTTTAAGCTTTGCATTCGCGATCTCAATCACCTGCTTCTTCGTGACCGTTCCCACCGTCTCCCGACTCGGAGTGGTCGCACCTTTAGCAAGGCCAGCCGCGCGCTTCAAAAGGACCGGCGCAGGAGGACTCTTGGTAATGAATGAGAACGACTTATCCTGATAAACAGTTATCTCCGCTGGAATGATAAGCCCAGCCTGAGACTGTGTCGCGTTATTGAAAGCCTTACAAAACTCCATGATGTTCACGCCGTGCTGGCCCAGAGCAGGACCAACGGGCGGTGCAGGGTTAGCCTGTCCCGCTGCTATCTGAAGCTTTATCTTGCCTATAATCTTTTTTGCCATACTAGGTTCGCTCCACCTGCCAGTATTCTAATTCTACCGGCGCAACCCGGCCGAATATCGCAACAGACACCTTAAGCCTGCCTCTATTAGGATCAACCTCTTCAACCACGCCGCTGAAGTTCATAAAAGGCCCATCCATGATCTTCACTGTCTCGCCAGGCTCAAACACAATCTTCGGCTTGACCTTCTCCCGCTTCTCGTCGACCTGATTCAGTAGAATTTCAACTTCTTTATCACGCAAAGGAGCAGGCTTGTCTCCACCAACAAATCCTATCATTCCAGGCGTCTGCCTGACGAAGTACCACGCCTTCTCGCACATCTGCCGCTCTTCGTCGTACAGAGCCATGTTAATCAGCACATAGCCCGGAAAGAACTTGCGGGTCGCCGTAGACCTTACGCCCTTCTTTACCTCAGAGACTTTCTCAGTCGGAATCAACACATCTCCGACATATTCTTCCATTTCTTCCTGCTTTACACGGCGCAGGATGCTAGCCCGAACTTTTGCCTCCTGGCCTGTCAGCGCGTGGAGAACGAACCATTGTTTCTGCATGATCGCCAGGCCCCACTTATGCTATTGCTAACCAGATGCACCCACGAGTACGCTGATCATCTTTTCAATGATCACATCAGTCGTGGCAACAAATACGCCCAAAGCTATTACCGTCAAAATGATAACTACCGTCGACTCGCTCAACTCAGACCGACTTGGCCAAGATGATTTCTTCAGCTCTACAACAACCTCATCAAAGAAGTTCTTGATTCCTGCGACCACACCTATCGCACTGCTCATTATCCAGTCTCCGTCGGATCTTTCGCTAATTCCCTGACTTCGACACCATCTTCCGAATCACACCTGATTGCCAGCACTTCTTGGCAGGCCAGGAGGGCATCGAACCCCCAACCCCCGGTTTTGGAGACCGGTACTCTGCCAATTGAGCTACTGGCCTCTCAACCGACGAACCCGTCACCGCACCTCTTTGTGAACGACATGTTTCCGGTCAAAAGGGCAATACTTCTTTCTCTCCAACCTATTCGTCGTGGTGGTCTTATTCTTCCTCGTTGCGTAGTTGCGACGCTTGCACTCTGTGCAAGCCATCGTAATCATTTCCCGAGCCATTTTATGCCCCCTATCCCGCGAGCGACTTCAAACGAGCCAACCCTGCGAGATCCACGACCACTGGTTGCCTACTTTACAATCTCGGTCACCGTGCCGGCACCAACCGTGCGGCCACCTTCACGAATGGCGAATCGCATCGATTTTTCCATGGCTATCGGTTGAACAAGGGTAACTTCAACACTCACATTGTCACCCGGCATGACCATCTCGACACCTGCCGGTAGAACGATGTCACCCGTAACGTCTGTTGTACGGAAATAGAACTGCGGCCTGTAGCCCTTGAAGAAAGGTGTATGCCGTCCACCTTCATCTTTGCTGAGGACATAAACTTCCGCCTTGAACTGAGCATGGGGAGTGATCGACCCCGGCTTGGCAACGACCTGTCCTCTTTCCACTTCTTCCTTCTTCAGACCGCGCAGAAGCAAGCCGATATTGTCGCCAGCGCGTCCTTCATCAAGGAGCTTGCGGAACATCTCAACGCCGGTTGCAACCGTTTTCTGAGTAGGACGAAGACCCACAATTTCAACATCATCACTGACATGCACAATTCCGCGCTCAATGCGTCCAGTCACAACCGTGCCACGCCCTTCGATCGAGAACACATCCTCGATCGGCATCAGGAAATCCTGGTCCAAAATACGCTTCGGCTCAGGAATGAAGGAGTCAAGAGCATCCATCAGATCCCCGATACACTTACACGCCGGATCGTCAGAAGACTCCGCTGCCATGGCTGCCGCGGCATTTCCCCTTACTATAGGAGTTGTGGCACCCGGAAAATTGTACTTCGTCAGCAGATCCCTGATCTCCATCTCGACCAGCTCAAGCAGCTCGGCATCGTCGACCAGATCGATTTTGTTCAAGAATACCACCAGGGCCGGAACGCCTACCTGTCTGGCAAGCAGAATGTGTTCACGAGTCTGCTGCATCGGACCATCGGCTGCACTGACCACAACAATGGCCCCGTCCATCTGTGCTGCCCCTGTAATCATGTTTTTGATGTAGTCGGCATGACCAGGGCAATCAACATGTGCATAATGACGCTTTTCCGTCCCGTACTCGACATGCGCTGTCGCAATGGTCAGAATCTTTGTAGGATCGCGCCTTCCCTGACTCTCTGACGCCTTTGCCACTTGGTCGTAAGGAATGAAGACATTCATGCCCTTCATCGACTGAACTTTGGTAATGGCCGCGGTCAGAGTTGTCTTGCCGTGATCTACATGGCCGATTGTTCCAACATTGACATGCGGCTTCGTCCGTTCAAATTTTTCTTTAGCCATGATGCACCTCCTGATCTACTCTGCGTTTTGTGTTCGCCCCACCCGCAACCAACCCGCGCTACTGTTCCGCAAAGCTGGAGCCCATGAGCGGAATTGAACCGCTGACCACGTCCTTACCAAGGACGTGCTCTACCGACTGAGCTACATGGGCACGACGGCCCGCTCTCATGTCCCACAGTTCTGCGCAAACAAAAAAAAGCCCACCCCGCACTCCCGCTGCTATCGACTAAACAACGGTCGCTGCCGGTCGACAAAACCATTCTATTTATTTACCGCTCGCCCCCAGTAACACGGGGACTATTCCGCGGCGAAGAAGCAAGGTATCAGAAGACTTCAGATTGTCAACAGCTGTTTCGACTTTTTTTGCATAAAAGAATTCACCTGCAAAATACGCCCGCAAACATCGGGCCCGAACCGGTGCCATGACAGTGCAAATTATCCGTCATCAGCCCTCACCATAGGCCTTGTGAAACTTAGGAGATTTCTTCTCTGCTTCACATTCAGCAGGTTTTACATCGGCCGCCTCGTTCGCTGTATCCGGAATATCTGCAACTTGTTGTTTATCTTTTTTAACATCTGCCGTCTTGTCTGACACCTTAGACATGGATGCCGCAGTTTCAACGTAGTTCATTTGAACAGAAGAGATTGACTCGCTGAGCAAGCGCTCTTCTTCCCTATCCAGATTTCCTCTTGTCTTCGCGGCCAGCATTGAAAGTATGTCAACACTGACCTGGGCCCCGCGGAGATCTACTTCCGCTTTTGCAGTAGCCGGATTGACCAGCTTGCCCAACTGCTGCATTGCAGTGGCACTGAACATCATCACGAGATTTGTAAACAGAGCCTTATTCATCTCAGCTTCAGAAAATTTGTCCGCCATTGTCTTTCTCCTTAAGTGTCGTTGCAACTCTTCTGAGTCAACATGTCGATACTATCGCGGAAGATTCGCCGCGAGGCAATAAAGAAGAATCCTATCGCGGAGAATCCCGCAACAACAGAAGGCGTGAATTACAGCGCGTTCCGCGTGATCACTGATAAGCCATAATTACAATTGCTGACAGATATGAATCACGACTTGCTTTATCCAAAGCAGATCATGTAGTATCCGGCCACAGAAAACACAACGGGAGGATTGACTATGAGGAAACTGGTACTTGCGGCACTCTTTTGCATCTTGGTAAACTCAGTGATTGCTCAGGACACAGCACCTACTGCTGCGGGTGATTTTCTATTTGACTCCCGGAGTCACATACGGCTCGGAAAAGCTGACACGACCTGGACAGCAGCCGCCAGCATGGTCTCGCCAATGGGCGGCGAGAATTCCGATACCATTCTGAATGCCTACGCATCACTCGGATACTTCCTGGTGGACCAGTTCGAACTTGAGGGCACAGCGTCAGTTCTCAAAGGGGGATTCGGGCAGGGAGTTTCCATAGGTGCTGGAATTAATATGTACTTCCGTGAGTTTTTTGACAAACTCTATCCTTACGCTGGTATCGGCGTTTCGACCTGGACCGGGGATCTAGCCGACCAGGGGACGCATATGCAGGCAAAGATTGGAGCACGATACTACTTCACCGACAGCCTTGGCATGCGGCTCTGGCTTGAGTACGACAAGGGCGACAATTTCATCTATAACGGAACAAGCACAGTTACAGCATACATCGGCATATTCTCTGTGGCGTACTGACCGGCATAATTAGGAGCCTGAAATCCTCGTGCCACCGCCGCCCGCGGACCGATTTTGCAATCAACAACGTTGCCCGCGCCGGTAGCAAAATCCGGTAAGCATACTTGGTTGCGCCGCGAATAAATGCCTGATATGTGGCAATGCAATTTCCCATTATAGCTTGATC
>Ga0194062_1001122_pt1 | contig 11227 bp, 10 predicted proteins | sample SepL2225m_MetaG_FD_155481 | JGI IMG/M metagenome (GOLD analysis project Ga0194062, IMG submission 155481) | Anoxic zone freshwater microbial communities from boreal shield lake in IISD Experimental Lakes Area, Ontario, Canada - Sep2016-L224-25m | ecosystem: Environmental > Aquatic > Freshwater >... | reverse complement strand
GCGGTGCATCGCGCTGCCGGCCTGCTGGAACGGACTGCGCTCCTTGGGCGGCCCGTGCGGGTGCGTGAGCCACTCGCCCACGGGCGTGCGCGCGAGGTACGTCTTGGCCTCGATCACCATCACGCCGAACCTAAGGCGCGTTTCCCCACGAAGTCCGCCTCGCCAAGAGGCCCGGTCCCGGGCTGCGCGAGGTCGAGCGAGTGCAAGACGATCCAATCCGCCGAGCAGGAGCGCTCCAGCTCGTCGAAGAGCGTGCTCTCTGTCTTGTACGAAACATACGAAACGTATACGATGCCAGGCAAGGAGGGATCGCTATGACCGCAGTCACCGCATCAGAAGCCCGCACCCGTTTCGCCGAGATACTCAGCATGGTCGGCTACGGCAAGGAGCGGGTACTCATCGAGAAGCACAACCGCCCGGTCGCCGCGTTGGTCTCGATCGAGGAACTCGCCTTGCTTGACGACCTCCTGGCCGCCGCCGAGGAGGACGTCCAGTTTCGCGATCGGCTGGCCGCAGTCCGCGCAGCGCGCGGGCACCGCGAGGTCATGACGCTGATGGCAGACCCGTCCGATGAGACCGTCCTCACCCCCGAGTCATTCGCGATCGTGGCCGACCGCGTCCGCTACCCGCGTCCGGCCACAGACGCCCTGAAGGGTCTGATGGCCGCAGACGGTGATTAGGCTTCTCGCGGAGACAGACGACCCCTCCGGCTTCTCCTGCGGATCAGCTGAACTCGACCGGTACCTGAAGACTCACGCGCTCGCCAACGCCCAGCTCGGGGTCAGCGCCACGTACGTACAGATAGACGAGACTGACCGCATCGAGGGCTTCGTGACTGTTGCGGGCACGTCCATCAGATCCTCCGAGGCGCCCGCCTCCCGTAACCTGCCGCGATATCCGTTGCCGGCACTTCTGATCGCGAGGCTGGCAGTCGACCTACCCACACAGAATCGAGGAATCGGGCGCGGGCTCCTCGCGTTTGCTCTGGAGGAAGCCTTGGTCATGCACGGCAGAATCGGCTGCGTGGCTGTGGTCGTCGACGCCAAGCCAGAGGCCGTTTGTTTCTACGGGCGATTCGGCTTCGAGCGACTGGTCCTCGCCAACCCCACGGCCGGCACGATACGGATGGTCTTGGGGATTGGCTCGATCATCGACGCGCTCGCATGAAACTCACGCCCTGAAACGACAAACGTGGTTCCCAGTCAACCGCCCAACCGCAGGTGATCGAGTCAGATTCGAGTGGTAGTCGTCGGGCTGAGAACCCGAAGTCAGCTGCACTAGGGCGCTGCCGGAAGCAGGCAGGCTATCCCGCATGAAGCAGGAGCTCGGGGACTCGTTGGTATCCACATCAGCAGACTTATGACTCTCGTCACGGGATACTGCTGTCAGAACCGTTCAACGGAGCCCGGGGAGTCGCCGTCCATCGGCCACGTCTTCAAGTCGGAAACCCTGTCTTGCGATGTGACAAGAGCCCGTCATGAAGCAACGCCAGCCGGTCGAGGCGCCCACAAGACTGCAGGTCGCGAACTCAGGCCCGCCTGTAGCACGCGTGCGGTTCGTCCTCGTACACGGCTTGCGGCACGGCGTCCTTTGGCCACGCGCCTTCCCGATCGTGCACAACCAGCACGTGCGGCAGATGGACTGCCACGAATGGTTCGGGGTCCAGCGCGTTCGCAGTGGCATCGAAGACATACTCGCCGAGGATGAGCTCGCGGCCGCCCTTGAAGTACTCGTCGGTCGTCAGCTCGAGAACCCAGACATAGGTGGGCATTGGTGTCGAGAGGTAGTGACGCCGCACGTTCTCCGCCAGGCCCACCGAACGGGACTCGTCTCGAGCCCACTCCTTGAACGCACTCGACTTCGTGAAGAGGAGGCGCGTAATAAGACTCCCACCTTCCGCAGCGTCTACCAGCGCCTTCACCATCTCGTGGTGCTCGCTCAGCTGCTTCAGATAACCGAAGACGCTCGGCGAGGTGAATGCGGAGAACCACTGCTGGTAGGCAAACTGACCTTCCAAGTAGAGTTTCTCCGGTAGCGGCACAACAAGCGCGCGAAGAGACTCGAGAACGGATGCGTAGTCGCCTCTGGTCAGATAAGGCTTGGCCGGGCTGCCTTCAAGTGCGACACGTGCCTCTACGCTTGTCGGGAGCAGGCGGTACGGCCCATGCTGATCATCGTGAACCACAAATGCGTCTACATAGTCCTGGGCGCCCAAGAAGTTCGCCGACATTGACCTGAGCTGAGCGCACCATTCCTTCGTCTCCTCATCCTCTGCGGCACTCGCAAGATCCTCAATGATGCGATCGTGAGAGCAAAGCGAACGGACGCCCGCGAGATCCGCATCGACGATCTCCGCTCGCTTGCTGTGCCCTACCACGGTCATGGCGTGGAAATGACTCGCGCCGTGGAACATTGCGAGTACGGGCACCTGCGACTCAACATAGGTATAGAGTCGGAAGTTCGGATCCCATCTGTGGAGCCAGTAGGCGGCGAGCGTTTCCGTCCGACTGGCCTGCTCCTTCATCTCGAGCCGCGGCTTCACTTCCAGGAGCGCACCGTAGCCATTGTTCTTGATTCCCTGCACCATCGCCTGCATGGTCAGCCCTGATGCCGGCACCGTCCGCGGCATGTCAGACTGATGCTGCGTCGCGAGCTCCGAAATCTCGTAGGGGTAGTGGTGATCCGTCCGAGAAGACTGGGACAGATAGCGCAACGCCATCCAAATCGATGCCTGAGCGCACGACATCGACATGCGATCCTGCTCAATGAACGGCGCGCCCGTCACTGCGAGACACCTGCCGTGGATGTGAGCTTCGAACGTCTCCGAGCACAGTGAGTAACAACGGATTCCCACGCGGCCATCGGGAGGCGATAGGACAGTCCTGCCGACCACGCCGACTTCGACAGGTCGTACGACCATGAATCCCAAGTAGTCGGGGTCCCTATCCCTTATGTCCCCGATCCCAGAAAGCTCGCGGGCGAAGAAGTGCACGCGCTGAGCGCGGTCACCGTACGAACGAAAGCACTTCGAGTAGATGTTCGAGAACTCGTCGCGATAGTCGCGGTCCACATACCCGTCCTCGACAACCGCAGATTGAGCACAGAGAACGTGGCGCGCGTATGCTAGCACTTCGGCCAGCACTGTGACCCGGGTACGGCCACGAGACAACGACGCGATGAGAGAATCCCACGCTTCGGGTGAGGTGAGCCCGACAACGTCTGAGTCAGGCGTGTCGATATGCTTCACTGAAGAAGCGGCTAGCCGACTACCAGGAACTGCGATTCGGCCAGGGACTTCGCGCGCAGGCTCTCGACCCCGCGAACTCCCGATTCAAGCTTCTGAACCTGGGCCGTGCGCTCCTTGACGTCTGCCAGCTTCTCGGCGAACTCGCGGATTGCTGCATCTAGTGCTGACTTCTCCGCTACATCTTGCTCGCGCCTTGGCACGCGCCCGCCCCCTAGCTGGAATTGGCTTGACTAATCTTAGCGACTTCCGTGAACGAATCGCAACCGTCAAATCAATTGTCGGAACATATTGTCGGCGACTTTACCACGCACCCGGGTGTATCTCAACCCGTAGTCACGCGTAGACTACGTCGTGAATCATCATACCCGTTCCGACCCGCCACCGCTTGCGGATAGCATGCACGTCCCTGGCACCTGCCGTGTCACTCCAAATCCAGTAGCGAGAAGCCGCTCAGGAACGCATCTCGGCCGTGTCTGTTAGAAGTGATGTTGGAGAGGACCCCAGGGGACGCCCAGCAGAGAGGAGCTAACAACGCCTCTGCCAGTGTTCTTGTCGGCGATTCCTATCTCATCACGCCCGCTTGATCTTCGGGTTAAGTACCCGAATCATGCCACCGCTCAGTACCAAGCCTCGTAGTAGGTAGACGTGATGGCCGCCCCTGCGCTCTTCCTCTGATTGCAGCTCTCGCACAGCAGCTGAAGGTTGCTAACGTCGTTGAGCCCGCCCAAAGCCAGCGGCACGATGTGATCGTAGTTCTCCCGCGAGCTGATGCTCCCTAGTCCAGAGATGTCTCTCCTGCACAGAGCGCAGCAGCCTCTCTCTCTGTGAAATACGGCGTTCTTCGTCCACTTGGGAATGTGCGCTCTACGGAGAACCCCATCCGCCTTGAAGCGTTGACGCGGCTCGGGATCCATCTCATCGCGGCTGACGCGACTCATCTCTCCAGCCACCATCTCATTGAAGGACTTCAGGAGCAGGCGGTTGGCGAAGACGACGAAGAATACCTCTTCAACGGTGCGACTCATGAGAGACTCCAGAGGCCCGGCATCGAAGAGCTCGCGAACGTATTCGATCGCATCGTCGATGGATGGCTCATTGGCCTCGAGCGCCGTCTCGGCGGCCCACTCGCCGAAGGTCCGATGCGGGATGCCGTGGTGGTCCAATGCCTTGTTCGCCCTTAGCAGGCCGCTACGCAGGCGATGTTGGATGCCACGATGGTCTGCATCACCCTCGAAGAGATCCTCGAAGAGGATTTCCTCGTACAGATACTCCACAAGAGTGTGGAGAGCTGAGTACCTCGGGAACGGCTCGGCAAAGCGCGTGACGCGACCATCGCCGCAGAACGCTTCGAGATTGCGTAGGTATGAAGCGGGTCGATGGACGACATTCATGACCGCATTCGCCAGGAAGTAGGTCTGGTAGAACTCCGCATCCACCAACCGTTGCTGCATTCTCGGCCCTTCCGACAGGCAAAGCAGATGCGCTCTGTGTATCACGACGGGAGGCTCACCGCCATGGCCGTCGGGCGTATGGGGGGTCACTCGCGGTACTATGTGACCACGGTTAAACACATGCGTATTTTGGGGGTTGCTTTGGCTGAAGATACGGCATCAGAAACCCCACGAAGGACCATTCCGCTGCAGATGCATCCGAGGGTCTTCGCCGCCCTCGGAGCGGATCTGGTAACCAGTGATGTCGTTGCGGTAATTGAACTCGTCAAGAATGCCTATGATGCGATGGCGAGCGAGACAATCGTCCGTTTCGCTGTCGACGCCCAGGGTCCGTATATCGAGATTTCGGACAACGGTCTTGGGATGACGCTGGAAATCATCGAAGACGTCTGGGCCGTCGTAGCCACCCCATATCGTGCGGAACATGTCTGGTCGGGTACCGGGGATGGAAGGCGAAGGGTGTCCGGCGCCAAGGGACTCGGCAGACTCGCTGCCGCGCGCCTTGGCTCTCGGCTCGAGATGACCACCAGGGCACCCGGATCTTCTTGCTGGCGTGTGCTGGTTGACTGGGGGGCAATCGCCGAGGCGTCGTCCCTTGAGGAATGCCAGGTCAGTGTCGAGCCCTGCGCCGACGTCCAATTGGATTCGGGCTCGGGTACCATCATCCGCATCCGTGACCTTGCGTCGGGCTGGAGCGGGGCCGAGCTCCTCGATCTTGAAGAGAACCTCTCGCGTTTGGTTCCTCCGTTCCAGCCGCCGGAGTCATTCTCGATCCTCTTCGACAGCGGGCACGGCACATCGCCGATGCGAATTGAGCCCCCCGCGTTCTTGTCCCATCCGAAGTACCGGCTCGAGGGGGAGTTCGACGCAACTGGGACTATGCGTGGCACGTATTCCTTCGAGGATTCAGACGGTCGTGAGCGCACCGCTGAACGCACGCTCACGTGGCGCCAGGTGCTGGACCAGGCGCAGGCGGGCGAATGGGGCAGTGAGGTCCTCGAGACGCCGGAATGCGGACCGTTCTCCTTCGAGATCCGCGTGTGGGATATCGGGTCCGCCGACACTGCGGAGATCGCAGACAAGTGGGGCATCGCAAAGAATCAGATTCGCAAGGCTATCCGGGCACACAAGGGGCTGTCGGTTTACAGAGATGGCATCCTCGTGATTCCGAAGTCGGACACCGCTAGGGACTGGCTGGGCCTTGATCTCCGTCGCATCAGTCACCTGGGCAAACGAATCAGCACAACCCAGATCGTGGGCCATGTCCAGGTGTCCGCAGAGGCCAATCCTGGGCTCACGGACACAAGCGACCGAGAACGGCTAGTGGACACCAGCGAATTCGCTCAGTTCCGGGCCATGCTCTTCGCTTCGATCTTCGTGTTGGAGAACGAGCGCGAGAAGGACCGCACGCTCTCGCCCACTCGCGACTCCGAGCCGACGAGCAGTTTCTTCGAGCGTATTTCGGCTGAGGGTCTACTCAAGGACATCGGCGACGCCGTCGAAGAAGGAGTCGCATCTCCCGAGACACTGGCCATCGTCGAGTCCTTCAGTGCATCGCTCGACAAGACCAGAGGCGAACTCGAGCGCAGATTCGTGTACTACAGCCGCCTGGCGACAATCGGAACCATCGCGCAGATGTTGATGCACGAGATTCGCAATCGGACATCGATTCTCCAGCGGTTCATCCTCAAAGTCGACGAGCTAGTGAATCCGATGCCCGAGAAGCTAGTGGCACTTCACGCGGCCGCGGCCCGGTCAGTAGGCAGTCTCGAGAGCCTGGCTACCACGTTCGCCCCTCTGGCCAATCGGCGGTTCAAGCGTGGGGCTAGATCTTCGAACCTCCACAGGCAAACAGAGGCGTGCATCGAACTCTTTGAGCAGGATGCGAAGCGATTGGGTGCGACCATCGAGAATGCGATTGATCCCGAGGCCGATGTCGCAATCGACCCTGGCGAGCTCGACGCCATTCTGATCAATCTCATCTCGAACGCGGTCTACTGGCTTGATGGCGTGCCAGGAGAGCAGCGCCGGATTCGGCTTGCGAGCGCACCCGGTGAGCGAGATGGACGGCTCAAGGTACTCATTTCCGACTCTGGACCTGGCATAGGTGAAGATGACCTGAATGCAGTTATGGAGCCGGGCTTCACACTGAAACCTGACGGAATCGGGATGGGTCTAACCGTTGCGGCCGAAATAGTAAACGACCACGGCGGGCGACTCGGTCTCGCTAGCCCAGGTGAACTTGGCGGTGCGACGCTGGAGTTCGACCTCCCATCAAAGTAGGAGTTGCCGAGTGCGAGTGCTAATCGTCGACGATGATCCAGACAGCGTGCTCCCGCTGGAGCAAGAGCTCGATACACACAATCACGTGCACCGCACGGTTGACTTCGGAGACATGCCGGCCCAGTTGTCCGATTTCGCACCCGACTTGGTGGTCCTCGACCTGCACAAAGGTGCATTGGGCGCTGCGGATGACCAAGCAGGCAACAACGCATACGAGAACGCTATTTGGGACGAGCATTTCTGTCCCGTAGTGATCTACTCCGCCTTTGCCGAGCAGTTTGTTCTTGACGGTAAGACACTAGTGTTGCCAGTCATCAAGGGAGCTGGTTCCGAGGCCAACGTTCTCGAGGCGATGGCGAAGCTCGAGCCCTATTCGTCGTCGATTTCCACCCTGAGGAACAACATCGACGGCGAGGCTCGCCGAACGCTTCGTGAACTCACTCTGACCATTGCAGCCGACAACAAGTTGAGCGACCAGGATCGGCAGACCATGGTCGTGGCGATGGGAAGGCGTAGAGCTGCGGCCTATCTGGACGATCAACAGCAAGACGTGTCCCACCTGCCTGAAAGCCAGTACGTCTACCCAACTTCTGGGCGGGCCTATAGGTGCGCGGACATCCTTCAAGTCAGCGGATCACAGGCCGCCGACCCTGCCGCGTTCAGGCTCGTTCTATCGCCTTCCTGTGATCTTCAGCCCCAAGGGACCAAGAAGCCTCGTCTCGATCGCATCCTGGTGGCCGAGTGTGTGACACTGCCCAAGTCCGCGCTGCAGTTGACCGAGGGCGCCAACCCAAGCGCGAGCTCTCGGGGCAAGCTGGAACGATGGCTCAGCGAAGGCTACGCCGCTCAGGAGGGTGTGCTCTTCCTCCCTGGATTCTTGTCGATTGTCCCGCCGATGTGCGCCGACTTCCGAAAGCTGAACGTCCACGACTACGTCGAAGACGCCGACGGGAACTACGGTGTTCCAGGCTTCGATCGAGTGGTTTCGGTTGATAGCCCCTTCAGGGAGCGAGTCGCCTGGGCCTTCATGAATACGAACTGCCGTCCCGGCATCCCGGGCGTCGACTTGTCCAGGTGGATTGACATGTTCTATCCGGCCGTATGAGGGCAATCGATTTCTTCTGTGGAGCTGGAGGCTTCACCGCCGGACTTCGTGAGGTCGGCATCGAGGTGCCGTACGGTATCGACTCCGACGGGGATTGTCGTCGCGCCTACGAGTACAACAACCCCGGTTCCAGTTTCGTACAGGCCGACCTCAGAAGCCTCGATCCCGCAATGCTATCTTCCATCGCCCCTGACTTGCGGGCTGATGACGCAGACATGTTGTTCGTCGGGTGCGCTCCGTGCCAACCTTTCAGTCAGCATCGCCGCGTGAAATCGAAGCATCCCGACGCGACGCTGTTGAGCCGATTTGGGGCCTTAGTGTCGGCGTATCGGCCGGGCCAAGTTCTCGTCGAGAACGTGCCTGGATTAGCCAAGATTCCGGGGAACAGCACATTCAACCGGTTCGTCGCCCAGCTGAAGCGCGATGGCTACTCGGTTGACTGCGACGTGCTAGATGCAAAACACTACGGTGTGCCGCAGTCGCGTCGTCGGTTGGTGCTGTTCGCAACGCATGCCGGCGAGGCCTCACTTCCGCCCGGAACGCACGGCCCCAATCTACTTCCGTATGCGACCGTGCGAGACGCTATTGACGGCCTCCCCAAGCTTGCCGCGGGTGCTTCGCACGCCAAGGTAGTGAACCATCGGGCTGCAGCGCTTTCGGACTTGAACCGACGTCGGATGCTCCACACAGCACCCGACGGCGGCAGTCGTCGCGAGTGGCCTGACGAACTGGTCCTCGAATGCCATCGCGGTGATCACAAGGGCCACTCTGACGTCTATGGCCGCATGCGCTGGGATGCGCCCTCACCTGCCCTGACGGGCCGCTGTCACAGCATCTCGAATGGCCGCTTCGGGCATCCGGTTCAGAACCGAGCAATCTCGCTCCGCGAGGCGGCATCGCTCCAGACGTTCCCGACAGACTACGAGTTCTTTGGTTCCATGAGTCAAATCGCCCAGCAGATAGGCAACGCAGTTCCCGTCAGGCTGGCTGCCGTTCTGGGTGCGCAGGTGTTGGCGGCGCGAGATGCGGCACGTTCTCCGGCCGGCACGAAATGAAGGACCGCGTCCAACAACTGCTACTTGCCGCGGAGGACTGCGCTGACTACGGCCATGACCCCGGTGGGGTCCTGTCGTAGCTGGCACTCCCACAACGTGATCACGGTCCAGCCCGTCACCTCGAGCTCGCGTTGTTTCCGGACGTCTCGCTCTCGATTGAGCTCGAACTTCTTGCGCCAGAACTCCGTATGCGTTTTGGGTTCAGCGGGTTTGCAGTGCGGGCAGCGATGCCAGAAACACCCGTTCACGAAGATTGCGACCTTCCGCCCGGGATACGCGACGTCCGGCCGCCCTGGCGCCTGCCTCCAGTGGAGCCGGTACCCGGGAAAGCCCGCGCGTCGGAGGAGTCTGCGGAGCTGCAGTTCTGGCTTCGTGTCTCGGCTCCGATTGCCCTTCATCGAACGAGTCACGGCCTGAGAGCTTGGCTCAGGTGCTGGTCCCAGTCTGCCCGGCACAGTCATCGGCCTTCTCGCTGAGACACGCCATCGCTTCCTGCTTGATGGCGCGTCCGATTCGCTCAACCACTCCCACAACGAGTGCATTCCCCATCATGAACGCTCGCTTGCCATCACTCATGCCTGTGTCGGTCCAACCGCGAGGAAAACCGTTCAGCTCCTCGAGCTCCTCGGGGACCAGCCTACGGAATCGTCCGGTCCTCGGATCCTCGATGATGTGCTTGAAGCGTGACGCCGAGATGCCGCCCTCGCCAGTAAGAATCGTTCTCGCTGGCCGATTAAGCGGATCCGGAAAGGCCATTCCGCCCTCGGTGTATGAGTACTTGTGGCCAGTAACCTTATCGACTCGCGGCTCGGACTTCGGCCCCTTCAAGTACGCCCACGAGTGAATTCGATCGTCTGGAACGAAGAAGCTCTCAGGCACGTGTTCGGTCTTTGACACTACCTCGCCGAGGGTGTGCAGCGCCCCGCGGTAGATAGGTGTCACTTTCCGAGTCCAGACGCGTCCTTCGAGCATGACTCCCGCGTTCTCGAAGGGAGATGTTTTGAGACCTAGCCCGAACTTCTCACTGACAACATACGGGTTCACGTCGAGATCAATCTGCGGCTCTTCAGGTCGCGTGTCTAGCTCGTTCTCGAGCTGCGATTTGATGCCCGCCTTGGACACAGGGAGAGCTCGCGCCATCACACCATCAACGTAGATTCGCCGAAGTGGCTGCCATTGGAACCCACACGCATCCAGTCGGTGCGCGTACAAGAACACTCGCCTGCGTCGCTGCGGGAAGCCGTAGTCGGCCGCGTTCACAACCCGCCATTCGGCAACGTAGCCGAGCTGTGCGAGACACGACAGGATAATCGCAAAGTCGCGACCCCTCTGGGTCGCGGGCGACTTGAGCAACCGATCAACGTTCTCGAGAAGCACGAATGGCGGCCGCTTCATGGCAAGCATGTCGTAAATCGACCACCAAAGAACCCCCTTCTTGCCCCGGATTCCGGTTGCCTTGGACAATGGCTTGGCCACCGAGTAGTCCTGACAGGGGAAGCCTCCGACTAGCAGCTCATGGTCAGGCACCGCAGCGGCGAGCGGACCACTCACTACTACGGAGATGTCGTCGCAGACATGCGACTCAGCACCAAAGTGGTTGAGGTAACAGCCCGATGCGTGCTGGACGCTCGTTCCAGGCTCCCACTGATTGCTCCATACGACGGACCACCCTGACTTCTCCAGTCCAAGGCGAAAACCGCCAACCCCTGCGAACAGCTCTACGACGCGCATCTTTGGTGCAGTATTCATTGGCAAAGGCCTCCGCTTGAGACGCGAACACATGTTCCATGTTAGGGGTTCTTGCGAGCTGGATCAAGCACGAAGCCACACTCCATGGCGCTCACTGGGCTTCGTTCAGCACGCTGTCGCATCAGCGCCGTAGGACTGCAAGCGCCACCGGTCCGGGCCCGCGGCTACTTCGGAACTGTCGTGTCGCGCGGACGTTCCTTGCGCAGCTCGATACCAATGTCTGGAGGCAAGGACGACTCCCCCCTGAGGGAGCCCACATATAGAGGGAGCTCCAAAACCCCCTGGAGCTCGGCGGCCGCAATCCGAAGCTTCTCGAAAGAAACGAGCGCTCGCCAGT
>Ga0194062_1001121_pt1 | contig 11227 bp, 8 predicted proteins | sample SepL2225m_MetaG_FD_155481 | JGI IMG/M metagenome (GOLD analysis project Ga0194062, IMG submission 155481) | Anoxic zone freshwater microbial communities from boreal shield lake in IISD Experimental Lakes Area, Ontario, Canada - Sep2016-L224-25m | ecosystem: Environmental > Aquatic > Freshwater >... | reverse complement strand
GCCGGCTTCGGCATGAGCCACCTTTTCGCGACCCAGACCGGCAAAGACGTACAAGTCCACGATATCGTGGTCTTCTTCCTTGCCATTGCGCTTGAGCAGGGCCACTTTCTGGCCCTTCTTGACGGTACCGTTGAACACGCGGCCAATACCGATACGGCCCACATATTCGCTATAGTCAATGTTGGTGATCTGCAACTGCAGCGGCTTTTCGATGTCAGCCACCGGGCCGGGAATTTTCTTGACAATCGCTTCCATAAGCGGCCGCATGTCGGTGCTGGTTTCGTTGACTTCGTTCTTGGCGAAGCCCGCACGACCCGAGGCGTAAATCACCGGGAAATCGAGCGCATGATCGCTGGCTTCCAGTTCCACAAACAGGTCGAACACTTCGTTAAGCACTTCGTCCGGACGCGAGTCGGCACGGTCAATTTTGTTGATGACCACGATCGGTTGCAGGTGGTATTGGAACGCCTTGCGCAACACAAAACGGGTCTGGGGCATCGGGCCTTCGAAGGCATCCACCAGCAACAATACGCCGTCGGCCATCTTGAGCACGCGTTCGACTTCGCCGCCGAAATCGGCGTGGCCGGGGGTGTCAATGATGTTAATTTTGCGGTCCACACCGGCCAGATCGCGATACACCATGGCGACATTTTTCGCCAAAATGGTGATGCCGCGTTCCCGTTCCAGCGGATTATTATCCAGGATCAGGGTATCGGTGGAGGGGGCTGCACCCAGACGGAACATACCCGATTGACGCAACATGGCGTCTACGAGGGTGGTCTTGCCATGGTCAACGTGGGCAATAATAGCAATATTGCGTAATTCGTCGCGACGCTTCATAAGTCTCACTTCTTGAAAAACACCCACCAAGGCCTCGCCCCGGCAGTAAAACGCTATAGTTTAGGGCTTATCAGCGATTGGGGAAAGCCCGCCGGGGTACAAGGTTGGGTATTTGCGCTAATTTCATGAAAGACGACATGTATTCAGCCCCGATGCAACCTGGGTTTACACGCATAACATCTTGTCAAAGCATGGATTACACCCAAACTCTAATAGTTTTTCAGGATTCACGGGTATATAAATGGCAGTAATAGACGCACCGCACATAACCAGCGTAACGCACGCCTCTAATGTTATGCCGTATGCAAGAGGATTATTCCCGGTCCAGATTGCTCCAGAGCTTGACCGTATACACATCGTAGAAATTCAAACCCGACGCGGCATCGCGTTCGGTGGTGGGGCGACCAGTGACTTTGATCAGTTCACCGCCGATGAATCCGATCATGCGTTCCGCCGGACGCAGGGCAAAACGGCCCTTATAACCATCATCTTGTGGGTTGGTATAGAACAAATACCAGCGGGTGGGTTCTTCGGGTGTGGCCCCCGGCAGACGCTGCACCCGGCCCATGACGATGCTGTAATCGGCATTATGCCAGCCCGTCAGCGGTTCGGGAAAACGTTTCTTGCTCCCGCTGCAGGCGCTGAGGGGTAAGAGCAGTGCAATCAGGCATCCGCCAATCAGGGTTACACGCACAGTTCACCTGCCTTTAAGAATGCGAATCCAAGGAGCGTCCCACGGTCTGGACCGAAAGGCTGTTGGTCACGCCTATGATCCCCAGCGGGGCGCCGGCGGCGATCACAACGCGATCACCGACTTCCGCCAAATGATAACTGTGAACGATGCGATCTACCAGCACGGGCAGGGCATCAAATGTTTCCGGGGCCTGCGCCTGAATGGGGATTACGCCGTAATACAGGCACATCCGCCGGACCGCGTCGGGGGCACTGCTCAGGGCGATAATCGGCACCCCAAAACGATTTTTCGACAAATACCGGGCCGAACCCCCGGCCTGGGACCAGACTACCATCAATTTGGCGTTGATATCATCCACAATCGCCCGGGCGCCCCGGGCAATGGCGGCCGTCCGATGATGGGTCATCTGCAGCAACTTGGGCGGTTTGGGTTCCAAATGATTTTCTTCGATGTAATCTTCGGTTTTTTCCGCGATTTGCCGCAGTGTCAGCACCGCCTGTACGGGATATTTGCCCACGGCGGTTTCATTACTGAGCATGCACGCATCGGCCCCATCGAGGATGGCATTGGCAACGTCCGAGACTTCTGCCCGCGTCGGGCTGGGGTTATCCACCATGGATTGCAGCATCTGGGTGGCCACGATGGCGGGTTTGCCCGCATCCTGAGCGGCGGCGACGATACGTTTTTGCACAATCGGCAGGCCGGTCAGTTCCATTTCTACGCCCAGATCGCCCCGGGCCACCAGCACCGCATCCGAGGCTTCGATAATCTGGGCCAGATTTTCCACCGCTTGGGGCATTTCAATCTTGGCGATCAAGTCTATCCGGGCCTGTTTCATTTCCAGATGCCGGCGGACTTCGTAAATGTCATTGGCCGAGCGCACAAACGACAGGGCCAGATAATCCAGCCCGTGTTCGATGGCAAAGGCCACATCATCCCAGTCTTTGGCTGTGATGCTGGTGGTACTGAGCTGGGTATTGGGCAGATTCAGCCCTTTGTTGGATTTGATGGTCCCGCCCGTGGTTACCTGACAGCGCACTTCATCGGCTTTCTTGTCCACCACCAACATGCGAATCAGGCCATCTTCAATCAATACCCGCTGGCCCACTTCCAAGTCGTCAATCAGGCGGGGGAAATTCGAGCTGATGATGCCGGCCTGACCCAGAAACTCACCCCGGCGGATGGTGATCATATCTCCGGTGGCCACGGCCATACCTTCCCCGGCCATTTTCCCTACTCGGATTTTGGGGCCGCACAAATCACCCATGATGGCTACAGGCTGGTCGCTGGTGTGTGCACGGATCAGGTCCAGGTATTGTTTACGGGTGGCATTGTCGCCATGGGAAAAATTCAGCCGGAAGACGGAGACGCCCGCATCGAGCAGCTGTTGCAGGGTTTCCGAATTGGCCGAAGCGGGTCCTAACGTGGCGATAAATTTGGTGCGGGGAAACGTACGATACTGTGCCGCCATGCGTGGCTCCGTAGGGGATACAACTGGCCTTGTTCTACCCTACGATAGGGAGTGCAAAGCGCAACAACGGCTGTATTATAGCGGCATTATGCCGTTGGTGGCAGTGTAATACCCAAGGCCGCCAGCAGGGCCTGGGCCTTCAGGCACACTTCCGCATATTCCGCCGTGGGGGTGGAATCCGCCACGATACCCGCGCCCGCGTACACATCCGCCTGAAAATTAGGCAGAGCACCACTTTCGCGCCGCATCAGAATGGTGCGGATGGCGACATTCAGCAGGGCCTCGCCACGGGCGCCGATCCAACCCATGTGACCACAGTAGATTTCCCGCTGAAAATCTTCCAATTCCGCGATGATCTGGGTGGCCCTGATTTTGGGTGTGCCGGTAATCGAACCGCCCGGCAGCAGGGCTGTCAAAATGCGGTCCCAGGTCATACTCTGGGGGGCCAACTGCCCGGTAATCACGGCAGAGGTATGCCAGACTGTGCTCAGGGCCTCGATTACGCGCGGCTGAGTAACTTGGACGCTACCCCAATCACAAACGCGCCCCAAATCATTGCGCAGCAGGTCCACAATCATCGCCAGCTCGGCCGCCTCTTTGGGGGATTGTTCCAACTCGGCACGCTGACTGGCATCACGCTGGGGGTCCGTCAGATAACGGGGCCGAGTGCCCTTGATGGGATGCGTGGTTAATTGGCTCCCTTGGCGTTCCAGAAACAATTCCGGCGAGATACTCACGAGACTATCTTGTTGGTGATGAATCAAGCCACCCCACGCATTGGGATGTTCAGTCAGCAGGGCGTGATATACCTCCGAGGGCCGGCGTTGTGTGTGTACCTGCCACCGGGCCGCCAGATTGGCTTGATAGATGTCGCCAGCCGCAATGTATTCACAGATGCGTTTTACCCCGCGTTGGTACTGCTGGGCCGTGGTGTGTGCTAATAATCGGCTGGTCGGTGCAGTTGGTGCGGGGGCGCTGTCTACCCGGCCCAATTCATGTTCCATTTCGTCCAAACGTTGCCACGCACTATTCTGGCGTACTGCCGACCATTCCAGAGCCGCCAGTGTGTACTGCTGGGTCTGGTGATTGTAAAGGTAGTAATGGTCATACAGGCACCAATGCAGGCCGGGCCATTGCGCGGTCTGATGCCGGGGGGACTTGATGCCTTCCAGCGTCAAGCCCAGATCATAGCTGATATACCCCAGCCAACCGACCAGCGGAATCCCCAGACCATCATCCATGAGCATGATCTGACTGAGCGCCCAATCAAACGCGGGCAGCGGGGTTGCGGCCAGTGCTGCGGGCAGGGTGGGAAGTGGGGGTAAATCGCCGAAGCCGTGCCACCGGGCCGGACCGGATACCGGGCTGACAAATTCAACAATGGGCTTGAAGGCGATAACCGAAGGCCGCGGAGCTTGGCCGGCATTCAACGCGGCCACCTCATGGCCATTGGCGACCAGGTGCTGAATCAAATCCAGCGGATCAGGGCCTTTGATACCCATGCGGGTTTGCACGCGGGCGCTCAGGGGTATATCCACAGGCGAAACTCCTAGCGGTTGGCATAACGCATGGCCCGCAGGCCGCGGTAAACAATGGTCTCAAACCAGAACAGCCCCGCAATGTGCGTGAGCATAAAGCTAAGCATAAACGCGACAAATTGCCAGCGCGGCGACCAGCGGATGAGTAAATTGGTGTCGTAGACCCAGACCATTACCAGTAGTTGAATCCCGCCCAGAAGGACCCAGACCAGCATGAGAATACTGGCGTATGCGGTGAGTTTGTTGGCGGCCACCGGGTGCAGGGAAAATTTCCTAACTTTGGCATAGACACACACCGACAATGTTTCAATACCCACCAGCATCAGGGCCAGTAAGGCCCAGATGATGCCGAAGGTCAGACAGGAGAACCAGAACTCCCAGCGTTGCCACGGCAGACCTTCATTGGTATTCAGCACCCAACCAAACAATGCCGGCACAATCAGGGATGCCAGCAGGCCCAGCCCCAGCAGAGCCCCCACCAGCCAACGGCGTGCCGCCCCGGCACTGCTGCCGGCCGACACCGTCATGAAATACCCCACCGGATGCCATGCCAAACCGCCCAGGACCCGAACCACCAGCGCCAGACGCCACCAATTGGGCGTCTGCTCCCAGGCAGTAGGCTGGCGTTGCAAGGCCCCCAGTGATTGCTCGACCATGATGCCACATTCCGGACAGCGTGAATCGCGCGGCGTGAAGGACAGGTTATAGCCGCAAGTTTCACACAGTGGGGCGTCCTGAATCGGTTCTGAAGGAAAGTAGGGCAGCGCCGCTTTGCCCGCTTCCAGGACTTGCCTGAGAGTTACCAGATGCAAGCCCAGCAGCAAAGGTAAGCCCACTTGAATCAACCCGTCGGAAATCGGGCGCTCGCTTTGGCTCATCACATACAACGCCACAATCAATAACGGCACCCAGAGGTACAGGGCCCCGGTCGCCAACATGCTTACTTTTAACACATGCAGCAAGACTTTTTTCGTCCGTCCCGGGGGGACACACAAGGGCAACGCCTGCATAAAAAACATCACGTAGGCCAGGGCAATACTGGAAAACATCACCAAGAGCCCCCGGATGACTGTACCCGTAGGTTGTAATGTGAGGCCCTGTAGGTGTGCCTGAACCACAGTGCGGCAGACCAGCCACAACGAGGGGGCTTCGGGCAGGGCAATGGGTAGCATCCAATTGATCCCATTGGCATGGCCCATGCTGTTGGCGGTCAGCAGTCGGTGATTGGCAGATAAATATTGCCACAGGCCGGGATTGTTGGCGTACCAGTACTCGATGACAATCTGCAGCCCCAGCAGCATGATCGGCAAGGCCACATAGAGATTGATGCACCCCAATAGCACCGCCCACCACCACGGCATCGCCACCACGGCCTTCATGTGATGGCGTGGCCGCAGAAGCAGGCTGATTCCCATTAACAATGTTGGCATACGTACCACTATTCTATTAGCCTAACAGATACTTTCGGCAGCGCGATACACAATAATGTTAGGCTGTGCGTTACTGCGGGGCAGTAGTTTTGTCTCCGGGGGCGGTGGTGGTCACGGGGATGGATACCGGGACGACGGCCCCCTGCGGATACCGGGCCAACAGGTTTTTAATTGCCGGCTGCGCAGGTTCGATGTCCAAACTTAGTTGCCAGTGGGTCAGGGCTTCATCCTGTAATGCCGCCCGTCCGCCTTTGATCTGCTCGGTCAACAAGACCACCCCCAACCCATTGTGGGCAGGATAGCAACGGGTATCGCATTCCAACGCCCGACGGTAGGCCTGTTTGGCATCATCCCAACGATTGAGTTTGAAATAGGCGAACCCCAGCCGTTCCCAGATGGCGGCATTGGGGCAGATCAGACTGGCGGTTTCCAGCACCATGCGGGCTTGTTCGAAATTTTTCAGACGCAGATGTTCACCGGCCAAATTCAGATAAACTTCGGGCTGGTTATTGGTGAGTTCCAAACTGCGTTTCAAGTGTTGCATGGCGGCGTCGCTTTGTCCCACCTGGGCCAGAATGGTGCCGTAGTTGGCCTGAATTGCGGCGTTCTTGCTGTCCGCGGCCACGGCGCGTTTGGCGTATTCCAGCGCCTTGTCGGCCTGGTCGTCCTGCACGTAGGCGATGGCCAAATTCATATTGGCATCGGGGTCCAGCGGGCGGATTTCCAAAGCTTTCTGATACGCCTTGATGGCCTGGGCAAAGCGTTGCAATTCCTGCAGCATCAACGCCAGATTGAAATGGGCGGAGAAACTCTGCGGCTCCAGCCGGGCGGCATTGGTGAAATCCACCACGGCAGCGTCAAAATCGCCGCGAATCCGCTGCACCTGCCCGCGGGTCAGGTATAGCAACCCCAATTCCGGGTTTTTGGCGATGGCATCATCCAACGCGGACAGCGCGTCGCGGTAATCACCCTCATCCATCGCCATCTGGGCGCGGGCCAATTGGTCTGATGCGGTCAGGTTTGACTGGCACCCCGTAAGACACCAAAGTACCGCAAGTACCGCCGCTAAACTCAGGTAGGTTTGGAGTGAAGTTCTGTGTGCTTGACGCATCGTGTCTCAAAAAAAATGCCCGTCATTAGGTGACGGGCAGGGCATAAGCTAATTCCGCACTGTAACCCGGCCGGTCTTAAACATCCCGGTGCCGATATCATAGGCGATCAAACCACAGCTGGCGCGGTGCTGGTCGGACACGGTCCTGATACACGCTCAACGATCTGGTACTGGCATTGGACTCATCAGCGAGGGACGATCCAACAAGAGCAAGCGTTCCACATCTTCGGGAATCTGCTTGCCATTCGTATCCACCGTCCACGCCAAACGATTGGCATTTTCCGACGGGGTTTCGGACAGCGTTTCACAGGCCGCCAGCGACAGGGCCACCGGGGCCACCGCAAGGGCCAACAGAATACGGGTCATCTTCGTCATAATCAAACCTCCAAAGGCAACGGCGAACTGATGCGATTAGATTAAACTCCCGAGCCTAAACTGTCAAACATAAATGCGAAGACTTTCAACCCCGTGCTCCTCGGGCTAGAATGGTGAACTTGAAGCGTAATGCACTCTAGGAGCAGTTTACTATGATCCAGCGACGCCAAACACGGCAAATTAAGGTCGGCGATGTCCTCATCGGGGGCGATGCCCCGGTAGTGGTACAGACTATGACCTCGGGCTATACCTACGAAATTGACAATTGCGTAAGAGAAATTAATAAATTGGCCGCGGCGGGGGCGGAAATTGTCCGGGTCGCGGTGCCCGAGAAAAAAGATACCGAAGCACTGAAAGAAATTCTCAAGCAAGTCAAAGTTCCCATTGTTGCCGATGTGCATTTCCACTTCCAGCGGGCCATGGAAGCCATTGAGGCGGGGGTCCATAAGATTCGCCTTAACCCCGGCAACATCAATGATCGTTCGCAGGTCGAAAAAGTGATTGACGCATGTAAAGAACGGCACCTCCCGATCCGCGTGGGGGTCAATGAAGGTTCGATTGTCGAACGCAAGGACAAGCAGCGCCGTCTGAAAGAATTGGGCGCGGTGTTTTCGGACAACAAGCATGGCCACATGCTGGCCATCATGGTGACCAAACTCGAAGAATATCTGGATATTTTCTACGCCCGTAATTTCTACGACATCGCCATCTCGGCCAAGTCCATTGATCCCATGCTGGTGGTGGATGCGTATAAAGAAATATCCAAGCGGTTTGATCATCCGTTGCATCTGGGCGTCACCCATGCGGGACCCAAGGAAACCGGCACCATCCGCAGTGTGGTACCGCTGGGGCATCTGCTCTGCTCAGGCATCGGCGATACCATCCGGATCAGCTATGCCAATGATCCGATCTATGAAGTTCAGGATGGTTTCGAATTGCTCTACGTACTGGGTCTGCGCGTCCGCAAGGGCGCGGAACTGATTGCCTGCCCGACCTGTGGCCGCATCCAAGTGGACCTGTTCACGCTGGTTCAGGATGTGAATCGTAAGCTCAAGGAAGAAATCACCCTGCCCATCAAAGTTGCGGTGATGGGCTGCGTGGTCAATGGCCCCGGCGAGTGTGAAGGCGCGGATGTGGCCATCTTTGCCGGTGATCGCCGCGGGATTATCTATGTGCAGGGCGAAAAAGTCGCCAATGTGCCGGAAGAAAACATCCTCGATGCCTTGCTGGACGAATGCAAGAAGTTTCAGGCCAAAGTCCTGCGCGGCGAGGCCAAACTGGGCGAGAAGGTGGTGGACGTGGTTCCGCCCGATCCGCTGGGTGAATTGGGCAGCGGTTATGCCAAGATTGAAGCCCAGAAATCCGCCGATGGCATCCCCGGGGTGCAACTGCCGGTGATCAAGGGCTAAGGCCCGATCTGACAGGTGATAAAACGAAACGGCCCGTAGCGGGTAAGGCTATGGGCCGTGTTATTTTAGGGTTTTTTGTTAGGCCCGGCAGCGGTTTATCCCGTGGTCTTGGCAAACCAGTTCTTCAGGGTCGGATAGAGTGTGCCGTAACGCGGATATTGTTGGGTATAGAATGCTGCCGCCTTCTGGTTGGGCTTGCTGGTTAGCTTTACCTTGATGATGGCCTTGCAGGCTTGGGGCACACTGGCCCATTCACCCGCACCCACCCCCGCGAGGATGGCCACACCCAGCGCCGCCCCCTCGGCCACGTTGATGGTGACCACCGGGGCCTGATACATGTCGGCCTGCATCTGCCGCCAGAAATCGCTGCGGGCGCCGCCGCCCGAGGCCCGCACCTGATTCACCGCGATATTCATGCTACGGAAGATTTCGATCTGTTCGCGCATGCCATACGTGATGCCTTCCATGGTGGCCCGCACGATGTGGGCCATAGTGTGGCGGGGGGTCAGACCGATATAGGCGCCCTTGGCGTGCGGATCGGCATGGGGGCAGCGTTCACCGGTCAGATATGGCAGGAAGACTAGGTCTTCACAACCCATCGGCGTGGCCGCGGCCATGGCGTCGAGTTTTTTATACAAAACGCCAGGGTCTTTGAGTTTGCGGACTTCATCGGCGAAGAAGGTGTTACGCAGATATTGGTACGAACCGCCTGCCGACAGCATGCAGCCGAACACGCACCAGGTATCGGGAATGGCGTGGCACATGGTATGCACCCGGCCAGCGGGATCGGTTTGCGGGGCGCTGCTGGTGGCGAAGATGACTCCGCTGGTTCCCATTGAGGCTGACACCAGACCCGCCTCTACCACGCCAGTACCCACCGCGCCCGCCGCCTGATCACCGCCACCGCCGACCACCGGGATGCCCGAGGCAATCCCCAGCAGATTGGCGGCCTCTTCGGTTACTGTGCCGGTGATTTCCTGACTTTCATGTACCGGCGGCAGCAGTGCGGGGTCGAGTTCCAGCTTGCTGATCAGTTCCTTATGCCACTGGCGGTTTTTGACATCCAGCAGCAGCGTGCCCGAAGCATCGGATACTTCGGTGGCATAATCGCCGGTCAGGCAATAACGAATGTAATCTTTCGGCAGCAGCACCTGACGACATTTGGCGAATTTCTTGGGCTCGTGTTGGCGGAACCAGAGAATCTTGGGGGCGGTAAAGCCCGTCAACGCGGGATTCGACACCATCTGAATCAGATTTTCCCGGCCGCCCGCTGCGGCTTCAATCTGGGCACACTGTTCGCCGGTGCGCTGGTCATTCCAGAGCAGCGCGGGGCGCAGGACCTTGCCAGCGCCATCAAGAAATACCGAACCATGCATCTGGCCCGACAGGCCGATGGCCCGCACCTGACTACCTTTGAGCTTGGCTTTCTTCAGCACGGCCTTGGTGGCTTTCTGCACGGCGGACCACCAGTTGGCGGGGTCTTGTTCGGTCCAGCCGGGCTTGGGGGTCAGCAACTCATGCGGCGCTTCCGCCGTGGCCAGAACATTGCCCGTTTCGGACAGCAGGAGAACCTTGGTACCCGAGGTGCCGATATCAATACCCAGCAGAGCCATGTGTGAACTCCAACAATAAGATTAGGCGTTTATTTATGAGCACAAAAACTATTAACGGTCAAACTGGGCATCGAACACGATATCGCTGGGGGCGAAGTTCACCCGTTTCACAAACGCCGCCGCTTCGGTGGCGCCGTGTTCGCGATTCATATTCTGATCTTCCCATTCCACCGACAGGGGGCCCTGATAGCCGATGAAATTGAGGTTGCGGATAATTTCTTCGAAATTCACGCTGCCATGGCCCAAGGAGCGGAATTCCCAATAACGTTCCCGATCGCCGAAGGGCAGGTGGCCACCGAACACGCCCGAACGCCGGGGGGTGGGGCTGAACCAGGCGTCTTTCATGTGGACGTGATAGATGTGACTGCCCAACTCGCGAATGAATTGGACATAATCCACGCCCTGATAGACAAAGTGGGACGGATCGTAGTTGAAACCAAAGGCTTTGCGGTTGCCCACGGCTTCCAAGGCCCGTTTGGCCGAGACGACATCAAAGGCGATTTCGGTCGGGTGGACTTCGAGTGCGAAGACCACATTGTACTTGTCGAACTCATCCAGAATGGGATTCCAGCGGTCCGCGAAATCCTGATAGCCCTGCTCCAACTGGTTGGGCAGCACCGGCGGGAACGAATAGACCAGATGCCAGATGCTCGAACCGGTAAAGCCATTGACCACGGCGTGCTTCATTTCGTTTTTAATCGCGGCCGGCGCGGCGTCAAATAACAACCGCGCGGCCTTGGCGGTGA
>Ga0194062_1001117_pt1 | contig 11251 bp, 10 predicted proteins | sample SepL2225m_MetaG_FD_155481 | JGI IMG/M metagenome (GOLD analysis project Ga0194062, IMG submission 155481) | Anoxic zone freshwater microbial communities from boreal shield lake in IISD Experimental Lakes Area, Ontario, Canada - Sep2016-L224-25m | ecosystem: Environmental > Aquatic > Freshwater >... | reverse complement strand
CGGTGTAACCACGGGCTTCAAAGGTCGCGCGGAGACCGCCCGAGGGGAACGACGAGGCATCCGGTTCGCCCTGAACCAGTTCCTTGCCGGAGAATTCCAGCACGGCCTTGCCGCCGGGTTCCGGCGACACGAAAGAGTCATGCTTTTCCGCGGTCAAGCCGGTCATGGGATAAAAGATGTGGGTATAGTGGGTGGCGCCTTTTTCAATGGCCCATTCCTTCATACCGGAAGCCACAGCATCAGCGATACCGGGATCTAGGGGCAGACCCTTCTTGATGGTTTCCTGCAACTTCTTGAACACGCCCTTGGGCAGACGTTCGCGCTGCACTTCTTCATTGAATACGTTGCTGGCGTAAATATCCTTGAGGGGAGTCGCTTTGTAATTCACGCGCGGGGCCAGAGTTTTGAAATTGGTCAACGCTGCAATTGCAGCACTACGGGCATTTACCGATCCCATATACAATCGCTCCTACAAGCTAGACACTTTGGGTGTTCCAGTTTCCGCCTGGCCGCACGAAACACTCGGCAGGCTACAGGGGGGAATCACTCCGCTACCATCACCGTAGCAAAAACGATACCGAAATATCGCCACATCGTGCTCAAGCTCAGTGCACGACATATGCCTATCATCATATCATTCCGAAGAACTGTAAAGTCCTGCCAGCAATGACGTAACGATTTCTTGCTCCCGCCACACAATCCCCGGCCCATTTGGATAAAAACATAGCACTCTCAATTCGTCTCCATGCCCATTCGCCTATTTTTTGCACATTTGGGACTATTCTATATTTATATGCCTAAATATTAGGCACTCACAAACTGCCCCCACTACTTCCCCCCTCGCGCCGGTTGCATTTTTGGCCTGCAAGGTTCAAACTGTCAGCCCTGTACATGACTGCGCCTTGCGGCCATGCAGTGTCATAATTGTGTAAGGAATGCTGCTCATGACCACCCTTGATACCAGTTGGGATCGTTACCAGAAATTTTTCCTCGCCAACCACAAACTCGGTTTTTCGCTCGATGTCAGCCGCATGGCTTTTGATGACAACTTCATCACCACCATCAAGCCCAAGATGCGCGGCGCCTTCGATGCCATGAAAGCCCTCGAAGCTGGCGCCATCGCCAACCCCGACGAAAACCGCATGGTCGGCCATTACTGGCTCCGTCAGGCCACGCTGGCCCCCGATTCCCTGCGTACCGCCATCGAAAACACCATCACGCAGGTGAAAACCTTTGCCAAGGAAATCCACACCGGCAAGATTCTCACTCCGGCAGGCAAGAAATTCAAAACTCTCCTCGTCATCGGCATCGGCGGATCCGCACTGGGCCCGCAATTCGTCGCCGATGCCCTCGGCAGCAGCCGCGACAAAATGGCCGTCTACTTCTTCGACAACACCGATCCCGATGGCATGCAACGCGTACTCGATACACTGGGTACCAAGCAACTCGCCCAGACACTGGTGGTGGTCATTTCCAAGTCCGGCGGTACCAAAGAAACCCGCAACGGGATGCTGGTCGCCCAGCAGGCCTTTGCTGCCGCGAGTCTGGACTTTGCCTGCCACGCCGTCGCCGTAACCGGCGATAACAGCGAACTGGATCGTACCGCGCTCAGTCAAAAATGGATCACCCGTTTCCCCATGTGGGATTGGGTCGGCGGTCGTACCAGTGTCACCTCTGCCGTGGGTCTGTTGCCCGCCGCACTGCAAGGATTGGATATTCAGAAGCTACTCGATGGCGCCGCCGATATGGACAAACTGACCCGCAAGGCCGATCTGCGTGAGAACCCTGCCGCCCTGCTGGCGGCAATGTGGTACAGCAGCGGCAACGGCAAGGGCCTGCGCGACATGGTCATCCTACCTTACAAGGATCGCCTGCTGCTCCTGAGCAAGTATCTGCAACAACTCGTGATGGAATCCATCGGCAAGGAACTCGACCGCGCCGGCCAGGTGGTCAATCAAGGCATTGCCGTTTATGGCAACAAAGGTGCCACCGACCAACATGCCTATGTGCAGCAGTTGCGCGATGGCATCAATAACTTCTTTGTGACTTTCATCGAAGTGTTGACCGATGACGCCGCGGTGGGCCGCCGTAGCGCGGTAACCCCGGCGACAGCGCTGGAAGTCGAGCCCGACATCACCTGCGGGGATTACCTGCACGGTTTCTTCCAAGGCACACGCAAAGCCCTGGCCGAAAGCGGCCGGCAGAGCATCACCATCACACTGGAAGCGGTCAGCCCCCAGACCGTCGGTGCCATCATCGCCCTGTTCGAACGCGCGGTGGGCCTGTATGCCGAACTGATCAACATCAACGCCTATCACCAACCCGGCGTCGAAGCGGGCAAGAAAGCCGCGGGCACGGTCATCGCGCTGCAAAAGAAAATCCTGACCTATCTGGCTCAGGGCGGGCAAGGCACCTGTGCCCATATCGCGCAGGAACTCGGCATGGCGCAGGAAGTGGAAACCGTCCACCATATCCTCCGCCATCTGGTGGCCAACGGCCGTCAGGGCATCCAAACTGAAGGCCGCGACATCCTGACGCGGGTTTACAAGAAGGCCTGAGTTTTTCCAAATAGATTACCCAACCCCACGCAGGGCAACCCCACCGGTTGCCCTGCTTTTTTCGGATGTACCTTATCAGTGCCACCCGGCGCGAACTGGTACGAGTCAATGTTCAGATTTGCCCGTATGAGTTTCGTTCCATGGGGAGATAAATAACCGCAACGCTTACGAAGCTTCCGCCCCGAACAGGGCCGAGCCGATCCGCACCATGGTGGCCCCTTCGGCGATGGCCAGCTCAAAATCGTGGGTCATACCCATGCTCAGATGCCGTAAATCCGCCCCGCCGATGCCGCGCTGGCGTAATTCCTGGAATAATTCACGCAGGCGGCTGAAACTTTGCCGGATGACGGCGGTATCTTCCGTCAGTGGAGCCATGGTCATCAGCCCCGCCAGCCGGAGGCAACTCATCGAACCGATCTGCTCGGACAGATGCAGGGCCGCGCCATAGGCCACCCCCTGCTTTTGCGGCTCCAGACTGCAATTCACCTCCAGCAGAATCGGTACATCGCGGTCGGTTGGTACCGCTAATTCCTGTAATTCCTCGGCCAAACGCAGGGTATCCACGCTATGAATCAGATGAGCCACCTGCAGGGCCGCTTTCGCCTTGTTGCGTTGCAGATGCCCGATCATGTGCCAACGGATATTCGAGTACTGCGCCCACTGCTGGGCCCGGGTCTCCAATTGCTGGACCCGACTTTCGCCCAAATCCCGGTGCCCCGAAGCTAAGAGCGCATCCACCTGTTCCACCGTGGCATATTTGGTCACCGCCACCAAGGTCACCTCGTCGGGCGACCGTCCGGCGGCTTGGCAGGCCCGGGCAATCCGGGCTTTTACGGCGGTCAGTCGTTCGCTTACGCTTGCGGGCATTAGGTCGCTCCCACCGAAAAGGCCAAAGTCGTTTTCATACTCACCGGCACGCCCTGCCGATACGCCGGCCGGAACCGCGCCGCCACCACCACTTTGCGGACCGCCTCATCAAACAGGGCAATGCCCGAGGATTCTAACATACGCACATCCTCCAAGTTACCCTCGGCGGTTACCGTCACTTCAAAGACCACCTTGCCCTTGGGGCGCTGTAATTTCACTTCCTGGGGGATTTCCAAATTGGGCCGGCTCAGTAACTGGGGTGAATCGCTATTCGCCCCCGAGGGGCCGCGATCCTCGCCCACGCCGGTGCCTTTGCCCGAACCACCCTTGCCCCCGCGCATAATTTCATAAACCGGCTCCTCACCTACGCCATCTTCACTACCGCTCATGATGCCCGGCCCACGCCCGCCAGCGGTATTCCCCGTGGGTGGCTTGGTAGCGCCACTGGCCACGGAGTTGCTGGGCACCGGGTTCTGCGGCGGTGGCTCGAGCAAGACCAATTGCGGCGCGGAGGTCCGCGCCACAGTCGGCCGACGCTCCGGCAGCGGTCCGCCATTCATAATCACATCGGGGGGCAACTCGGGCGGTTTTAATTGATTAAGCGCCACACGCTCCATGGCCTGATAATCCTGCGCACTGTCCGCTGGCAGGAGTGGGGTAAGTACGGGCGGGGCGCGAAAATTCAACTCCGGCCCGCGCGTGGGCTCTCCCGGATAATCGAGCACCAGTGGACCGCTGAACATCGGTTTGCCATCGCCCAATTTCGGGTTGCCACCCGAGCCGGCGTTGTAACTGGTCGAATATATTTTGGTTAAAACACTGCGCGGGTCCGTGCCCCACTGCCAACCCATGGCCAATAGCAATAACACCCCGCAAACCGCATGAATGCCCACCGCCCCGAGCACCGCCACCAGCGCCGCAATCGGCACCCCCACATAGCGCACAATAACACGTTTTTGGTTGGCCAGCGCCGCCATCAAGGCGGGCAGAGCGTCATCCACGGGGGCCGGGACGACCGCGAGTAATTCCTCGGGGATCAGTGCACTCACTGGCTCCGGCGCGGCCACCACCCCCAACTCACCCGGCGCAGCAGCATCCCCAGCGCCAATACCATCCGTGCCGACCGGGTCGGCTGAAAATTGCTGTGCTTGATCCATACCTGGCCTCACGGGCCAATTATAACAGTTCCAATACCTGATAGCGTAATTCGCCCCGGGGCGCTTTGACCCGCACTTCCTCGCCCACCCGGGCACGGATCAGGGCTTCGCCCAGCGGACTGCTGGCCGAGACCACCATCACATCGGAATCATCGTCGAAAGCGCCTTTTTGCACTTCGCCGACAATCCGGAACGTCTCAAAACCGCCGTTATTGACATCTTTGCACTTGACCGTCGAGCCCAGAAATACCATGTCGGCGGGGATTTCGTTGGGGTCCACCACCGAAACATTGCGCAGCTTGTTTTGCAGGGCCTTGATATTGGCCTCCAGCAAGGCCAATTCTTCGCGGGCGGCATGATAATCCGCGTTTTCGCGTAAATCACCCTTTTCCCGCGCTTCGGCGATGCGTTGGGCGATCTCCGGGCGCGTGTTGATCATGCGCTTGAGATCGGCTTCCAATTTGTCTTTTTCTTCGCGGGTTAATAACTGTGCTTCCATACGGTCACCTCTTGCTGGCACCGGCACTGCCGGCACACGTCCTGTGAAATCAACGGATATTCAAAAATTCCTTCATGTGCATGTCATACACGTCCTGCGCGGTGGGCTCGGTCAGATTCAACCGCAGTTCGTTGATGATCTTCGTGCCCTGACCAATCCACAGCTTCCAACAGTGGCTGCCCACCGAGGCGTAGATCTGTTCGCCCAGCGGACCCGAAAACGGCCGTTCGGCCAGCTTGGGTTCGATCTTGCCACAGCGCACACACTGGATCATCCCGGCGGCCACTTGGTCGGGGGTCAATTCCTGCACTTCGGTGCTGGGAATCTCGCCGCCCAAGTCTTTGATCAAGGCCGCCATTTCGTTCCGGGGCATCAGATCGCCCATGTCATTGGCGACTTTGTAGCCTTTGGCCAAAATCAGCAGGGCGCCTTCGCGGTCCCCCACTTCCTTTTGCGCCGCCGCCAGCAGGGCGTAGGCCTTGCTGAAGTCGGGCTTCAGTTGGATCACCTTCATCAGCGGGGCAATGGCTTCCTTGTTGGCGCCGCCATCCATATAGGCCCGCGCCAGCGAGAAGTAAGCCAACTCGTTGTCGGGGTCCACCGCGATCATCTTTTCAAAACGCTCAATGCGTGCTGTGTCTAGCATAAAAGACACCTCCTACCCTTATCGTAGGTAGCCAGTTGGGCCAATTATTTAGGATGGTGATTTTTTACCAGCCCACAATATTGTAGCCACCGTCCACATAGACGGTTTCGCCGGTAACACCGCTGGACAAATCGGAACACAGCCAGATGGCCGTCTTGCCCACATGTTCCGCGGCCTTGTCGGCATCCCACGGCAAGGGGGCCTTTTCGACGTAGTGGGTCATCATCTTGTCAATTTCGCCAATCCCGCGGGCCGCCATGGTCTTGATAGCTCCGGCACTGATGGCATTGACGCGGATATGCTTGGCATCCCGGCCCATTTCCGCCGCCAGATAGCGCACGCTGCATTCCAGCGCCGCTTTGGCCACGGCCATGACGTTGTACATGGGGATATACTTTTCCGCGCCGAAATAGCTCATCGTGATGATGGTGCCGTCCTGATTCATCACCGGCTGGGCCGCGCGGGCCATCGCCACCAGCGAATAGGCGCTGATATCCAACGCGGTCTTCCAGGCCTCGCGGCTGGTCTGCAGGAAGGGGTTGTGCAGGGCTTCCGCCGGGGCAAACGCCAGCGAATGCACCAAAATATCAAACGTGCCGAACTTCTCACCGGCCACGGCAAACGCCTGCACGATATCCTCGTCCTTACTCACATCGCAGGGAACCAGAAACTTGGGGTTGAACTGCTCGGTGGCCTTGACCACGCGGCGTTCGATCTTTTCGCCCGGCAGATGCGAGAAGGCCAGCTCACAGCCCTGTTCATGCAACGACTTGGCAATCGCCCAGCCGATGGAATACTCGTTCAGCACGCCAAAAATAAACGCCTTCTTGCCGGTCAACATACCCATAATCAAAGCTCCTAAAGCAACGATACGCCAAAGCGTATCCGGGACCACAATCAAACCCTCTAATATGACGATTTACCCCAATAAAGCAAGCGCCCCCACCCGCGAAACTAACCGGATGCGGACTGATTCTATTGTTTTTATTACCAATAAGTAATTTTTAACTCGTAATTATTACAGTTCGCTCGGTGTTTCCGGCCAGGGCATTTTGTATTCGCCCCAAAGGGGCGGCATTTATATAGCCCAGGGCAACGCCCTGGGTACACGTGCCCCACGCCTTGGGTGCTCTGTAGGAGCACCATTTAATCCCACGCATAGCGCTCATCAAGGGGCAAATTGTGCCGAATCATAAATTGGCGATATTCCTCTTGAAAGGATACCACCCGATGGTGTTCGGACTGATTCGCAATGTACTGTATCACCGCAGAGGCCTCGGTTAAGCTAACCCCAAACGCGCCATACCCATTTTGCCACGCAAAATCCGCCTGATGCGGAAAACGCTGCTTCATCCAGCGCGAACTTGCCCCTTTGATCTCCTGCACGGCCTGACTGATGGCCAGCGTACGGCCCAACGAAAACAGGATGTGAATGTGATCCGCCACAGAATTAACTTGGACCACGGGGGATTGCATTTCCCGCAAAATGCCAATGATGTAGGCATGTAATTCTGCGCGAACCGAGTCATCCAACCAGGCCTGACGCTGTTTGGTACTGAACACCAGATGCACATAGACACAGGCCAAAGATTGTGGCATAAAAAAATACCCCTGTTAGGCAAAGAATACGGGAATAATAACAGATGACCTGCCACGGACCAATCAAATAGTGCTCCTACAGAGCACCAGACGGGGGGAGGATGTGGAGGGCGGAGCCATCCCTACCCAGGGCGTTGCCCTGGGCTATATAAATGCCGCCCCGTTGGGGCGAAGAAAAGCCTCATTCCCCCGTGACGCCCAACGAACCTTTTTAATGTAATCCATACCGTGCCATCTTGCGGTACAGCGTCCGCACCGACACCCCCAGCAGTACCGCCGCCCGGGTGCGGTCGCCCGAGGCCTGCTTGATGGCTTTGTCTATCGCCTCGCGTTCGGCCACATCCAGCTCGGGCAGCATGGCGTCATCTACCTGAGCCCGGCGCACGTGCTCGGGCAGCATGGTCTCGGTGATGGTATTGCCCGAATTCAGGATGAGCACACTTTCCAGCACGTTGCGCAGCTCGCGCACGTTGCCCGGCCAGCCGTAGGTCTGCAGCCGTTGCATGGTGATTTCTTCGATGACGGGCAGATCCAAACCATGTTCCAGACATAACTTCTGCAGCAGCGACTGGGCCAGCATGGGAATATCGCTGGTGCGCTCGCGCAGCGGGGGAATATCAATCCGCACCACGTTCAGGCGGTAATACAGGTCCGGCCGGAAGCGCTTGGCGTCCACGCACTGCTGCAGGTCCGCATTGGTCGCCGCCAGCACGCGGACATCCACACTCTTTTCCTGAGTCGAACCCACCGGCGTGATCTTGCCGGTTTCCAGCACACGCAGCAATTTGGCCTGCAGGCCCAGTTCCAATTCGCCCACTTCGTCAATAAATAGCGTCCCGCCGTGGGCAGCTTCGAAGTAGCCCACGGTCTTGCTGGCCGCGCCGGTGAAGGCACCGCGTTCGTGGCCGAAGAGTTCCGACTCCATCAGGCTCGCTGGCACGGCGGCACAGTTGATAGGGATAAACGGCCCGGCCTTGCGCGGCGAGAGTTCGTGGATGGCCCGGACGACCATTTCCTTGCCCGTGCCCGACTCGCCCGAGACCAGCACAGTGCTTTTGAACCCCGCCACCCGGCGGATGGTGTCGTAAATGTGCAGCATGGATTCCGATGTGCCGATCAGATTGGCGATCTGGCTTTCGGTCTTGTTCTGTTCGCGCCACTGGGTCATATCCACGCGCATGCGGTGGTGTTCCAGCGCACGGGCCACCACCTCCAGCAGTTCCGGCGGGGTGAAGGGCTTGGTCAGATAATCAAACGCCCCCGCCTTCATCGCGGCCACCGCCGACGCCACGGTGGCGTTGCCGGTGATCATGATGATCTCGACGAGAGGTTCCTGAGCTTTGACCTGTTCAAGCAGGGCCAGCCCGTCCATATTGGGCATCCACAGATCGGTAATCAGCACATCCACATCCGCCGACAGCTTCAGCAGCGCCTGGGCGCCGTTGCCGGCGCGCAGGACGTGATAACCCGAGTCTTCCAGCGCATCGCCGATGGCCTGCAAGACCGAACGGTCATCTTCTGCCAGCAATATGGTGCCCAGCGACTTCATGGGGTGCGGTCCGGTTAGATATTCAGGTCGGTCTTGGTCAGGATGCTTTCGAAGATGTACCCGGCGGCTTCGATATTGGCCCGGGCGCCTTCCAGCCGGTCAATGACGGCGACGATCTTTTCGACCACCGCGCCGGCGTCGGTAAGAATCTTGGCCGCTTCCAAAACCTGCCCGCCGGTGGTGGCGATATCCTCCACCAGCAGCACGCGGTCACCGGCAGTGATCTTGCCTTCGATCATTTTGCTGGTGCCATAGTCTTTTTTGCTGTTGCGGACGATGACAAACGGCAGCCCGCTGGCCAGACTGGTCGCGGCGGCCAGCGCCACCCCGCCCAACTCCGCCCCGGCAATCAGGGTCGTCGCCGGCCCGCGCCGCGCGGCAAAGCGACTGCCCAGCGCCGCGAGAATATCGGGCTGGGTTTCAAACAGATACTTGTCCATGTAATACTTGGACCGCTTGCCCGACCGCAGGAGAAAATCCCCTTCCAGATACGAGGCCTCTTTAACACGTTTCGCCAGAGCAGCATGATCGAGCATAAAACCGACTCCTATAACAAAGTTAAGGCCCCATTGTAGCAAATTTGGCCGGATGTGGTAATCCCACCCGAAAGCAGGTTCTCCCCTGCGTATTCTCGTCGCGTCGTTGCGCCGTTGCGTGAGCCATTTCCCCCCGCCAGACTTGGCAAACCGCCCCACAACGTCTACGCTTAGTTCAGGAGGTGGCCTATGCCCGAAGGTTCCTTTAGCCCAATGTCTCTGCGGATGGTGGCCATGTTGCGTTCGGGACAGTATGAACGCTGCGGGGCCTATATTGAAGAATTGCTGCGCACGCACAGCCCCGAGGCGTTGTATCTGAATACGCTGATGCCGGCGATTTTTGCTCTGGGTGAACAGGTGCTGGCGGGTAAGCTCGCCGCCGCGGAGATTGTCGCCCCGATCGCCTGTGTGCGGGCCCAAATGGAAGTGGCCCGCGGCCGGATGCAGCGCCGCCCTCGGCTGGGCAAGAGCATGCTGGCCACCTTTATGCCCGGCGATATCGAGCATATCGGGCTGGTGGCGATCAGTCACTGGCTGGACCGCGACGGCTGGGATGTCACGTATACCTATCCGCCCCCGCCGCGGGACGTGCTGGTGGCCGATATTCTCAAGCGTCAGCCGACTATTCTGGCTATTTCCTGCGGCATGCCCAAGCATGTCGTCACGGCCCGGCATGTGATCCAGGACCTGCGGGCCGGGGGTTACGCCGGGGTAATCTGGCTGGGTGGAATGGGGATTAATGTCATGCCGGACCTGTTTGCCCGCAGCGGGGCCGACCATACCGCGCCCAATATCGTGGCCTTTACCCGCAAATTGGCCGAGATTTACGGCTACCAGACCGCCACGCCGGCGGAAATTGCCTGATGGGGACCCGACCGCCTGCCGATAGCGTTGCCAGAGGGGTAGGCTAGCCCTTAGGATACGGGCAATATTAGGCTCATCTGGTATTTCCGGAGAGCTTTGGGTATTCTGCCCCAACGGGGCAATATTTGTATAGCCCAGGGCAACGCCCTGGGTAGCCGCGATCGGGCCCGCGTAGTGCTCTGAAGGAGCACCATTTATAACGGCAAATCGTGCTCCTTCAGAGCACCGGAGGCTGGTCGCACCAAAACCCAGGGCGTTGCCCTGGGCTTTATAAATTCCGCCCCTTTGGGGCGAAGACAGTGCTTGTTTCCCGGTAATACAGGATGAATCCAATATTACCCCATACAGGAGTTATCCGCATGGATCTGGCCCAGCTTAAAGCAACCTTCCACACCCGCTATGGCAACACCGGCCCCGTAACGGTGGTCCGCGCCCCGGGGCGGGTAAATCTGATCGGCGAACATACTGACTATAACGATGGCTTTGTCTGTCCCATGGCCATCGAACGCGCCACCTATATCGTGGCCCGGCCCCGGCCGGATGCCGTGGTGCGAATGTTCTCGCTGGTCAGCAACGAAGAAACCCAGTTCAGTCTCGACCAGACGGTCAGCAAGACCGGCCCCAAGTGGTCGCTGTATCCGCGCGGCATGGCCGAGGCGCTGCGGCTGAAGGGCTTGCTGACCACCGGCTGCGACTGTCTGGTGGCCTCGGATGTGCCGCTGGGCGGCGGGCTGTCGAGTTCCGCGTCCTTTGAGGTGGCCACGGGGCTGATGCTGCTGAAGATCAATGGGAAAACGCTACCGCTGACGGAATTAGCGCTGGCGGCGCAGTGGGCGGAGCATCAATATCCCGGCATGCCCTGCGGGATCATGGATCAATTCATCTCGGCCATGGGGCAGGCGGGCCATGCCCTGCTGCTGGACTGCCGCGATCAAAGCACCACGCACGTGCCGATGGATGACCCCAGCGTGCAGAT
>Ga0194062_1001116_pt1 | contig 11256 bp, 9 predicted proteins | sample SepL2225m_MetaG_FD_155481 | JGI IMG/M metagenome (GOLD analysis project Ga0194062, IMG submission 155481) | Anoxic zone freshwater microbial communities from boreal shield lake in IISD Experimental Lakes Area, Ontario, Canada - Sep2016-L224-25m | ecosystem: Environmental > Aquatic > Freshwater >... | reverse complement strand
CTACTAAGACCGTTTCGATAGTGATTTTACTAAGCCCTATCCGTACCCAATGGGGTGCGGATAGGGCTTGATTCGTTTAAGCTACCAGACCAAGACTGGTTGCCTGACTCGCGGGTTATTTTTCGGAGCGTGTATGTCCACCCCACAAACTAAGATCGCCTCGTTGCTCAACACCTTGGTTAAGGAAGGCCGTGAGCGCGGGCTGCAGGTAGCGGCGTATCTGGATGGGAAATTGGTGCTTGATGCCTGGGCGGGGGTGGCGGATGCGACTACGGGCCGGCCGGTGGACGGTGATACTTTGTTCCCGGTTTTTTCGGTGACCAAGGGGATGGTAGCCACACTGATTCATATTCTGGTGCAGCGCGGGCAATTGGCCTATGACCTGCCCATCAGCCGACTGTGGCCGGAGTTTGCGGCCCAAGGGAAATCTGCCATTACCGTAGGGCAGGCGCTGAGTCATACCAGTGGGCTGCCACTCTTGCCTGCGGGGGTGTCGCTGGATGTATTGTGCGACTGGGAGGCGATGTGTACCGCATTGGCCGGTATGCCAACGGCTTGGCCAGCCGGTACGCGTCAGGTGTACCACGCGGTGACGTTTGGCTGGATTCTCGGCGAAGTCGCCCGACGGGCTACCGGACGCACGTTCGGGCAATTGCTGGAAGCGGAAATCTGCCGACCTTTGGGGATTACGGATTTGTATTGCGGTCTGCCCGATGCGGTCGCGCCGCGGGTGGTACGGCTGGAGGAAATTTTCAATCCCGGCAAGGAACCCAATCTGACCGATGACGGCCAGCCGCGCGATGTTTCGGTTTCGATGTTGCCGCTGCACGAATGGATGAATCAACCACAGGTCCGGCGGGCGTGTGTGCCCGCATCCAATGGCATCGCCAGCGCCCGGGCGCTGGCACGGCATTATGCGGCACTGCTACCGGGGGGCGTGGATGGGGTGGAACTGTTGCCGTCGTCGCGCGTGCGCACGGCCACCCAACGGCAATACCCCAGCCCGATCACCGATAAAGACCCGAGTATGTCTTTGGGCTATTTCATTGGCCCCAGCCCCGCACTGGGCAGCCGGGCCAGCACGTTTGGGCATCCCGGCTACGGCGGCGCCATCGGCTTTGCCGACCCCGAACACCGTTTGGCGGTGGGGGTGACGAAGAATCTCTATTCACCTGCCGGGGCCTCGGATCTGATCGTGCGCGAAATCCGCGCGGCCTTGGGCGTGCCGGAGTAAACCATAGAGACTACGAATCACAAGCCAAGCGTCCCCAGTTTGATCTATGGTTCAGGGTTTACTTGTGAAGTCGCCATTAACCACGATCCGAAAACCAATATCTAGCTTGGCTTGAAAATAACATGTACGTCTGGCCGTACGGCAGCCATCGGGGCTTTCGTTCCACGAACCACCCCGTGCGACATAGGCGCTATTGGCACGGAATGCACTTCGGGTTGGTCCCGTGGGGTCGGTCTGCGGTTTGGCCTCGTAATCACCATAGTAATCTGCACACAGCTGATAGGCATTCCCCAGCATATCAAAGAGGCCAAAGGCATTGGATTTGAATTGCCCAACCGGTGAGGTAAACGAGTAACCATCATCCCAAGGAAAATACCACGGCGCATTTCGGCCCATATAAGTTTTGACGCGTTGGGTTCCCCCTTTGGGGTAAGCGTAGCAATAATCATTTTTTCTGGCCGTCAGGTCATAGCCATTACACCAGCCCGAACCTTTGGCGGGGTCATCGCCCCACAGAAACGCAGTGGTGCTTCCCGCCCGACAGGCATATTCCCACTGGGCTTCAGTTGGGAGTACAACCTTACGGCTCGTTTTCTTACTAAGCCAGCCACAAAAATCCCGGGCGTTATCAGGTGAGACTAAAACGACTGGATGCTCATCAGTCTGCTTGCATTCGTTGTTTTGCCAGTTATTTATTTGCTTGTCCGGTCCTAAAATATCGCCTTTAGTCTGAACTGCGGATTCCGCCATGAACGCTGCGTACTGGCCTCTGGTGACATGATAGATACCCATATAAAACGGTTCGCTGATGGTAACTTCATGCCGTGGTCCTTCGTCTCTAAAAATCAAATCGTCCGTGGCGTTATGAAGTTTCCGCCAGCGATCTTGTTCCGCTTCCGGGCTGCCCATCAGGAATTTTCCCGGTGGTATCAGCGTTAATTTCATGGAGACTGTGGCGTTGAGTTTGAGTGTGCTGGTGATATTTTTGATCCCGGCGCGCTTGGCGTAATTGGCCACAGATTCTTTATTGTCCCAGAGTGGATACGCGGGTTGTGTGCTGGCGGGTTGGGTGGTTGCCGATACTGGGGAGGCAGGCTGCGTGGTCTGACTCAACAGACTTCCGCCTACCAGCAGCAGGGCGGTGGTGACTGTGAACGTTACCAAGCGAGATTTCATGGACGCACCCTTTATAAGTTACCATGTTATATGCCGTGGGTATCACGCTTTAACTTTATTCTGGCCCGCAAGCTGCGCGGTAAAGGCCTCCCACGCGGCCATGAGGTCATCTTCAAACCGATCCGTATCCGAGTCCTTCACCTTGCCATGGGCGTCCATCCACGCCACGGTGGCGCGGACCGCTTCGGCGTAGGGGGTGCAGGGCCGGTATTCGGGAATGTCGCGGAAAATCTTGGCGTTGGAATAGACGCCGTGATACTGGAAAATTTCGTCCAGCGCACCGTAACGTTTTGGTGCGATTTTGAGCAGGAAGTCCGTGGGGATGTGTACGATTCGTGGGACCGGGGCGCCAATCGCCGCGGCGGTGTTGCGGGTGTATTCATCCCAGGTCACCACCGGGTCGCCCACGATGTTGTAGGCCTGACCAAAGCAGGCTTTACGACCCAGTGCTGCGGCAAAGCCCACACCCACATCGTCAGCATACGCGCTCTGCCACAGACCATGGCCATCACCACTGACGATGATGGGTTTGCCTTTGCGCAGACGGTCCACAAAAGTGGTTTCCCAACCCAGATTGTTGATGATATTGCCCGAGGGGCCGAAGGTGTGGCTGGGGCGGAAGATCGTCACCGGGAATTTACCCGCGCTGTGCGCGGCGAGAAACAGTTCTTCGCAGGCGAGTTTGTTCTTGCCATATCCCGAGTGCGGACGCTGGGGGGTGGTTTCCAGCGTGGGGATGATGGTCTGCGTATTGCCATAGGTGCAGACGGTCGAGCAGAACACAAAGTGCCCCGTCTTACCCGTAAAAGCATTGATCGCGGCGGTGGCCTGCTCGGGGTTAAAGCAGATCATATCAATAACCGCATCATACCGGCGGGTATCGGCCAGCTTGGCCAACGCACCGGGGGCATTGCGGTCGCCATGCAGACGTTCGATGTCCGCGCCCAGCCGGTCATCGGTCTGACCCCGGTTGAAGGTGGTAATGGTGTAATTGTGGTCCTTGAGGGCTTTGACAATGCCAGAAGAAATCTGACCGGTACCGCCAATAAGCAAAACGTGAAAGGGCGATGGGGACATATAAATACTCCTGAAGCTAGAGGTGTCAGCCAGCAGTGAGTATATACGCAGTCACCGGGATTGCGTAGTCCGTTTTATTCTTTGGCCGGATGCTCTTTAACCAACTTTTCCGCCTGTTCCTGGGTGATTTTTTCCAGCTTGGTCAGCGGACGGTCGGGGAAGGAACCGCCCTCTTGGCTGGTGACATAGTCATGGTGCCAACTCAAGAGCACATAGTCGCCAGCTTTCAAGGCCGCAACTTTCTCCGCCATGTCTTTGGGTAATTTGGACTTCTTGTGGTTGTCCTCAACCTGGAACATGTATGTGGTGGCTTTGGAGTCGCCGTATTCGCCGGCTTTGTCATAGACCAGATAGGTCAGAATTTCAAAATTCGCAAAAGTGCCCGAGTGGCCGCAATTGTCCGGGCACATGGTGGTCAGCCCCCGACACTTACGGAACGACAGGTCGGTGAGTTTGGCGACGGTTTGATGGTCGGCGAGCAGCTTGCGAGTTTCCTTGGGTGGGGCGGGTTGCTCTGCCGGGGCCGTGGCAGGCATACGAATCCGGGCATAGGCCAGCCCGGAGGAGAGTGCTAAAGCCGATACGGTCAGACCGACCATGACAAGACCAACAGTAAGATGACGTTTCGTCATAACGAAATACCTCCGCAAGGGTTAAGATATAGCATAGACGCACGAGGGGATATTATATTCCTATTCGTTCAAACATTCGCATAATAGAATAATTATTGAAGGTAGATAATTATGTCCGCCCAGAATTTTCGCACGAGTGAATAAAATATAACCTTGACCTGCCTACCATTGAAGTGTAGATTGTGAAGATAGCGCTACCTTGGAATCGGGCCATTTTTAGCCCACGTTATTCCCGGGCGGCATTTTCGGGGTGTGACGGTAACGTAAGTTGCTATCATGCCACGGTTTAAGTAGCTACGCGAGGGGTTAGCCCTGTGTCATCCGTAGCTGCACGGTCCGTTTCTGACGGAGCGTCATAGAGTAGAGGAAATAGAATCTTTGGCTTCTGAACCAGCGCGGTGCTTGGATATGCTACCGCACTGAGAAAAGTGAAACTCGGATCGTGTATTGTAACTGGCATTTTGACCTTGCATTCCGGGTCCGCCACGGGCGGGCCGGGGAGATGCTGCGTTGAGATCACGCTCCTGATTCGCTACGTTTGGTTGTCCCTCCTTTACTCCATGTTGCCGTGGGCTGGCTTTAGTGGCCGGTCATATCCCAACCGTTAGTCTGAGCCGCACGTGGTGTGGCGTTTCCCATTCCGTATTTAACGGGTTGGGAGCTAACGGATGGAACCCTTTTAGGTGAGGTATGCAACATGACAGGTATTTTGGCCCAAACGACGTTGGAGTGGGTGAATAACCCCATCTCCCTTTCGGTGATTTCGATTCTGGTTTTCATGCTCGGGTTTGTGCTGGCGATTATGGTGCTGAATTCTTTGGGGAAAAACACCCTTAAGGCCGCCCGGACCAATGCGGAAGAACTCTTGCAGCGGGCGCATGTGGATGCCTCCGATGCCAAGCGCAAAGCGCTGGTGGAAGCCCAACAGGAAGTAATCAAATATCGCGAAGATCAGGAAAAGGAATTGGAACGCGTGCGCAATGAATTGCGCGCCACCGAACAACGCGTGACCAAGCGCGAAGATATGCTCGATGCCAAACTTGATACCCTGACCACCAAGGAAAAGACCTTGGAGGCCTTGGAACGCAGTCTGAAAGACCGCACCGCGAATCTGGTGGTCAAGGAAAACCAGCTCGACCAGATTTTGATGCAGGAAAAAGATCAACTGCTCAAAATTACCGGCATGAGCCAGGATTCCGCCCGGCAGTTGCTGCTCCAGAAGGTCGAAGCGGAATCGCGCCACGAGGCCGCCACCATGATTCAACGCATCGAAGAACAGGCCAAGGACGAAGCCAAGCAGAAGTCCACCAATATCCTGCTGCTGGCGATGCAGCGTTATGCCGCCGAAGTCACCAGCGAAGGCACCACCAAATGCGTGGAAATCCCCAGCGATGACATGAAGGGCCGCATCATTGGCCGCGAAGGCCGCAACATCCGTGCCTTCGAGCAGGTAACCGGTGTGGATGTCATCATTGACGACACCCCCGGCGTGATCACGGTGAACTGTTTCGACCCCATCCGTCGGACCGTGGCCAAGATGACCATGGAACGGCTCATCGCCGATGGCCGTATCCACCCCGCGCGGATCGAAGAGGTCTTCGGGGCCTGTCAGAAAGAAATGGAAAACAACATCCGTCAGGCCGGAAAAAAGGCCGTGCTGGAAGCGAATGTGCAGGGGCTCAACCCCCGCATCATCGAAACGCTGGGCCGCTTGAGTTTCCGGACCAGTTACGGCCAGAATGTGCTGCAACACTCGGTCGAGGTGGCTTTCCTCTGTCAAATGATTGCCGACGAACTCGGTTTGGATGGCACGATGGCCCGGCGGGCCGGATTGCTGCATGACATCGGCAAGGCGATGGACCATGAACAGGAAGGCGGTCACCCGCAGATCGGCATGGAATTCCTCCGCAAATTCGCGGAACCGGAATTCGTGCTCAATGCCGTGGGCGGTCACCACAGCGATATTCCCAGCACCACGCCGTACACTCCGATTGTGATGGCGGCGGATGCGATTTCCGGTTCGCGTCCGGGCGCGCGGCGTGAGACTCTGGAACGTTATGTCAAACGGTTGCAGGACCTCGAAGCCATTGCCACCAGTTTCCCCGGCGTGCGTCAGGCCTTTGCCATTCAGGCGGGCCGCGAAGTCCGCGTCGTGGTGGACCCGGAGCGTTGCGACGATGCCTCGGCCACGATGATTGCCCGGGATGTGGCCAAGCGGATTTCCAACGAGATGACCTTCCCCGGCGAAATCCGGGTCACGGTGTTGCGCGAAGTTCGTGCCGTCGAAGTGGCGCGTTAAATTTGTCAGGTTCAATTTTGCCCTCCGCCCCAGATTTTTTGGGGCGGAGGGATTTTTCGTTTGGATGAGGTTGTATGAAAAGTCCTTGGTTACGCGTGCTCAAGGGGCTGTGGCCCTATAAATTCGTGGTGATCGCATCGGTACTGTGCGCTTTTGGGGTGGGTTTGTCCTATGCCGGCGGCGTGGCGGTATTGTTGCCGGTGATGAAGATTTTCATTTCCACCGAAGGCATTCACGGCTGGGCCAACCGCAGCGCCGCGCAGGATCGTCTGGGCGGGGTGAGTATTATGGATTTGGATTCCTCGGTCCGGCGGGAAGAACGTCCGGTCCGGGGCAATAACACGCCCGCGACCAGTCCCACGACGCTGCCGACTGCCACGCGTGTGGCCGCGACGATGGATGGTTTGATTATCACCCGGGGCAGTGGCAAGGTCGCCCCGGAATTGGGGGATTTGGAAGTCGGCAGCCGCATCACCAATGTGCGTTTGCTGAATGATATCACCACGCCGCGTAATGTCCCCGAGAGCAACAAGTGGCAGTACATGGTTTATGTGCTGGCTTGCGCGCCGCCGGGCGCCCAGGTGCAACTGACGCTCGAAAGTCCCGGCGCCCCCCAGCGTACGGTGGATGTGACGCTGGTCCAGGCCAGTTGGTTGAATGCCCCTTTGGCGTGGGCCGTGGATTTTCTGCCCGGTGATCCCACGCAAGGGCTGATCTGGATGGTGGCCTTCTTTGTGGTTCTGTGTGTCGTCGGTTCGATCTTCCGCTATTACCAGCAATTCCTCGGCATGGTCGTGGCCAGTTGGGTGGTGGTGGATGTTCGCCGCAAGGCGTACAACCGGATTCTCGAATTGCCCACAGGTTACTTTGCCCAGAAGGGCACCTCGGATCTGACCAGCCGCATGGTGCAGGACACCAGCACGCTGACCGATGGCGTGATGCTGGTTTTGGGCAAAGCCGTACAGGAACCCATCAAAGCCCTGGCGGCGGCGATTCTGGCTTTCACCATTAACTGGCAGTTATGCCTGCTAGTGATTGTCACCGTGCCGATTATGGGCGGGATTATTGCAATCTTTTCGCGCTGGATGCGGCGCAGCAGTCGCCGGGCGCTGGAGAACTGGTCGCGCATGCTGGGGGTGATCAACGAAACTCTGATCGGGATTCGCGTGGTCAAGGCCTACAACGCCGAAGGCTATGAACGCCGGCGTTTCGCCAAGGTTAATGCGGACCTGCTCAAGGAAATCCGCAAACTCTCGCATTACTGGGCGCTCTCGCGGCCCACGATTGAAACCCTGTCCGTGGTGCTGGTCAGTGTGCCGGCGATTATTGCCGCACATCTGGTCTTGCATGGCTGGGCCGATAAGGAAGAGTTCTTCACGCTGTTGGCCTGCTTCGGCGCCATGTTGGAACCCATGCGCCGACTGTCCGATGTGAACAGCAAAGTGCAGCAGACCAATGCCGCGGCCACGCGCGTGTTTGAAATCATTGATACTCCGCCCGAACCCAATCGCGAACACAACCTGCCGCGCCTGAGCCGGCATAAAGGTACCATTGAATTCCGGGATGTGAGTTTCCGCTATCCCGGCCATGACGAACTGGTGCTCAAGAATATCAACCTCACCGTCAAACACGGCCAGACCGTGGCGCTGGTGGGGGGCAACGGTTCGGGCAAGAGTACAATGCTGAACCTGCTGCCACGCCTATACAGCGTGACCAGTGGACAGATCTTTATTGATGGTCAGGACATCAGCACGGTGGGCGTGCGCTCGTTGCGCCGTCAGATCGGCATCGTCACGCAGGATACCCTGCTGTTCGCCGATACCATTTACCACAACATCATGTACTCCAAGAAGCACGCCTCTCAGGAGGAGTTCCTGCGCGCGGCCAAGCTGGCGTACGTCGAGGATTACATCCACGACCTGCCCGAGGGCTATGACACCCGCGTGGGCGAACACGGCATCCGCCTCAGCGGTGGCCAGAAACAGCGCATCGCCATTGCCCGGGCGATTCTGCGTGACCCGGCCATTCTGATTTTCGACGAGGCCATGAGCCAGATTGACGCCGACAGCGAGCAGAAGATTTCCGCCGCGCTCGAAGGCCTGCTGCATACCCGGACCACCTTTATCATCGCCCACCGGTTGAGCACGATTGTGACTGCCGATGTCATTGTGTGTCTGGATAACGGCCGGGTGGCGGGGGTGGGTACCCATTCCCAGCTCGTGGAGCGTTGCCCGGAATACCGCCGGCTGTTTGATTCCCAGATGGGCGATGCGGTGGCGGCCAATGATAATACGGACCGTGATTAATCCTGAGAAACCTGTTTGCGAGTATGACCTTGAGTTATCAGTATGACCCCCAGCAGCCCCTGCCCGACGATGTGGCGGGATTGATTTTCGATTGTGACGGTACGCTCGTGGATACCATGCCCACGCATTATCTGGCGTGGTCCACCATTTTTCAGGAACTGGGCATCCATCTGGATGAGCGGGCGTTCTATATGTTCGCTGGCACACCTACCGTCAAAATTATCGAGCAGGTCACCCGCCAGCACGGCATGTCCGGACTGGATTATCAGGCTTTGGCGCACCGCAAGGAAGACATCTTTCTGGCCCATGCCGGGGAGTGTAAAGCGATTGCCCCGGTGGTGGCCGTGGCCCGGCGCGAACAGGGCCGACGCAAACTGGCCGTCGCCAGCGGCGGGGCGAGTTATATCGTCCGGCAATTGCTCCGCGCGGTGGGGATCGAAGATTTGTTTCCGGTGGTGATCGGTTCGGATGCCCCGGTACGTGGTAAGCCCAACCCCGATATTTTCCTGCACACCGCCACGGAACTGGGCGTATCCGCCCCGGCCTGCGTGGTGTATGAGGACGGCCATCCCGGCTTTCAGGCCGCCCGGGCGGCGGGGATGCGGTATGTGGATGTGCGACCCTGGTATTTACCGCCGGAACGGATTTTTGATTAAACGGGGGCGCGGTTGGTCCCCGTATCGGAGTGGCGCATGATTCTTTATTTGTGTCGGCATGGCATTGCCGCGGATTATTCGGCATCGGGGGCGGATGCGGATCGCGCCCTGACCGACGATGGCATGCGCAAAATGCGTAAAGCCGCCCATGGGTTGAAGGTCCTCGACGACAACATCACCCATATTCTCACATCCCCGCTATTACGCGCCCGGCAGACGGCGCAAATATTGGCCGAGGAACTGGGCACCGCCCCGATTGCGGTCCTGCCTGCCTTGGGCCCGCCGGGCCATCGGCGGATGCTGCTGAATCACCTCGGAGAAATGAGTGGCAAGCCCAAAGTCGGCAATGTGATTGCGGTGGGGCACGAACCAACCATGTCAGAATGGACCCGGGCGATCTGCTTTGGTGATACCGGGCCGGAGATGTTCTTCAAACGCGGCGCCATGGCAGCCATTGAACTCGACGATGCCGAGCGCGGCACGCTGCGCTGGTATCTGACCAACAGCGTCCTGCGGCATGTGCGTTAAGCCGGCGTGGCGGGGGCTGTGGCTGGCGTGGGCGTGGATTGGCTCCGCGCCTTGATGTCCGCAGCCACCATCGCCACCGCGACAGTTTGTTCAGCGGTGAGATTCAAGCCCTTGATGACGCATTTGGTTTTCGTTTCGGCGGCGCCTTTTTTATTCACTGTGGTGCTGACGTTATCCACACACAAGGTTTGCAGGTTGTCGCAGGTCGGGCAACCCTGCAAATAGATATGCAGTTCATCGCTCGTGGCGGCAGTAGTGTGATGTTCGGTCAGGCTGTCGAATTGGTGGCTTTCCAGCCGCGTTTTTAACGCGGTCGGATTCACGCCCGCGACCACCGGCATTTTCAGCAACGTCCGCTCCACCGTCCAGGTCTGACAGGCTTCGCAGAATGGTCGCTTGGTTACGGCCTGCCAGGCCAGAGCCACAATGAAACCGGCACTGGTGAGTATTTCCAAGGCCCACATAATGCCCAGCAGAATTCCCTTGGTTGCCTCTTTGTTGTTGCCTTCGGTCCACGTCCCATTCTCGTATGCGAGCTGAATAAAAGTCACGGTATTTTGCGGCAACATCCATTCCAACGCCCCGGCCAGCGTGAATGGCTCGTCGCCACCCACGGGTAAAAATGTATACAACGCTACCACCGGCCAAGTGGTCCATGTGGCATACAGATAGGCCAATGCTCCCAGCAGCGCCAGCCCCATTGCGAGTGGAATATTGTGGATCCGCTGCCAATACAAAATACGGCCCACCAGCCAGCCCAGTCCCATGGCGGCCAGAATCACCACAACAATTGCCAGCTTGATCGAGAGCATCAGCGTCAGCCGTTGCAGGAGGGCAAACAATGGCCCTGCCACCACCGTGCAGCCAGCGATGCAGACCCCCGCCACGATGGTATCTTTCAGATTGGTCCCGCTGCCTGCGCGATAATATAACGATTGCGGCTGGGTGTTTACTGTGGCGATAGTCATGGTTTGCTCCTATAAGGATGGAGCTATTGCACCACGGCATGGGCGGACTGTCAAACGTTATTTTTCTTCCACATGCAGCGGCAGCGGCTTGGGCCAGATCAGACTGGCGATGATCGAGAACAAGAGCGCCCCGAGCACCACACTCAGCGAGATCAGCGTGCTGATATGCCAGCCCGGTGCCGTTTCCAGCCCCATGACCTTGGCATACACCGCCGCCGCCCCCGGCAGCAGCATTTTTACGCCCACAAAACTCAGCACGAACGCCAAACCGATTTTCAGGTAGTGGAACTTGTCCATTACCCCGGCCAGCAGGAAGAACATGCTGCGCAAACCCAGAATAGCAAAGACGTTGCTGGTGAATACGATGAAGGGATCATAGG
>Ga0194062_1001115_pt1 | contig 11257 bp, 7 predicted proteins | sample SepL2225m_MetaG_FD_155481 | JGI IMG/M metagenome (GOLD analysis project Ga0194062, IMG submission 155481) | Anoxic zone freshwater microbial communities from boreal shield lake in IISD Experimental Lakes Area, Ontario, Canada - Sep2016-L224-25m | ecosystem: Environmental > Aquatic > Freshwater >... | reverse complement strand
TCAGAATCTTGCTTCCGAGTAGCAGGTCGTCGCCGGTCAGCCCACGGGGATATCCCGAGCCGTCGCATCGCTCGTGATGCTGGTACACGTACTCGGCAATCGGCCCGTGGACCTTCGCCGATGCGATGATGTCTCGGCCGGCCTCGACGTGCGCTTCGACGAGCTTGAATTCGTTTGGCGACAGAGCCCCTGGCTTCGAGAGGATCTCTGCCGGCACCGCCACCTTGCCCACGTCAAGCATCAGGCCCGCCATCCGCACGTCTTCGATCTCAGCGGCGGAAAGCCCTAGGTCAAGCGCGATCGCGGCGGCGAGGTGCGCGACCCTGCGCTGATGTCCTGCGGTGTACGGATCGCGCATCTCCGTGACGTTTCCGACAACATCGATGACCGACGTCCACGTGTGCAAGACCCTCTCGGCTTCTTTGATCTTGGTGATGTCGGTCATGACCGTGAGGAAGTGCTCGCGCTGCTGGCTCCTGATGAGCTCCCCGGAGAACAGCCCGTCAAGCTGTGTCCCATCCTTGCGCCTGACTTTGAGCTCTCGCTCGGCGATGCGTCCGTGCAAGATGAGCTCGTCTGCCATCGACCGCTGCTCGTTCTGGTCGACGAAAAGACCGATATCCACGCTGGTCACGCCGATGACCTCATCGCGGGTGTAGCCAAACGTCGTGAGGAAGGCGTCGTTGACATCGGTGAGCTGACCGCCTGCCACGTCACTGACAGCCATCGGTGCCGGGTTGCTGCGGAAGATGCGGTCGAACTTCTGGAGTGCCTCCTGCTCCGTGGTTATGTCCTTGGAGACTCCGAAGATGCAATCGGCGCCATTCCATGAACCGAACCACACCCGCGTCTCCACCGAGACAAGCTCACCCGACTTGCACTGCAGTGGGAGCGGGCATGCGTCCCGTTCGCCCCTGAACATCGCTCCGAAGATGGCTTCGGCCTCGTTGCGCCGATCGGCGGGATGTAGCTCAAGAACGGTGAGCTCGGCGATCTCGGCCGGGCTGTGGCCAAGCTTCGCTGACACTGCGGGATTGGAATAGACGATGCGCCCGTCAGGAGTGCCAACCACGATCATGTCATCGACGGACTCGAAGAATGTGCGGAAGTTCGCCTCACTCTCGCGCAGCGCCGCCTCGGCGCGCATGCGCCCGATCGCCACACCAACGCTGTCGCCCACAGCGCGCAGCAGACCGACCTCGAAGACGTCCCACTCCCGCAGGGCGGTGCATGCATCGAAGCCGATGAACCCCCACAGCTGCCCATCTAGCTCAATCGGCAGCGCCAGGAGCGACAGGATGCCTTGCGGGTCCAGGGCAGCGCGCTCGTCGGCAGGGAAGTCGGCCACGTGGCCGGCGATGTAGCCGCCCGCTACGAACTCGTCGTGCCAGCGCGGCGCGATGTCATCCCAAGGGATGCCCTGCAGGTCCGGATTGCTGATCTGAGGTTCGACGCCGTCGCTCGACCACTCGTAGCGCTGCGAGATCGTGCCGCGTGAACCGTCCGGTCCGCGCTTGTGCTCGAAGATGTACGCCCTGTCGACGTCGGCAGCCTCACCGATAGCTCGCAGAGCATCGGTGATGTTCTTGTCGCTGAGAACCGCCGCGGAGAGTATGTAGCCTGTCGCGCCCGAGAGCCCTGCGAGAAGCGCATTGTGGCTTCGGAGCGTCTCTTCGGCGAGCTTCCGGTGGCTGACGTCACGCGCGAAGCCGACAGTTCCGAGCAGCTCGCCCTCGCTATCGGAGACAGGCGCCTTGTACGTCTCGAACCAGGTGCGAACGCCTTGTTCGACGATCTCCTCCTCGACGCTGCGCTGCGCGCGCGAATCCATGACTGCAGCATCGTCGGCCTGATACGCCGAGGCCAATTCGCTCGGCCACACGTCGAAATCGGTCTTGCCAGCGATCTCGGCCGCAGGCCCCGCCTCACACGCCGAGGCGAACGCCTCGTTCACCGTGAGGAAGCGGCCTGACGTGTCCTTGAGCCAGACCAGAAACGGAAAGTTGTCGATGAGGGCGCGCAGATACTGTTCTCTCTGGGCGAGGGCTTCTTGAGCCGCCCGCAGCTCAGTGACCTCCCGGGCGACGCCGAGAATGCCCAACAGCTGACCGGCCTCATCGTACATGGGTGTCTTGACGGTCTCGACCAGCGCGCGGCGCCCGTCATCGGCGAAAGTAATCCACTTTTCATTGACGCTCGCACAGCCCGCGTCCATAGCCCGACGATCGTTCTCTCTGAATGTGTCCGCAATCTCGGAGTCCACAAAGTCGTAGTCGGTCTTCCCCACGATTCCCGCTTCGCTCGCCCCGAAGAAGCGAGAGAAGGCGGGGTTGCAGAACAGATAGACCCCATCCGTACTCTTGAGCCATACGAGATCAGGGATGGTCTCGAGCGTCCTGCTCAGCAGGGCGGTGCGCTCGTCGAAGGACATACTTACTCCTCACGTGCCATGCGGCACAGCGGAACTGGCACGCCGCAGGATACGCGCGCCCGCGCGTTAGTAGATGCTTGATTGTCGAGATAGTCTACGCTGCAGACCGGCGGATTCGCTCGGCCCCAGGAGGATACCTGTGACGGCCATCACAGGTATCCGAGTGCCGCGGGAGGTCGCAGATGCGACGCGTCACCCATCCGTTCCCGGCCACGAGCGCGGCCGTCCCGCGCGACCTACTTGACCGTCACGTAGTCGTACCCGCTCGACCAAGCAGCAGTATGGCTGGTGTCCGCCGGAGCGTTCGCTCGCACACGCCACTTCCCAGCGTAGGGCAATCGCACTGACGCCGAGTACTTGGTGTAGCTCGAGTAGTTGCTCGCCTTGGCCTTCACGTAGCCGTAGCTCTTCCACTTCCCTGAAACCAAACGGTACTTGTAGATGCGCACCGGGTACGCGCCGGCGATATGCCTCGGGTTGAGATACCCGTAGATGGTGCTCGCCCTGGAATGGGACATCGTGGTAGGTGCCTTCGGCGTGCCGACCGTCGGCGCCGTCTTGGTGGGAGTCCCGATCGTGTACGAGTACGCCGTCTCGGCGTTGGGGTGCGCCGAGGTCGCGTCCTTCGCGAGATGCGCCTGTATGTAGTCGGCCGTGACTCCCCCCGGCGAGACGGTGACGCGCATGTGCCCGGCGCCGCCGAGAATCACCCCGCTGGTGTAGCCGTAAGCGGCCGCGTTGTTCGGGGCGCCCGTGCGTGGCAGCCCCGGCTGAGGAACCTCTTGATAGACGATACCGTCGAGTTCCTCCTTCGCGAACAGATGGTCGTGCCCGTGGAATACCGCGGTCACACCGTTGGACACGAGCAGGTCATGGATGGGAACACCCCACCCGGGACGCTTACTCGCAAAGCCTTCGGTGCCGTCATCGTTGTGCCCGCCCCACTCACCAAATGGAACGCCGTCGATACCACCGCGTCCCGCCTTGTCGATCTGGGGATCCGTCGACGTGACGCCGCCAGTGAGCTGGTGGACGAAGACGAACTTGTACTTCGCCGGGCTCGACTCCAGAGTGCTCTTCAGCCAGTCGTATTGCGTCTTGCCGAGCGTAAGGCTCCAACGGTCATCGCTTCCGCCGTTGGCCGAGTACCAGTATGGGTCGAGTGCCACGAACAGCGCGTCCCCCCACTGCCAGGCGTAGTAGTCCTGGAGCACGCCGGCGTTCGTATCGGCGGTGGTGTTGCCGCTGTAGAAGCTATCGGGCGCGGGGTTGAGGAAGTAGCGCTTGCGGACGGCGTTGGACCACACCGCCAGGCTGCTCGCTCCGCCCTTGAGCAGCTTGCCGGCCTCTCCGTCGTGGTTGCCCAAGACGAGGTAGAGCGGAACGGACTTGCTCATCGTGCCGAACAGCGAACGCTGGTCGAGGTACTTCTGAGCGGCCACCGCCAGGTTCCCTTGCTGCTTGTCAGTCATGAAGGTGTCGCCCAGATCGATATGGAAGTCAGGCGAGTCGCCCGCTACGTTGGCGAGTGTCTGTGCATACAGGTCGATGTCGGTGTTGTTGTCCAGATGCGGGTCGGCCGTGATGGTGAAGCTGAACGCGCTGCCGGCAGCGCGCTGAGTGTGGAAGGCTCCCTGGACGAGGGTCGTCCCCACTGAATCGGTAAGCCGATAGTAGTACTGTGTGTCCGCCTGAAGCCCTGAGATTGGTACGATCTGCGGCTCAGCGGCCTTGAAGCTGAGGGTCGCGGTGCGACCCGAGAGCGACGCCGCGTCCGTCCCGTAGACGATCGCCCCGTTGGTGTCGCGCGCACACAACACGCTCATCGCGACCGATGAGGCCGTGGGCCGGCCGAGAATGACGTCGGCGGGATCCGCCGGCGCATAGCTCCAGCCCAACACGAGTGCCAGAACGCCAACCACTGCCGCTACCAGGACGAACACACCTATTCTCATCTTCACGAGGCTGCCTCCTCCGGCGCCAGCACGCGCGTGAGCGCTATCTGACCGTCACGTAGTCGTAGCCGCTCGACCAGGCTGCGATGTGGCCCGAGTCGGTTGGCGCGTAGGCCTGCAGCCGCCACTTCCCTGTATGGGGGAGCCGCACCGCAGCCGAGTACTTGGTGTACGTCGAGTAGTTGCTCGCGTTGGCTTTGGTGTAGCCGTGCGATGTCCAGACTCCGGAGACCAGACGGTACGCCTGGATGCGCACGGGATATGTCCCGGCGGTGTGCCTGGGCTTGAGGTACCCGTAGACCGTGCTCGATTTGGCATGCGACATCGTCGTCGGAGCCTTAGGGGTGCCCACGCTCTGCGATGCAGGATTCGATCCGCCGACCGTGTAGGAGTAGGCGACCTCGCCGTCCGGATGCGTCGCCGTGGCATCTTTCGGCAGATACGAGCGCACGTACTCGACGAGCGCCCCACCGCTGGAGACTGTCACGCGGGCGCGCCCCGAGCTCGGCAGAACGGTTCCGGTCTTGTAGGCCTTCGCCTGATCGGACGCATAGTTGGGGTCGGCCGGATTGGGGAGCGACTGGTACACGACGCCATCGAGCGTCTGGGTCGCCCAGACGTGATCGTGCCCCTGGAAGAACACCGAGACGCCGTTCTTGACCATGAGCTGATGAATCGGCAGCTCCCAACCGGGACGCATCTTGGCGAACTCGTCGACGCCATTTTGGTTCTTGCCACCCCATTCGTAGAGCGTGGCCTGCTCGATGCCGCCACGCCCCGTCCCGAGGACGTGGTGCGTGAAGACGAACTTGTACTTCGCCGAGCTCGATCCAAGGGTGCTTGCGAGCCAAGCGTACTGGGCGTCACCGAGCGTGATCGACCACTTGTTGCCGGTCTTGCTCCCGCCACCGACAACGTTGTCCACCGGCGACGTGGAGTGCCAGTAGGGGTCGATGACCACGAACAGCGCGTCGCCCCACGTCCACGCGTAGTAGTCCCGAAGCTTCCCGATGAACGGCACCTCGACCGAGTTGCCCGAGTAGAAGCTGTCCGGCGCCGGCTGAGAGTAGTGCGCGTTGCGTGAGTTCTGAGCCCAGACGGCAACGTTGTTCGCCGTGCCGTTGAGATTGGCAGCCGCGGCCTGCTCGTGATTCCCGTTAACGAGGAAGACGGGTGCTGACTTGCCGACGATGCCCAGGAAGGGCCGCTGCAGGCTGTAGCGCTGCGCCACCGACTCGGCGGTGATCGACTTGAGCGTGTCGACGCTGAAGTCATCGCCACTCGCCACATAGAAGTCCGGACGGTCGGCGGCAACAGAAGTCAGCATCTGCGCGTAGAGGTCCGGGTCGAACTGCTTGGCCCTCTCGGGATGTGAATCTCCCATGATCTCGAAGGTGAACGCACTCCCGGGCGCCCGCTGCGTCTGGAACGTCCCCTCGACCAGCGTCGCATTCGTGCCGCTATCACACAGCCTGTAGTAGTAGCGGGTGTTCGCCGAGAGTCCTGACAGCGCGATCTCCTGCGGCACGCCGGCCTTAAGCGAGTGTGTTGTCGACTTCGAACTCAGCGTCGTGGCCTGCGTCCCGTAGTCCACAACCGTCTGGACGTCGCCGTCACTCAGTGCATTGAGAGTGATTGACGTAGCCGTCGGTCGGCCGAGGACGATGTCGGCCGGATGAGACGGCGCGTAGGTCCACGCGCAGAGAATCGGGACCGCCGCGCATGCGACCGCGGCGACAACCAGAAACACCCGAGCTCTCCTCATGAGTTCTCCCCCCATTCACGCTCTGCTGCCGATCGGTACCCCGTACTGTCCGGCGTACGACTCAGTCGATAAGAATCAGTACACGGCGCTATCGACGCCCGAGAACTCGGCATCGGAAGGCATCCGAAGGTTGTCCAGCTCGGCCTGCATTGCATCGAGTTGCTTGTCGATGGCCTCAACATCGAGGCTCTCTGTCTGGCGAGCGCCCGCGCCACCTGATGCTGTCTTGCTTGAGCCGCCAGCGCCCGAGGGGTCCCCATCGGTTCCGCTTGAGTCGACGGTGCCTGTCACCACAACCGAGGCGCCTGGCGCGAGTCCCGTCGAAGCCGAGCCGCCCGACGTGGATTGACCGCCTCCGTCGATCTTGATGACTTTCGGCCCACATCCCGCGACGACGGCGACCAGCACGGCCGCGGTCAGAAGCACCCAGAGTGTGGCTCGGCGACTCATCGGCTCTTCAGCCCGTTGGCGATCGAGCGCAGAGCAAGGATGGCGTTGCGCAGCTCCACTCGGGCCTCGTTGAGCGTCTCACGCGCCGTTCTGGCTTGCGCCTTCGCTGCTGCGAATGCCGCCCGCCTGTTCGTCGCCAGGGGTACGCCGCGCATCAGCCCGCTGGCGGCTTCTTCCTCGACCTTGGCCTCGGCGAGTTTCGCTCGGACGGAGTCAACCGACGACCGCACCCCGCTGACGTCGGCTCCAGCCTGTTCGAGCGTGCTGGCGATGCTCTCGAGCTTGGTGGTCTTCTCCGAGATGCGGGAGTGGGCGCCGGCGAATCGAGCCTCCCGATTCCCGATGGCCTGCTGCACTCGCGTCGTCAGCCTCGCTTGCTTCGCGGCCTTGGCCGCTTGGTTGGACTTCCCGCCGGCGGCCCTCTCCTTCTTTGCTGCGACCTTGGCGACCTCCTTGGCCTGCTTGGCCGCCTGCTTGGCTCCCTGCTTGGCGGAACGGGCGGCATCACTTTGCTTGGGGCCAGCGATTGCGAACACCGGCAATCCGATCATGGCGACCAGAAGTAGAACCGAGATCGTCCTCATTGCGCGATGCTCGTGCATCGGACTCCCTCCGGGCCGTCGATGACCAGACGTAGCTTTACAAGGTGAGTGTCCATGCGGCGGGTTGGCGAGCGGTTGGCGCGGTATTGAGTTTGCGTTGAGCTAGGCCACGGGCTGCTCGATGACGAGCCGCGCGCCGCCCAAGTCCGGCGACTGCTCTGCCCATACCCGCCCGCCGGTCAACTCCATCAGGCGGCGGCAGATCGCAAGCCCCAGTCCCGTCCCGCCGCTCTCCGAGCTTCGGGATCCGTCAAGCCGGGTGAACCGCCCGAAAGCGCGCTCGCGTTCTGCCTCGGGGATTCCGGGACCGTCGTCGTCCACTGACATGCGCCAGGCTCCAGAGCCCGGCTCGGTGCCCATGCGCACCAGGACGTGACCCTCACGCGGAGCGTACCTGAGCGCGTTGTCGATGACGGCGGAGGCTGCCTGGAGCAACCGCTCCGCGTCTCCGAGCGGAGCGCCGGCACCCACCTCGACGGACAGCTCCACGCCCTCAATCTCGGCCGCCACAGCGAAGCGGTCCCTGAGCGCCGCCGCAAACACCTCGGCGTCGACGACCTCTTTCGACACGGTGACCGCTCCGGAGTCCAAGTCCGCCAGCGCGAGCAGCGTGGACGTCAGCTCGCCAAGTCGGGCTGCCTCGGTGCTTATGATCTCAGCCGAGCGCCTGATCGTGGCCTCGTCCGAGGCCACGCCCTCCGCGATTGCGTCGGCGAATCCACGGATCGAGGCGACCGGCGTCCTCAGCTCGTGGCTGACATCGGCGACGAACTCCTGCTGGGCCATGTAGGCGGCGGAAACCCGCGTGGACATCTTGTTGAAGGCACCAGCGAGTTGGGCGACCTCGTCATCGCCCTCGACGGCGACCTGCCGGCCCCATTCGCCTCCGGCGACGGCCAGCGCGCCTTCGGTAAGGCGGCGCAGCGGCCGGGTGACCCTACCGGCGAGCCAACCGCCGAACATCCACGCCACGAGCAGGCCCGCGACCGAGGCCACAACGATCGCGACCGACACATACTGGTTGCCTGAACTCAAGTCGCGCAGACCTCGGCTGCCCACCAGATACCGGCTCGGCTGATTGGGGGCGCTGAACTCCACCGGAACCGCGCTGACCGCGACCTTCCCGCCGCTCCCATAGTCGAGTACGGCTGTTCGTGGCTCGAATTGATCGCCCGTGTGAGGGAGACTCGCGATCGGGTAGGAGCGCGGTGTCCCGCGTCCTGCGGTGCTGAAGAGCACGGTTCCGGATGCGTCGACCACGGCGAAGCGCGCCCCGAGCAAACCGGCCTCGACCTTGAGAAGCCGCTCGCGAGCCAGACCGGCCTCCGAGCTGCTGCCGGGCAGCGCTCCCCCTACCGCGATGCCGCTCGCCACCACGCGAACCTGCCGCTGGAGTTCATCGACATTGCGTGTCGCCGTGCGCTCCGACCACAGCCAGAAGAACACCGTGGCGCTCACCGCGATGCAGATGGCACCGATGGCGAAGAGCGCGAGTCTGAGCCGCCAGGCAAGCGGTCTTCGAGACGCGGCCATGCCTAGGACGCATCCTTGCGCACGCGGTATCCGACCCCTCGCACGGTCTCGATGAAGCGCGGCGCAGTGGCGTCGTCCCCGAGCTTCTCGCGCAGGTGACGAATGTGCACGTCGATGCCCCGCGGGTCCACGTACTCGGCGAACCCCCATGCGCGCTCGAGTAGCCGCTCACGCTCGAACACGATGCCCGGGTCAGCGGCCATGGTGACGAGCAGGTCGAACTCCTTGGCCGTAAGCTCGACGACATGATCGTCGACCCGGACCTCTCGGCGAGCGGGGTCTATCCGGAGCCCGTCCAGCTCAACGGGCGTCGTGCTGGAAAGCGAATCGACCACCACAGGAGCATTCCGACGCAGCGCGGCACGAACACGCGCGACAAGCTCGGCGGGACTGAACGGCTTGACCACGTAGTCGTCGGCGCCCGCCTCGAGGAGGGCGACTTTGTCGATCTCGGCATCCTTGGATGTGAGCATGATGATCGGGACCTGTGAGGACTCGCGGATTCGGCTACATACTTCGGCTCCGTCGAGCCCGGGAAGCATGATGTCGAGCAACACGATGTCGGGCGCGTCTTCAAGCGCCGCACGCAGTCCCGTTGTCCCGTCGGCCGCCTCGCTCACATCGAACCCGGCTGCGGTGAAGTACAGCTTCACGAGCTCGCGGATGTGCCCCGCGTCGTCGACGATCAGCACGCTCGGCATGAAGTCCCCTCGCGTAGATTGTGGCCTTCCCCAGTGTATCCGACGCCGCACCCGAGACATCGGAGACGACCCGGGCCTGGGCCCGGGTCGCTCGATGCCGACCTGTCTGTGTGCGCCGGTTCGCTACCCGGCTCGCCCTCAGGCTCGTCAGGCGGCTGAAGCCTGCGCGTCACGCTCTTGCGCGGACGCGAACGGCGCGCGCGCCGCCTCACTTGCCCTTCGCCGCACGCACAGCGGCCGCGGCGATTCGCAGCTCGGCGCGGGTAGCCTTGAGCGCTGTGTGCACCGAGGCTACCTGAACCTTGGCCGTCTTCAGCGCGGCCTTCTGGTCGGACGAACCGGCCACGGCATTCAGGAGCTCGACCGCCTTGGCCTTCTCGGATGCCGCGATCGCTAGCTTGGCGTTGACGGCGACGACCGCCGCGCGAATGGTGCTCACATCGGTTCCGGCCGCTTCGAGCTTGTCAGCGGCAGCGGTGAGCCTGGCGAGCTTCGCCGAGACTCGTGCCGTCGTGGCGTCGTAACGAGCCTGCAGGGTCGTAAGGGTCGCCTGTGCGCGATCAGCTGGCGTGCCGCCCTTGGCGCCCTTTGCAAGCGCGAGCGTCGGCAGCACAAGCGACGCCATAAGCATGAGCGCGACTGCGCTTCGCAGAATCCAGCTTCTCCTCATGTCGATCTCCGTCTCTCCCGAGGGCGACCGTGTTGCCGCCTGTACCGAGTCTGCGCCGCAGGAGTTGACGCCCAGTTGGCGCAGCGTTGAGTTCGTGTTGAGGCGACTGCGCCTAGCGCGCGCAAACGCCGGGTTGCGCGCGCCTAGTATGCGAGCGTGAAGAGCGCCGTCAAGCGATGGTTCTCGGTGACGTTGCCAAACGTCACGGTCGAGCTCGCGCCGATGGAAACGCCGTCCTTGAACACGTCGGCGATGCGGTAACCAGTCTGCGGAGCAATCGTGAACGTCTTGGACTTGCTCCAGCTGACGGTCTGCGTCGTCTCCGGCGAGATGGACCCGTTGGGTCCGGCGGCCGGAACGATCGTGAACGTATCGGGAGCAAAGACGGCCTTGATCGAGTGAGTGGCCTTCACGCCGATGAATCGGTAGCTGGTGACCGGCCCGACGGAAACGCTGTCCACGAGCACCTTGTCGATGTGGGCGCCCACCGAAGGCGCGATCGCAAACGTCTCGCTGTCCATGCCGTAGCCGATAGGCGCACGGTTGCTCGGCGTGATGGTGCCCCGACCGCTCTTGGCGGGGACGATCTCTGAGTGCAGGGTCGTCTCGCTCAGCGGGTTGCCGAAGTGCTTCCGATAGATCTTCCAGAAGTTCGCGTTCCCCGAGCAGGCCTGCTTCGAGAGATCTCCGTAGGGCTTGTGCGCACCGATGCTCGGGTTGTAGACGTAGAGCTTGAGAGTCGCGAGGTTCTTGGGGTGAACGTGTGCGCCCTTCTTGCCGTAGACCCAGTACGAGATTCCCTTGAAGTACATCGGCAGTCCGGGCCGGTTTCGACCCTCACCGTAGCCGTCGAGACAGTAGGCTCCCCACCACATCTGGTTGCCGAACCCGGGATAACGATTGGTGTGCCCGTCGGGACAACCGGCGCCGATCGCGCGGCTAAGGGTGTTCTTGGCGAGGTGCGTTCGGGTCAGCAGGCTCTGCTCCTTCTGGAGCATCGTCAGCATCACCTTGGGACTGATCGTCCAGTACTGGCACGCTTCCCAGATGATCGTCGACGCGCGCTTCCGGACACCTGCATGATCCGTGGTGACCAGGGTGTCGAGGATGCCGGGCTGCTTCTCGAGGAAGGCCTGAACCTGCTCAGCGG
>Ga0194062_1001114_pt1 | contig 11257 bp, 9 predicted proteins | sample SepL2225m_MetaG_FD_155481 | JGI IMG/M metagenome (GOLD analysis project Ga0194062, IMG submission 155481) | Anoxic zone freshwater microbial communities from boreal shield lake in IISD Experimental Lakes Area, Ontario, Canada - Sep2016-L224-25m | ecosystem: Environmental > Aquatic > Freshwater >... | reverse complement strand
CACCCGTTCAGCTCGCCGCCATCGCCGACGTTGCGCATGCCGCTGGTCTCGCCGTCCGCCTTCGCCCACTGATCGACGAGACCAACATCAACACGACGCCTGGAATCTGGCGAGGTGTCCTGCAACCAAGCAACCGCTCAGCATGGTTCAAGTCGTACTCCAAGGTGATCATGCCCTACATCACGATGGCACAAGCACACGGTATCGAGCACTTCACCCTTGCCTCTGAGCTCGACAGCCTTGCGAGTGACCCGGCTTGGTGGCGGATCATCGCCAAGGTCAAGCAGAACTACTCCGGAGACCTCACCAACACGGCGAACTGGGGGACAACGCTCGGACAGATTCCCAAGCCAGGGACAAGTTTCGGCCTGGACGCCTACCTCGGGCTCAACCCGACAACGACCGGGATCAACGATTCCTCCACCGTCAAGCAGCTCTACCGAGCATGGTTGACAACAGAGCCAGCTGGACCGGTCCCGCTCCACGACACCGTGATCGACGAGGTCGGGATCTCCTCGAGCAACGGCGCCTACAAGGCGCCCTACACCTGGCACTTTCCCGAGTCGGCCTTCAACCCCACCATCCAGGCAAACTGGTTCGCCATGATCTGCAAGGTGGTCAAGACCCAGCGGATGGCAGGGATGTACTTCTGGGGACCATGGCTGTATCTACGTGATGGCGCTCTTCTCACCAGCACGAATGCGACGTACGGTCAGGACATCCAGCCTGCCACCCAGGCCGTGATCCGTCGATGCTTCGGCGCCAGCGCCTCGTGACCAGCCCGTTGCCGCGGTGCGCAACTCCTCCGGCGACGCCTGACCGATCTCGTCCCGACCGCGTCAAGCCCTGGAGGGCAGTGCTGGGCCCCAGCGCGGCCGACTGTGTCGGTTGCGTGCGCACCTCGCCGATAGGACGGGTGGGTGAGCGTCCAGGTCGCTAGCGCGCGAACCGTCTGGTGACGGAGCGAACCGCAGCCTTGGCCTCTTGCGGGAGCCCTCCCATCGCCCAGAGCAGCACGACATAGGCGATGGCGATCACGAGGGACTTAATGACCAGCACCGCGATGATCGGCGCCGAGACCTGCGGGGCCAAGAGCGACAGCCCGATGCACGCGGCTGCCGCAAGCGTGGGTCGTGCCGACTGGGTGAAGATCGGGATCCGTCGTCCGGTGGTCCTCTGGAAGTTCCGGGCGCTTGCGACGAAGACGACGAGCTCCGACACCACGGTGGCGCCCGCCGCCCCTGGAGCGCCGTGGGTGGGGATCAGCACGAGGTTGAGGCCAGCGTTGAGCAATAGGCCGAAGATCGAGATGCGCAGGATCCCGTACATCTTGTTGATGGCGACGAGGGTCGTCCCGAGCGCCAGAGCCGGGAAGGTGAACAGGAAGGTGACGCTGAGGAGATAGAGAGGGATCCTGGCACCCGAGTAGTTGGGTCCGCTGACGAGCGTGATGAGGGCGGGCCCAAGGACGACCACGCCGGCGACGGCGAGACCGGCCAGCGCGCTGAGGCTGGCGCTGGCGCGTTCGGCGAGCTCCGAGGCCTCCCCCTCAGTGACCCTCGAGAGGACGGGGAACACCGTCGCCATGAATGCTGACGGGACGTTGCTGACGATCCCGATCAGCGTGTAGGCCACGGCATAGAGCCCCACGACCCGCGAGCTCGAGAGCACGCTGAGCAGCAGGATGTCGAACTTCAAGTAGAGCAAGTTGACGATCTGGATCGACCCGAACGCCAAGGAGGTCATCCCCGTCCGACGCCACGACTGCCCCTTGAACTGGGGTCGGAAGGTGACCTCGCGACGCACCAGGATCACGGCCAAGAGTGTCGAGAGCACCGCGCCACCGAGGTAGCACAGGACGCACCCGAGCACGCCGCCGCCCGAGACGAGGACGACGATCAGCACGACGGCGGTGATGGTGCCCTTGGTGAGGGCCCACAGCGCCACCGTCACCCCTCGGATGGACGCCCGGAAGTGGCTCATCAGGAGGGCGGATGCACCCTCGAGCGGCAGGCTGAGGGAGAGGATGACGATGCCGAGGCGGATGATCGAGGCCTGCTGGGAGTAGAGGGCGAAGCCGGTGATCCAGACGATGGGCATGCCGATCGCGCAGAGCGAGAGCCGGAAGCCGAGGCCCCGACCGAGGATCGACGCCGCCTCCTCTGGCTGCTGGGCCAGCTCGCGGGTGGTGAGGGCGATCACTCCGATGTCGGTCAGGATGACGAACACCGACACGAGGTTGGTGATGGTGGCCAGCTGGCCGTAGGCACTCGTCCCCAGACGCGTCGTGAGGAAGCGGAACGTCACCAACCCGGTGGCGATGCCGGCGAGGTTCGTCGCCATCGTGGCGACGCTCGACACGGCGACGCGCCGGTTCAGCGACGGCGCTCCAGACGACCCGTCGTCCTCCCCGTCACCCCCCACGGGCGGACCATCCGTCGACCAGCGCCCGCAGTCCCGCGGCAGTCAGGGTTGGTTGGGCCGACCGCTCGAGAACGTGCCGTGGTGCCCGAGAGGGATCCATAGCCCCACGGTATCCGATTGGTGCGGCTCGACTGATGGCGACCCCGAGCCTTCTGCGTCGAGGAGTGCACCATGTGAGCCGCCCGCTCGCCGCCCAAGGATCACTTGGCAACGTTCTCGCAGTACCACCGGTACGTCGAGTCGATGCCTTCGCTCAGCGAGATCGATGCCGTCCAGCCCAGTGCCGCAAGGCGGGATGAGTCGAGGAGCTTGCGGGGGGTTCCGTCGGGCATCGACGGGTCGAACCGAAGCTCCATCCCCGGACAGATCAGATCCCGGAGCAAGGTCGCCAGCTCTGCGATCGAGACCTCGATGCCGGTGCCAACGTTGATCGGCCCGGGCTCATCGAAGTGATCGAGGAGGAAGAGGCATGCGTCCGCCAGGTCGTCGACGTGCATGAACTCCCGGATCGCCCGTCCCGATCCCCAGACCTCGACGACTCCGTCGCCTCGCTGCGCAGCCTCGTGGCACTTGCGCAGCAGCGCTGGCAGCACGTGCCCGAACTCGAGGTCGAATCGATCGCACGGCCCATAGAGGTTGATCGGCATAGCTGAGATGAAGTTGCATCCGTACTGCGACCGGTAGGTGTCGCACATCGCGATCCCGGCGATCTTGGCGAGGGCATAGGCCTCGTTGGTCGGCTCGAGCGGGCCGGTGAGCAGGGCGCTCTCGGGGATAGGCTGAGGCGAGAGCCTCGGATAGATGCACGAACTCCCTAGGTAGAGGAGCTTCTCGACCCCCACCCGGTGCGCAGCGTCGATCACGTTTGCGTGGATCATGGTGTTGTCATAGAGGAACTCGGCCGGACGGGACCGGTTGGCGTGGATCCCACCGACGGTTCCGGCGGCGACGATGACCTGGTCCGGCCGCGTCTGCTCCATGAAGTCCCAGACGCTGGCCTGCACGCGCAGATCGAGCTCCTGGTGCGAGGCGGTGATGATGGACGTCCGGCCCCGCCGCTCGAGCTGGCGCAAGATGGCTGAGCCCACCAAGCCGGTGTGGCCGGCCACATAGATGCTCTTCTCTTCTGCCACCCCTAAATTCTACCAGCCGCCTTCATCGAGCTGGTCCGGGGGATCCGCGTGTCGGCATCGGGAGGAGCCGGGAGCCCCCAACGACCACATCTGCCTCCTGTTCAGCGCAGGATGGGGTCGGCCGTCGCTCCGTCACCGGTCGGCATGGATCGACCATCTGGCGAGGGACACTCCTTCGCGCGCGCCTCGTGTTCGAGCAGGTGCCGCCGGTGTCAGGAGGAGAGGCGCACCGGGCCTATGATCCTTGGGTGTCCGGCCGGGACCATCGCCGGCCTGCGACCCGTTGGCCCGGGGTGCCCTCGGTCGCCGGACGCGGGCACCCATCGACGACGCAGGAAGGGACGATCTGCCCCATGACGACCGTGCCGCCTATGCGCATCGCCGTGCTCATCGCCAGCCACAACCGTCGCCATCTCACCGAACGCGGCCTCAGGTCGCTCCTCGCCCAGGACTGCCTGGGCGACCTCATCTCTGAACTGACCATCTGGCTGCTCGATGACGGGTCGTCGGATGGGACGGCCGACATGGCCAGGCGCCTAGATGCGCGCATCCGGGTCCTCCAAGGCGACGGCCAGCGCTATTGGGCCGGCGGCATGGGTGACGCCCATCGAGCGGCCCGCTCGGCCGGTGCCGACCTCTACCTGTGGCTCAACGATGACGTCGCCCTCGAGCCGGACGCGCTACGTCGGCTACTAGTCGCCCGCCACGAGCTCAGCACAAGCGGCCTCGACGACCCCGTCGTCTGCGGAGCCCTCCGGGTGCCGGGAACGGACCGCGTCCTGACGGGCGGCATGGTGAACCAACGATCCTGGCTCTTCGGCTCCAACGATTTGCTTCCACCATGGTCGGTCCCGAGGGAGTGCGAGACGATGCACGGCAACGTGGTGCTCGTCTCCTGCACCCTGCTCGACGCTCTCGACCCCTTCGACGGAACCTACCTGCACGGCTACGCTGACCATGATTTCGCTCATCGAGCACGCCGGGCAGGGCACTCCCTGTGGATGGCGCCGGGCTTCGTCGGCGCCGGCGATGCGGTGAGACGCCCCCACTATGACGCCACGGTCCCGTTGCGAGATCGGATGCGCGACGTCGCCAATGTCACGCGGTGGAGGCCCGCCGACCAGTGGCGGTTCAGCCGGCGGAACTACGGTCTGCGGGCACCGTTGATCTTCCTCCGCCCCTATGTCGTGACCATGGTGCTCGGACCGAAGGCCCGACTCATCCGGCTGCGCGCCTCGTGGTCGAGAAGGAGGTTCGACGAGCGCACCTAGCGCACGGCGGCGGAGCTCGCTCCGGCCACATCGAGCTCGGATCGGCGACCGAGCGACGGTCGCTGATGCTCCGGTCCGAGGATCCTCACCCTCCATGGGCCAGCCGACGGTGCAGCAGGGCCGCACCGTTACCGCCCCAACAGGCGAGCCCGAGCCGACACCGATGGGGCATGAAAGTAGCAGTTGTGCGCCCTCGACGTCTCTGGGACCCCTGACGAGCTCGCAGATGAGAGACTAAGACAGCGATATGACTGAAGCTTCTGATTCCGAGGCGACGGCTGGCCGTCGCTGGCTCCTCGGTGCGGGCTTGGTCGTCCTCGCCATGCTGCTGAGCGGTCCTGCCCTCAGCGTGGCCACGCGCGAGCTCAGGATTGGGAGCGTCCCAGCGACACGAGCCTTCTGGTTCACCGCTCCCGGAAGCCTCCACCAGGGCGTGCGGCCGGGCGCGAGGATCTCCGTCGCCGTCCACGACGCGTCCCACCCGAACACCACCCTTCGCTGGACCGCCACCGGCGCGACTGGTGGCCAGCTCAACGGCACGGTGCGGTTGGGCTCCTCGGGCATGGGATCGTTCACCGTCACCACCCGATCGTCGCCCGGCACCCCTCGGCTGTCGATCCACGTGCAGGGCGTCACGCAGGCGATCAGCGTCAGGGTGCGATCACGATGAGCCTCCTCGAAGCCCCCTCCGCTCTCGAGGTCGGCTACCGGCGAGGCCGTCCGGTCCGGACGGTGACCACCTGCCTCGTCCTGATCATCGGCATCGCGCTTCCCGCCTCGCCAGTCGGCCAGATCGTGGTCCTCGGCGGCCTCACCATGCTGGTCGGCGCCGTGGTGCTCTCCCACCTTGGGATCCACAGCGCGTCGCTTGCTCGACACCGGATCTACGCCGCAGCGCTCGGGCTCTGCACCCTCGCCTGGATCGGGGGGGCGTGGGGGTGGATCGGCTTCTCCCTCGGGATCGATCGGCCCTACGACCGCGGACCCACGGGCATCCTGTGGGTCGTCATCCTCTTAGCTCTGGTCCTGTGGGCCACACGCTCGGGGGCCGACCCGATGTCGACCCTGTGGTCTGGTCGTCGGACCACCCCCTGGGTGTCCGCCATGGTCTTCACTCTCCTGCCCTTGAGCGCACTCGTCGGTGCCTGGAGGCTGAACGCTGGGCACGGGCCGACCATCGCCATCGTGGTGGCGACCATCGACCTCTGCCTCCTGATCGGGCTCCTCACGGGGATGACCCGATGGCTTCGAGCTCCCGCCACCCTCCAGCTCTTCAGTCTGGTGCTCACCTTGATCTGGCAGCTTCCATCGCGAGGAGGGTTCCTCTTCGGCTCAGACATCCAGGCCGAATGGTTCGTCTCCCGACAGGCCATCGCCTTCGCCCGCTTCCCCGTGCCGGGCCTGCACGACCCCTACGGGGGGATGCTGTCGTTGACGGCGGTGCCCGCCCAGGCGCATGCGCTGACCGGCATCGACATGGCGACGTACTTCCAACTCGTGCCCGGCATCTTCCTCGCGCTGCTGGTCGTCGCCTCGTACCTCACGCTCGCCCGGATCTCCAGCCCGAGGATCGCCGCCTGCATCACTGTGTTCGTGACGGTCGCCTCAGCCCCATTCCTCCAGTCGCTACCGACCATCACCCGGCAGTGCGACGCACTCTTCGTCTTCGCTGTCCTCCTTCTCGTGATGATTGATCGCCCAGGCCCCGTCCGGAGAACGCGGGTGCTGCTCGGTATCCTCGGCACGTCGATCGCCGTCCTCCACTACTCGACCTCGTACCTGACCATCGGTGCACTCGTGTTCGCCGCCCTGGCGGGTTGGATTTTGATTCGCGATCGTTCGAGACGACTCCTCACCCTGCCTGTCCTCGGGATCTTTGCGACGATCAGCATCATCTGGAACTACGTGGTCGCCAACGTCGGGGGCTCGATCCAGACGACCATCTCGACACTGCGCTCCCAAGGCCTTCAGCTGCTCCCCGCATCAGGAGGCTTCCTCACGCAATGGATCCAGGGGGCGCAGCCCACGATCTATGTGTCGCCCCACTCGCTGCGCCTGCTCGACCTCCAACAACGCGCCACTCGGTTGCATTGGCTCACCACGTTCCCGGGGGCGACCCGCACTACGCTTCGGCCCAGCCCCGCGAAGAACGCTCACTCCCCAGCCGCCCTCAGCCAGATCTTCATCGGCATCTCCGGACTATTGAGCCAGTTGCTCATCGTCGCCATCCTCCTCGCCCTCGTCTTCCTCGTCGTGCGGCTCAGGCATAGGTTCCGAGCACCCGAGTTCATCGGCCTGGGCCTGTTCGGACTGCTCATCTCCATCGTCAGCCGCCTGTCAGGCACCCTTGCTCTGCAGTTCGCACCAGATCGGATCCGCGGCTACTGCTACCTGATCTTCTCGGTGCTGCTGGCGGCTGCGGCACCATGGGCGGTCACCGTCTTCCACCGCCGGCACAGAATCTTCCAGTTCACCGGAAGTCTCCTGATGACCGCAGCGGTCACCGTGACCCTCTTGGTGGGCACCGGCCTCGGTGGCATCCTGACGGGCGATGGTGTACCCGCGGCGTACTCCACGTCGGGTGATGTCCTCAATCGGTTCGCCGTCTCACCGTCCGACCTCGAGGCCGCGCAGTGGATCGCTGCCAACGCCGAGAACACCACGGTCCTCCAAGCCGACCCCTATGCAGGGCTCAATCTTGAGGCGTCGATCGGATTGGGGCGCACGCGGGTCGTCAGCTCGGTCGACCCGGTCCTCCTTGGACGGGACTCATGGATCTACGCCTCCACCGCGAACGTGGTCGCACGGGAGGCCCGAGGCAAGGTGGGGAACGCCTTGAGCTTCTTCGCCTTCCCAAGGGGATTCCTGGGCTCCCACTACAACGTCCTCTACGCCTCGGGCAGCAACGCCATTTACGGCAGCGCTCGGTAGAGCGGTCGGGCATTGTCCACCCAAGTTGACCAGCGCTTCGAGGGCGCCTGCAGGCTCTGCACGATCGGACGCGCTGTCGCGGCGATGTCGTCACCGAACAGCCGGCAATGGGGACCCTCGAGTCATCGGGACTGCAAGCCCGGCGGGACGCACCTCTCCCAACCTAGCGACGGTCCGCCGAAGACGAAGCTGCAATCGCAGTCGAACACCGCCACGTGGAGGTCCACCGCCAGGGGGCGATAGGCGAGGTAGGTGGCGCGGGCCGCTTCGGGTTTTCAACGTTCTTCCAGTTGGTGCCAGAAATCGTCGGAGTGCTGGTGGCGCTTGCCTCGTTTCTAAACCCTCCTGCGACGAGGTGGCGAACGGCTCAGTGCCTTCTTCGCCGTGTTCATTGCTTCTGCCTTCGTGCCCTTCCTTCAGTCCGTACCCTCGATCGCCAGCCAGCTTGCTGCGCTCTGTATCCTCGCCGTGAGCCTTCTACTTCGATCGTTCACGAGCCACGGGTGGTTGGACGTGCACATCGAAGACCACCCGACGGCTCGCCTATGAGTGCCGGGTCCTCGCGGAGCAACCCCCCCAAGGAGCGTTCATCCATCTACACTTCTCAACGAGAAAGCGGCTCCAACATCCACGTTTCCAATTCTATGAGTGCCGTGATCGACGGTGGTGCCGAAGCAGGTGTCATCGACAGTTGCGTCCCGCTGGTTCGCAGGTAACGTGAACTGAAGCATCTAGCGAACAGGAGCGTCAGATCTGTGTCTGACAACATCGTGAGCAGGATGCGAGCGGCAGTTGGTCCCCTGATCCCCCAATCGGTGCTCCGTCGCCGTTGGGTGGCAGAGCAGTTTGACCACGGCGAGCCCGAGCTCCACGTGGCCAAGCAGCTCCTGCACCGGGCCGGTCCTCTTGTCGATATCGGCGCTAATTCGGGAATATATTCAGTTCTCGCCGTTCAGTGTGGTCGCACTTCAATAGCGTTCGAACCCGTGGATGCTGAAGCAGTTCGTCTTCGGAAGTTGCTCGGAAACAAGGGTGTCGTTCACCAAGTGGCCCTCAGTGATTCTTTCGGGGTGGCTGACTTACATGTTCCCTTCATGAACGACGCAGACGTGACGACTCGATCTTCCCTGCACGACGATATGGATTCAACACTTGATCACCGAAAGATCAAGGTTGATCTCTGCACTCTTGACTCGTTTGAATTGCAGGAGATTGCCGTGCTCAAGATTGACGTTGAGGGACACGAGGCAGCTGTGCTTCGGGGAGCTTTGGACACCCTGACCCGTCTGCGCCCTCCGTTGATCATTGAAGTAGAAGAAGATCGGCTCCCGGGAGCATTTGCTGCAGTGCGCGATTTCATGGAACGCCTTGGCTATACCGGCTACTGGCTTGATCCGACCACTCCCCGCTTTGTTGCTGATTTTGATCTCTCCATCAATCAAGTGGCGGCAGATCGACCTCAGTGGGGGGAACCAAAGCTCGACCGCTACATCAACAACTTCGTATGGCTACCTGATATCGGCGTCGCTCAGCAGCTCGGGTGGCCCACTGCGACCGGCGAGCTCAGATAGGCCACTCACGGGGCGGCCGTCCTCCCATCCTTGTGGTGTCCCTCGTCAGATCGAGACTCACCGGTTGAAGCCGCCCCGTCTATCGACGCCTGGACGAACGGGTGATCTTTGCTGGATTTGCGAGAAGACTGTTTCGATGAGCAAGGCTGACGATGCATCACGCTGTGCCCCGAATTGATGAGAGTGAACGCATTCCAAAGTCGGGATCGAGTGCCGCGGAAGAATCTTCCACGTTGCCAACGATCTGACTCGACCACGACTGCATCGATACAACGATGCCAAGAAGCAGCACAATCCCTCCAGGCATCCTCTCCCTGATCCGACAGGGTCAATCAGGACTGCCCCCTCATGGGTCATGACATCGAGACGGGCGTCCCCACCCGGTGCGATGGTGAAGGAACCTCCCCCGAATCAACAGATATCTCGTCCCATCCGAGAATCACCTCGAGTGTGCTGATCGGCCGTGGGCATGACCCATCACTGCAGCTCGATCATTCGCGTAAACGAAGCGAACGTCAGAATTCATCGTGGCACGCTGACGAGGCTGCTCGCCACCAGGGCGGCGTTCGCATCCAGGTTCTGCCCAGCGAAAATTGTCCGGTGGTCACCCTCGAGGCGGTAACACTCAAAGCCTTCCTTCAGGTACGGCGCCCACCCCAGTGAGGGGCCACCTAATGCGTCGATGCTGCGATCACAGGCGAAGATCGCCACTGGCAAATCGGTGGTCCGAGGCACATACGACAGGTACGAAGCATGGATGGCTGCCGCATAGGAATCCTTGGTCGCTCTGGCGTGAACCGGAGCGCTCTTGCGCCGGAGCCCGAGATGGCGGAGCGTCTCTCCTGAATTCTTTCGCATCCCCACTCGCACCTGAGCGACGAAGAGCCGGGCCTTGGTCCTGATCAACTTCCAGCGTTCGACCCAGCCGGACGTCTTCGTCACCTTACGAGCGAAGAGCAGAAGCTGACCACTGAGCCGGAGTGGTCGCACCGCGTCGACCATCCCCACATAGGCCACAGGGATGCCTCGGGCCTCGAGCTCTCGACCCAACTCGAGTGCCACCACTCCTCCGAACGACCACCCGAGGAGCCAGTAGGGGGGGTCTACGGGGATCGTGGCAATCACCGCGAGGTGAAAGGCAACCCATCCCTCCACGTCCGTGGGAATCGAGGTGATTGCCGGGTCGGGTCGAAGCAGGCTGATGACCGCGCGACCGCCGAGTGCCGCCGCCAGCGCCGCGTCATTGCGCACTTCATCGCTCCAGGTGTGGATCGACAGCAACGCAGGCTGCTCCTCCAAGCCAGCAATCACCCAGCCATCAGGCGCCGGATGCCCGCTCGCTTGGATCACCTGAGGCTCTTGGTTGCCACCGGAGTTCCTCTCCACATCAGCGCTCATATCTCTGACGACGCTGCTCCGAGGAAGCGCTTGCACCATGACAGTGAGTACTGGTCGGCTTCGCGTCCTCGCATTGATCCAGCGACCTTGATCGTCGAGCGATCCGGCCCCGGGTCAACCAGATCGAGGATCTTGCTTGCCGCACCTGCTCGGTCTGTCTCGAAATCCTCATAGATCACCTCGCACGAAGCGATGCCCGCATCTTGGAAGTACCTAGTCCATCCCTGCCGACCATTTTCCATCCCATCGAACGTAGCCTCGATCGAGGCCCGGTCGGAGGAAGGTTCGAGCGACAGCGACAAGTCCGTCCACTCCGCTTCACCGCCTGACCCGATTGCCTCGCCCGATTGTCGCATCCGGATGAAGGAGATCGCCCAACCGGGGCGATCATCACGATCGAGGTACACCCACACGATTCAGACATCTCAGAGTCCGACATCAAGGCCGTTTCGGACGATGATCTCTTCCCAGTGAACCCAGAGACACTTGAGGCTGAGCACGCCATCTGAGGTGGTGAGAATGATGCCAC
>Ga0194062_1001110_pt1 | contig 11274 bp, 8 predicted proteins | sample SepL2225m_MetaG_FD_155481 | JGI IMG/M metagenome (GOLD analysis project Ga0194062, IMG submission 155481) | Anoxic zone freshwater microbial communities from boreal shield lake in IISD Experimental Lakes Area, Ontario, Canada - Sep2016-L224-25m | ecosystem: Environmental > Aquatic > Freshwater >... | reverse complement strand
TCCTCCGGCAGAGCCCGGAGGTTCCACAATGTCTGGAGGAGCCGGATCGCGTCTTCGATCGTCAATTCCAGCCCGCCGTCGTCATCCATTTCCTCCTTCATATGGCGGGCTTGCTCCAGCAAATCCTCGGCCATCATCGCTCCGGTTTTTCCGCCGTATTCGATCCCTTCAAATCCCTCGTTCTGATCCCGGAAACTCTCGGCCAATGTCACAAGCGCCGGGTCTGGACGGCCATCGCCGGCCCCGGAGTCCATCGCGAAAATCCCCACGTCCTCATCCTCTTCGTCGTCCTCCTCGTCATATTCCTCCCCGCCCACGCCCAGCGGGATGATGTAGTGGAACCCGTCGTCGCCGAGCTTCGCGCGCAGCGTGGCCAGGATGCGATCCGCCTTCGCTCCGCCGTCGTAGGGCCCCTGCACGTAGAGCGGCTTCCCCTCGTTGCCGAAAACAAACTCCTCGTCGCATTCCGAGGCGTCCACCCCGCCGAAAACCCGCGCGCCTTTTTTGTAATCCGGATGCGGCGAAAACCCGAGCGAGGCCGCATAGCGCGCCGCCTCCTCGACCAGCTTCCGTCCCCAGGATGCCGGCTTCGGCGCCGGAAGCCCGTCGGGAAAATACCGGGCGAGGCAATCCTCGCGGAACTCCCCTTCGTCGAAGGTCCTGAAAAACGCGTCCTTCACCCCGAGGCAATACACATCGACCAGAAAGCTGCCCGTCTCCACACGGCCCCCGCTCTTGTATCGGCAAACCACCACCTGCCCGATGCCTGTCTCGAAAATGCTATCGTCACAATAGGTCTCTGGTTCGCGTGCCATATCAGATCAGCTCGTTGATGATGTTTTCGATGAGCTCCTGGCGGCCGCTGCCGTGCTGGACCGGGTCCTTGGCGGCAAGGACGATCTTTTCGAGGGATGCAAACGAATGTTTGCCGGATTCGATTTCGGCTCCGAGGCCGGAATCCCAGCTCGCGTAGCGGGCTTTCACGATGTCGCCGAGGCGTCCGTCCTTGCGGATCGCGGCTGCGATTTTGAGCCCGCGCGCGAAGGCGTCCATCCCGCCGATGTGCGCGTAGAAGAGATCGGCCGGCTCGAACGATTCGCGGCGGACCTTGGCGTCGAAGTTGAGGCCGCCGGTTTTGAGCCCGCCCATTTTGGGGACGGTGAGCATGATCGCGCTCGTGAGGTAGAGGCTGCTCGGGAACTGGTCGGTATCCCATCCGATGAGCTCGTCCCCGGTGTTGGCGTCGATCGAGCCGAGCGCGCCCGCCGCAGCGGCGACTTCGCACTCGTGGTGCATCGTGTGGCCGGCGAGGGTCGCGTGGTTGGTTTCGAGGTTGAGCTGGAAGTGTTCGAGGAGCCCATATTCGCGGAGGAAGTTCAGGCAGGCGGCAGCATCGCTGTCGTATTGGTGGCGGGTCGGCTCCTTCGGCTTCGGCTCGATATAGAACGGGCCCTTGAAGCCGATCTCTTTTTTGTAGTCCACCGCCATGTGGAGAAATTTGGCGAGGTGGTCCACTTCGCGCTTCATGTCGGTATTCCAAAGCGTCGAGTAGCCCTCGCGTCCGCCCCAAAACAGGTAGGCTTCGCCGCCGAGCTCGTGGGTGACTTCCATCGCCTTCTTCACCTGCGCGGCGGCGTAGGTGAAGACGTCGGCGTTCGGGCTCGTGGCCGCGCCGTGGAGGAAACGGGGGTTGGCAAACAGGCAGGCCGTGCCCCAGAGAAGTTTGATGCCGGTGCGCTGCTGCTCTTCCTTGAGCACCCTTACGACGGCATCGAGGTTTTTGTTCGACTCGGCCAGCGTCGCGCCTTCCGGGGCGACATCGCGGTCGTGGAACGCATAGAACGGAGCCCCGAGCTTCTCGGTGAATTCAAACGCGACACGAGCGCGCTTCTGCGCGTTTTCCACAGAGTTCGACCCGTCGTCCCAAGGGCGCAGCATCGTCCCGGCCCCGAACGGGTCAGACCCTGTTCCGCGGAACGTGTGCCAATACACCACCGAAAACCGGAGGTGGTCGCGCATCGGTTTGCCTTCGACCAGCTCGCCGGGATTGTAATGCTTGAAGGCCAGCGGGTTTTTTGAGGACGGGCCTTCGTAGGGAATGGACTTGATGTCGGGAAATGCGGTCATAGGAAGACGCGGATTCCATCACGAATATTTTTCTTTTACAAGATGGACAGTTCGCGCCCGCTCTGAGAATGGGATGGTCATGCCACTTCAAGCGATCCTGTTCGACCTCGACGACACTCTGATTGTGGATGAAGCCATCTCAAAATCCGCGATGGAGCAGACCGCCGCCCTGGCCGCAAAGCTGCACGGGGCTGAGGTTCCCCGATTCCTCGCCGACGCGAAGAGGCTGTCGCAATCCCTGTGGCGGGACAACCCCTGCCCCGCCTACTGCGATGAGATGGGCGTTACCGCAGAGGAATGCCTGTGGGGAATTTTCGATTCGCCCGGCCTCGAAACCCTGCGGACATGGTCGCTGGATTTTCGCCATAGGCTCTTCAACGGCATTCTCCGCGAGCAGGGGCTGCCGGATGATGACGGAACATTGGCAGAGGAATTCGCCTTGGCCCGCCGCAAGCTCCAGCGCCTGATGCCGGACGCCAAGGAAACCCTCGCCCGCTTGAAGGCCTCCTTCAAAATCGGCCTGCTCACCAACGGCGCCCCCGACCTACAGCGCGAAAAGCTCGCCGCCTCCGGGCTTGCCCCGTTTTTCGATGCGGTCGCGGTCTCCGGCGAATGCGGGATCGGAAAACCGAACCCCGGGATCTTCCACATCCTTCTCAGGGAACTCGGAACCCCGCCGGAAGCCGCCGCCATGGTCGGCAACAGCCTCGCCCGAGATATCGCCGGAGCCCAGACCGCCGGGATCGCCCTCACCGTTTGGCTCCGCGTCTCAGGCTCAGAGGAATTCGCCGACGTCACCCCGGATCAGACAATTGACGCCCTGCACGAGCTGCCCCCGCTTCTTGTCGGGTGACTTGCACGGCCAGCTTCGCGCTGATACAAAGCCGCCCATGTTGAGAGTCCGAGCATTCCAGGGGCTGAGCCCGAAACCCGAACTGGCCGCGCAGGTCGCCTGCGTGCCTTATGATGTGGTAAACCGCGCGGAGGCTGCCGGGCTGGCAGCCGGCAATCCGCACAGCCTGATGCACGTGGATCGCGCGGAGATCGATCTGCCGCAGGAGACGGACCCGTATTCGCAGATCGTCTATGAGACCGCGAAAAAGAACCTGGACGGGCTGGCGTCCTCGGGCGCACTCGTCCGCGAGCCGGGGCCAACGATCTATTTGTATCGCCAGCAGATGGGCGACCACGTGCAGACCGGCGTGGCGGCGGTCTGCCACATCGACGACTACGAAAACGAGATCATCCGCAAACATGAAAAAACCCGGAAGGACAAAGAGGACGACCGCACCCGGCTGATCGGCACGCTCGGGGCCGACACCGGCCCGGTTTTTCTAACCTACCGCGGACGCCCGGACATCGACGCGCTGGTCGCCGCGCGAACCTCGCTGCCTCCAGACGCGGACTTCGTGGCGCCGGATGGCATCCGCCACACGCTTTGGAAAATGGGCGAGCCCGGCGCGCTCGCGGAGGCCTTCGCCAATGTCCCTCTCGCCTATGTCGCCGATGGACACCACCGCAGCGCCAGCGCGGCAAGGGTCGGGCGCGAGCGCCGCGCGGCGAACCCGAACCACACCGGAGACGAGGAATACAACTGGTTCCTCTGCGTGCTTTTCCCCGCCGACCAGCTCCGGATCCTCCCCTACAACCGCGTGATCAACGACCTCAACGGGCAGAAGCCGGAGGCGTTTCTCGCCAAGGTCTGCGAAACATTTGACGTGACGGAAAATGCCCCCGCTTCGCCGGCCGCGCCGGGAAACGTGAGCATGTTTTTCGAGGGGCGCTGGATCGGGCTCTCGTGGAAATCCGACCCTGCGGCCGATCCGGTCGCGCGGCTCGACGTGAGCGTATTGCAGGACCGACTGCTGGCCCCGGTCCTCGGCATCGACGACCCGCGCACGAGCAAGCGCGTGGATTTTGTCGGGGGCATCCGCGGCACGGCGGAACTCGAGGAACGCGTGAAAAGCGGCCGGGCGGCCGTGGCGTTCTCGATGTTCCCGGTGACCGTCGATCAACTCATGGACATCGCCGACGCCGGCCAGATCATGCCGCCGAAAAGCACGTGGTTCGAGCCCAAACTCCGCTCAGGGCTCTTCATCCACACGTTCTGAGATCCGGAGCGCTCCGGCAATCAGGGTTTTGGGGGAGCGCCGGGAAAGACGTCCGGTATGCCGGGAAGCCCGTAGGGATACGAGTAGTCCAAGTATTCCGGATAAATTTTCGTGTAGGTCGAGTGCAGGAACGCAACGATGTCGATCATCTGAGTGACCGTCATCTTGTTCCTGAAGTCGGGCATGCGACCTGAGTCGCCGAGCTTCGCGCGATGCTGCCCGCTGACCACATGGTCCGGATTGACAATGGATGTGACCAGTTGCCCATAGGTCTTCACGCGGAGAACTTCGCCGCCCAGCTGCACCTGAACCGGACCCGAGACGGCGGGCTTCGCAAGCTCAACCCCTTTGACGGAATGGCACTGGTTGCACCCCAGTTGAACGAACGCCACACGCCCCTGATCCACATTCCCATCCGGCAGATGAAACCCGCGACCGGATTTCGATCCCTTGCAGGACGTCCCAAGAGCAAGCAAGCAACACACAGCCACAGCAGCCAGCAGCATGAATAGTTTTGTCTTCATAATCCCCTGCCTCCTTAATAACACTGACACACATTCCGCAGGCAGTCAAATGGGGAAACCCAACGCGCGGCGGCGTAACATTTGCAGCTGATTCCTTTAGAATTCCTAACATCCAAATGAAAACCTACAAAGCCCCCTGGAGCACATCGCTGATCGTCATATCCGTGCTGGCCACGCTGTTGTGCCTCGGCGGCACATTCGGCATCCCGCTGCTTCCCGCCCCAAAGCACGGTGGCGAAGTGATAAGGTGGCTCCGCTGGCTGCCGCTCGCTTTGGTTTTCGGCTGCGCGCTGTTCACGGTCCTCGGCTACACGATCATGCCAGACGCAATCCTTGTTCACCGACTGCTCTGGGCCACGCGCCTGCCGCGCGCCGGACTGAAATCGGCCGAGTTTGTTCCCAATGCGATGTGCAGGAGCATCCGCACATGCGGTAACGCCGGGTTTTACTCATTCACCGGGTTTTACTGGAGCAAAACGCTCAGATCGTATCGCGCCTATGTCAGCGATTTGCGCAGGACGGTGGTCTTGCGCTACGAGCGTCGCACGGTCATCGTCTCGCCGGAATCGCCTGAGGAGTTTGTCGCCGAAGTGCTGTCCTGACCGATCTCTCAGACCTCCTCCGACTCCCACAGGATCCAGTCCCGCATGGCCGGACTGACATCCTTGAGGCTCACGACGTGAAGCCGGTTTATCCCATCCGTATCCCGGTGGCCGAAGTGGAACCTGCAGTCGGATACAGCATCGGCGTTGGCATCGGCGTCGAGGTTTTCGCTGGCCCCGACAAATCCCAAGCTGATTGGGGAAAAGTCAGGGTTGAAAAACCCCGTAACGAGCGAGCCGAACACCAGAACCTTCCGGGCCCCGTAGCGGTCTTTGAGATACCTCGCCACCTGGCTGGCAAGGCATCTGGCATAGGCGTGATCCATGTGTTCGCGAATTTCCATAAATTTCAATTCCTCCTTGGCATTGAACAGCAGGCATAAAGCACGCCAACTCGGCCCGGAAGGACTCGCCCCCCGCTGGCCGTTGGCGACCGCAAATAGGACTCTCTGTTTCCGGTTTCGCGATCCACCATCGGCCCGACGAGGAAAAGAAGCGGTCTATTCGGAGGTGTTCGAGCTCGCCATTTTTAGGGGGGCGGAAGAGCGGCTGAAGCCGGCGATTTCGTGCAGGCGAAACTCGGGAGGACGAAGCTCCGTCTGAGCAGCGATATTTGGGCTCACGCGGAAGTTCGCCCGCAGAAACTTCCAGCTACTCAACGCGGATCGTGGCGCTCCGTTCCTGCCGGCCCGACCTGGCGGTGAGGGTCCAGCTTCCGGGCTGGAGGAGGAACCGTCCCGGCTCGATTTTTTTTCCGTTGGCAAACCACTCGCAGGAAGGGTCCGTGCTCCGGGGAACGAGGACCTGTTGGCTTTTGGGAAGGTTGGGATTGAAAACAAAGACCGCCCCGTCTTTTGGAAAGAGGACCCGGAATTCCCCGGCCTTCGCAACCGCACCCGTGCGGTTCTGCGGCCCCGCGCACCACACCGCATAGTCCACCGGAAGCGAAAGCACCTCGCGGCCGTCCCGCGTTTCATACATCGTCGCGGCGGAGTCGGCGGGGGCCGTGCCCGACAAAAACCATTCCTGGAGCACGGGCTCACCCGCCCGTGGGAGAAGCCCGGTCTCGCGCACAACTTCCTGTTTTTCCAACCCCATGGATTCCTCCGGCGGAGGCAGCGGCGAATCCCCTTTGGCGAGGAGGTATTGCGTGATGGCATTCCAAACCGGCGCGGCGGAGTGGACGGCCAGGGTCGCATTCATCGGCGATCCATCAGGATTTCCCGCCCAGACAGCCACCGTGTGCTCCCTGGTGAACCCCACGCACCAGCCGTCGCGGAATCCCGAGCTCGTTCCGGTTTTCACCGCGACGCGAGCCCCGAGGTTCAGCGGAGAATTGTCGCCGAACGAGAGGTGCCGGGCGTCGTTGTCGCAAAGGATATCTGTGACGATAGCGCTTGCCGCCACCGAGGCGCAGCGCGTTGGCTCGACCGGCTCGCCGACAAGCAGCGTCGCCCGCCAGGCTTCCCCGCCCCTGGCGAGCGACGCGTAAGCTCCCGCGAGGTCGAGAAGCGAGATCTCCGCGTTGCCCAGAATAAATCCCGCCCCGAACGAGTCGAAGTTGCCCTGGAAGCGGAACCCCCAGGTGCCGAGCTTCGCAAATGTCTCGCGCGCGCCCAGCTTTCCGAGCGTGACCACGGCCGGCACGTTGAGCGAATTTCCCAAGGCCTCGCGGACGCGGACCGGGCCGAGAAACCGGTGGTTGTAATTCTGCGGATCGTAGTCCGAATACGTGCCGCGGATCGCCTCCTCGGTATCCGGCAACAATGTGGCGGCGGTCACGATCCGGCGTTCGATGGCATCCGTGTAAAGGAAGGGTTTCAGCGTGGAGCCTGCGCTTCGCGGCGTCGTGGTGGCGTTGATGTCTTTTTGTTGGGGGAGCGAGGAGGAGACCATCGCGCGCACGCCCCCGGTCGCGTTGTCCACGATCACGGCCCCGCACGCCGAGGCTCCGAGCGGCGCAAGGGATTTGCGGGCGGATTCGACAATCCTCCGTGCCGCCTGCTGGAGATCAAGATCCAGAGTGCTCCTGCGGGTGGTGTCCCCGGGACGCCGCCTCGCGAGCGCCTCGCGCGCAAAATGCGGCGCGTCGGCAGGCAGCTCGAAACACCCCGGTTTCGGTGGCGAGGCGAGGAGCGCTTCCGCCGTGATGCCATCGGGAAGAAGGTGCGATTCCGACATCCGCGCCACATTGCGCCTGTAGCGGTTCAGGACCTGATCCGGATTTTTCCACGGGTTCAGGCGGGACGGTGACTGGGGAATCCCCGCCAGGTAAACCGCTTCGGCAAACGTGATTTCCGACGGGGCCTTGCCAAAATAGGCGTAGGCGGCAGCCACCGGACCGATCCGGCGGTTTCCGTAGTCGAGCCGGTTGAGGTAGGTTTCGAGGATTTGTTCCTTCGTCCATTCCCTGTCGAGCCGCACGGCCGCGAAGGCTTCGCTCCACTTGGCATCGAATGTTCTGCGCGTGCGCCCTGTCCCCAGCTTGACGGTCTGCTGGGTGATCGTCGATGCCCCGGAAATAATCCGGCGGCTCCAGAAATTGCGGATCGACGCGCCCGCCATGGAGATGAGATCAACGCCCGGGTGACGGTAAAACCGCCGGTCCTCGACCGCAACCGTCACCGCGGGAAGCCACGGGCCGAAATCCTTCAGCCGTGCCGGGCGCGCGTCCCGGGCAAAATCCGCAGAGGGGGAGGAGAACGGCCGTCCCCGCAAATCCTCGAGGACCGGAGTTGCCGGCGGCAGGTGCAGGAGAGAATCCGGGATCGGGGAATGGCGGATTTTCCAATCCACAAAAGCCGCCCCTGCCAGCATGAGCGCGGCTGTAAGGATCGCTGCCGTTTTGAGCGCGGTGCGAAATCTCATCGGCCCTCATTCTCGGCCCGGATTTGAAGCCTTGCAAGCCGATCAAGCGGGATCGCTGTCACGACGATACCCTTCATCATTCCGATATTTCAAAAAAGCACGGGGTCAGCGGCGGGATCGAACCGACTGGCAGCTCGGAGATGCCGGATTCAATTTCCGCAGATGTGCCCAGCTTGCCGGAGAGCTTGATTTTTGAGGTGGCCTTGAGGCCGAGGAAATCCCGGGCGACGGGAGGGAGCGCGATCCGGACGTCGTCAAATGTCCGGCTCCGGTGGAGGTTGATGACGACGAGAAATTTTTGTCCGGTGTCCGGATCGCGGCGCAGGAAGCTGTAGAGCCAGTGGCCGCTGGCCGGCTCGCCCGGCACGCGGCCGAAGGACGGGTTCTCGATGTTAGAGGGGTTGAGTGGAAAAAAGCCGCCGCTCCGGAACGCAGGCTCGCCGACAAGGTGCAGGAGCCGGGAGTAAAATTCCCGGAGCGAGACCTGCTCGGACGAAAGGCGTCCGCCGTCGAACTTTTTTCCGTCCACCCATTTGGCGAGTTCCGGCATCGCCCAGTAATCGAAGATCGACGTGCGGGCATCGTCACCGCCGAACCCCTCGGCCCCGTCAGCCGGCTCGCCGATCTCCTGCCCGCTGTAGAGCATCACTGGCCCACGCGAGAGGCCGAAGAGAAGGGCTGTGACTGGGCGGCCGACCTCCATGCCGATATTCCCCCACTGGCCTTTTCCCGCGAGGCGGGCCTCGTCGTGGTTCTCCGCGTAGCGCAGCGAGCCTTCAAAAACCTGCGGGCGGAAGTTGAGCCGGTCGAGGTCGTTCGCCCACGAACCGCCGTCGTAAATCTGCTTAAGCTTGTCGTAGGTCGCGTCGTCATAGACGGCGTCGAACCCGGCGTTGAGGAGGTCGAACATGACATTGCCGCCGCCGGCCGCCACGACTCGCGGATCGCCGGATGGAACTTTTCCGGGGTCGTCGTTGTAGGCCTCGGCCGCGAAGAAGATCTCCGGGTTGCGCTTGCGGGCGAGGGCGATCATCCACTGCCAGAATTCAGGCGGCACCATGTGCGCCATGTCCACGCGAAACCCGTCCACCCCGAACCCCTGCCAGCAGGCGATGATCTCATCCATCTTCCGCCACGTGTCGGGGATCGGGATGCTTTGTTTGTCGCCGTGCGGATAGGCGCGGGTTTTCTTTTGCGGGTCGGTGAAGTCGTATCCGTAGTTGAGCTTCACGGTTTCATACCAGCTCCCCGCGTCGGGCGCCCAGCTCGCGAGGTTGTTTCCGGTCACGCGTCCGTGTTCCCGTTCCGGCTCGAAAAGCCCGTCGCTCGGAGCCTTCGCCACCTTGCAGGTCGGGCTCGTCGGATTCCCCTGCGCATCCACCGTCGGCAGACGCAGCGGCGGGCCTTTGCCGGCCGGCTTCGACTCCGGCGTGAGCCAGTAGAAATTGTTATCCGCGCTGAAAAACTTCGTCTTGTCATCCTTGGCGCCGAAGCTGAGATCCGGCCGTATCGAGGAATGGTAGCTGCGCGCGACGTGGTTCGGCACAAAGTCCATGATGACCTTGAGCCCGGCCTTGTGGATCCGGCCGATCATCGCCCGGAACTCGTCGAGGCGGTGCTCCGGGGCATCCGCGTAATCCGGGCAAACGTCGAAGTAGTCCTTGATCGCATATGGACTTCCGGCGAAGCCCTTGAGCAGATCGGGGTCATCCGCAGGTTCGCCGATCACGGAGTAATCGGTCGCTGTCGCCTGCTGAAGAACGCCGGTCGGCCAAACGTGCGTGAACCCCATCGCCTTGATCGCCGCGAGCGAGGTCTCGTTGAGGTCCGAGAATTTTCCCGATCCGTTTTCCTCGATCGATCCGTTCGGTTTCCGGGTCTCGTTCGTGTTCCCGAAAATCCGGGGCAAAAATTGATAGATGCGGGCCTTTTCCGCGGGCGGCTTGGCCGGCGAGGAATCCGCAAAGGCGGAAGCAAGAGCCAAGGATACAGCGAAGAAAAAATATCTCATGCCATCTCTTGGAAATATACAGACGATATGCTTCCAGCGAAAAACAGGGGGCACGGGCGTCCCGCCCGTGTGTGGCTCAGCGGTTCCGCTTGCGATGCCAAGTGCCCAAACGGGCGGGACGCCCGTTCCCCCTGATCGCTGCAAGGCCCGGATTTTTTAAGAGGCGGACTAATAACCGGGGAGGATAACATGTGCCGACTCTAGCGGGACGAAGCCTACGGGGCAAGTTTGACTCGGTAGAAGCTGCTGCTCTTTCCCGCAAATCCGGTGTGCGTCTGGGAGGCGCTGGACGAGGAAGCCGTGACGGGGTTACCGACCGCCTGCCAGTTTGGAGGGACGAGGCTGTCGGCGCCTTCGAGCTGGTATGTCTTTCCGCTGACGGCGGACCACGTGATGGTTGTGATGCCGCCGGCTTGTGTGATCGATGTGACGCGGAAGGCATCGGCCATGCTGGTCGGATCCGTGCCGAGCGCGTATTCCTGCGCGTTCGTGAATCCGTCGCCGTCGGCGTCGATTGCCGCGATGCGGTTGGCGGGCACGAGCGAATACTGCTGCCACCACGAATCGGGGATGCCGTCGGTCGTTCCGCCGCCCGAGAGCGTGACCGTGGCGTTCGCCGTGACGGTCGCCGTGCCTGCGGTCGTGATCGTGTGCGCCATTCTCCCGAAGTAGAGGTCGAAGTTCGAACCCGATCCGGCCCCGCTGTTGAAGAACTCGAGCCAACTGATCGCGCTGCCGGTGGCGAGCGTTCCCGTGATGACGCTCGCCCCGGTGTTGAGGGTGTAGGTGTTGGCGTCGGTCAGCTTCAGCGAGAGCTGGAGCCCGCCCGAGGTGTGGGCGAGGCCGGAGTTGCGGGCGGCCGTGGCGTCGTTGATCCGGTAGGTGTTTTCGCCGCCGACGAAGTAGAAACGGAACCGGGCGGTGCCGTTGGCGTCCCGGAGTTCGAATCCGACTTCTTTGCCGGCAACAATCGAGTTGTTGTCGAAAGCGACATCGAAGGTGTCGCCTGCTCCCATCGGCGTCAGGAAATT
>Ga0194062_1001109_pt1 | contig 11278 bp, 10 predicted proteins | sample SepL2225m_MetaG_FD_155481 | JGI IMG/M metagenome (GOLD analysis project Ga0194062, IMG submission 155481) | Anoxic zone freshwater microbial communities from boreal shield lake in IISD Experimental Lakes Area, Ontario, Canada - Sep2016-L224-25m | ecosystem: Environmental > Aquatic > Freshwater >... | reverse complement strand
GCCTCGTGAGCCGGCTTCGCGAGCTGCTCGATCGCGGCGAGTTCGTCATCACCGGCGAAGTCGCGCCGCCGCACGGCACGGACTACTCGGCGATGCTGGAGAGCGTGCGCAAACTCTCGCCGGTGTGCCACGCCCTCAACGTCACCGACAACCAGGGCGCGACGCTGCATCTGTCGTCGCTTGCCGCCTCGCGCGTCGTGCTCGAGAACGGCGGCGGCTGCGAGCCGATCTTCCAGCAGACCTGCCGAGACCGGAATCGCCTCGCGCTGCAGTCCGACCTGCTCGCCGCATGGACGCTCGGGCTCGAAAACGTGCTCGTCGTAACAGGCGACGACCCCCGTGGCGGCGACCATCCGAAGGCCAAGGGCGTCTTCGACCTCGACTCGACGCTCTTGCTCGAGGTCACGAAACAGATGAACTCGGGTGTCGACATGAACGGGTCCGCGCTCGACGGCGGGACGGACTTCTTCATCGGCGGTGCGCTGTTTCCTGAGGCCGAGCCCTGGGACATCCAGCTCGAGCGCGCCTACCAGAAGATCGAGGCGGGCGCGGTATTCTTTCAGACGCAGGCGGTCACCGACGTCGAGAAGTTCGCGCGTGCGGCAGAAACCCTGCGGCCCACGGGCGCGAAGCTCATCGCCGGCGTCCTGCTGTTCAAGAGCCCGCGCGTGATCAAGTTCATCAACGAGCGTCTCGCCGGCCTCATGGTGCCTGACTGGATTACCGACCGCATCACGTCTGCCGAGAAGCCGCTCGAAGAGGCGATCGCCATCGCCACCGAGCAGGTGCGTGAGCTGCGCGACATCGCCGACGGCGTCCACATCATGCCACTGGGCTCCGACGACGCGGTGGTGCGCATCATTCAGGACGCGGGTCTCGCGTAGCGGGCGCGTGCTAGAATTCCTCGAATTGTCGCCCCTTTCACCGTTTCTCGGAGGAAATCGATGCGTATCGCAGTGCTCGGCGCAGGCCCCGGTGGCTACTCCGCAGCGTTCGAAGCGGCCCGACTGGGCGCGGACGTCACGCTCATCGAGAAGGAGCGTCTCGGCGGCACGTGCCTGAACTGGGGCTGCATCCCCACCAAGACGATCCTGCGGTCGGCGCATATCGTCGGTGATACCCGGCACGCGGCCGACTACGGACTCGTCGCGACGCCTGCAACGGTCGATGTCGCCGCTTTGCGTGCGCGCAAGGTTGGCGTGGTCGACGAACTCGTGGGGCAGATCGAGGGCTCGGCCAAACGGCTCAAGGTCGATGTCGTCTACGGCGCCGGCTCGATTACGTCCCCCAAGACCATCTCGGTGGAGCAGGCCGACGGCACCGTCGTCACCGTCGAGGCAGACGCCGTCATCCTCGCGACCGGCTCGGTGCCGTTTCTCCTCCCCAACATCGACCATTCGCTCTCTCGCGTCTGGACCAGCGACGAGGCAACCGCGCTCTCCGACATCCCGGCCGAGATCGTCATCATCGGCGGCGGAGTCATCGGCCTCGAATTCGCCGATGCGTACGCCAACTTCGGCTCGACCGTGCACGTCGTCGAGCTCACGCCGGCGGTCCTGCCGGGCAACGACAAGCGCGTGCAGCGCGAGGTCCAGAAGGCGCTCGAAGCGCTCGGCGTCGTGTTCCACCTCGGCGTGGCTGTCGGCTCCGTCGCGCAGGCGGGAGAGCGCATTACCGCGACGCTCACCGACGACACGACGCTCGACGCCGACATCGTGCTCTCCGCGCCGGGCCGCCGCCCCAACGGTATCGGCTTCGGGTTCCCCGAGGCGGGCATCGAGATGGACCGCGCCGCAGTGGCGGTCGACGAGTTCTACCGCACCAACGTCGCAGGCGTCTACGCGATCGGCGATCTCATTGGCGGAATGATGCTTGCGCACGTGGCCGAGGCCGAGGGTGAGGCGGCGGCGAAGAACGCCGTGGCAGAGCTCTCCGGCGCGCAGCCCGCCGCCAGCGTCAAACTCGCTCACGTGCCCGCGGCGGTCTACACCGAGCCGGGCATCGGTGTCGTGGGTTCGACGCGCGAAGGCGCCAAGGAGCGAGGCCTCGATGTCGTGCAGGTCGTCATGAAGTTCGCCGGCAACGGTAAGGCACTGGGCGAGGGACATGCCGACGGCTTTGTGCAGATCGTTGCCGAGAACGGGACGGGACGCATCGTCGGGGCGCAGATCGTCGGCCCGAGCGCCGCCGAGCTCATCCAGGAGATCTCGATCCCCATGAGCGCTGGCATGACCGTCGCTCAGGTGGGTCACTCGGTGTTCGGCCACCCGACGCTTTCCGAGGTCATCAAGTTCGCCTGTATCGAGGCCGCTAGCAAGACCGGTACCTCGCACTAGACCGCCCCACGCGCGCCGCGCGTGCGAACCGAAAAGGAGCACTCATGTCCACCAAGACCGCCATCGTCGCCGAGAAGGCCCCGGCCGCCCTCGGACCCTACTCCGCCGCCATCCGCGTCGGCGACTTCGTCTACTGCTCGGGACAGACTCCCATCGTTCCCGAGACGGGCGAGCTCGTCGAGGGGTGCGTCGGGTGCCAGACCCGCCAGGCGCTCACGAACGTCTCGGCGGTGCTCGAGGCCGCGGGACTGACGCTGGCCGACGTCGTCAAGACCACCGTGTTCCTGACCGACATGGCCGACTTCGCCAAGATGAACGGCGTCTACGCCGAGTTCTTCGCCGAGCCGTTCCCGGCTCGCTCGACCGTCGCTGTCGTCGCGCTGCCGAAGGCTTCGCGCGTCGAGATCGAGGTCATCGCCACGCTTCCGTAGCGGGCGATGGTCTGATGCGCGAGGTGAGCAGGTGAGCGGGTACGAGCACGGTGCGTCGTCGGCGCGGCTTCCCGCGTGGCTGCGTCGCCCGATCGCGCGCACCGGCGCGTTCGCGCAGGTGGACGGGCTGCTCGAGGAACTCGAGCTCAACACCGTCTGCCAATCCGCGAAGTGCCCCAACCGGGGCGAGTGCTTCAGCGCCGGCACCGCGACGTTCCTGATCATGGGGGACGCGTGTACGCGCGGCTGCCGTTTCTGCGCGGTCGAGAGCCGCACGCCGGCACCGCTGGATGCCGACGAGCCCGGACGGGTCGCCGAGGCGGTCGCTCGCATGGGTTTGCGCCACGTCGTCATCACGTCAGTGACGCGCGACGACCTGCCCGACGGCGGTGCGGCACATTTCGTCGCCACCATCGCGGCGGTACGTAGCGCGGTTTCCGGCGTCGCCGTCGAGGTGCTCACGAGCGACTTCGCCGGGCGCGAAGAGAGCGTCGACGCAGTGGCGGCAGCGAGGCCCGATGTCTACAACCACAACCTTGAGACGGTACCGCGCCTCTACGCCGACGTGCGCCCGGGTGCGGTCTACGCGCGTTCGCTGCGCGTACTCGAGCGTGTCCGCGAGACGCAGCCCGACCTGCCGACCAAGTCAGGGCTGATGCTCGGGCTCGGCGAGACCCCCGACGAGGTCGTCTCGGTCATGCGCGACCTGCTCGCGCATGGGGTCACGATGCTCACCCTCGGCCAGTATCTGCGTCCGAGCGCGGCGCATCTGCCGGTCGCCGAATTCGTGACACCGGAGGTCTTCGCGCGGCTCGCGAGAGAGGCGTACGGCCTTGGGTTCTCGGCGGTGGCGAGCGCCCCGTTCGTGCGTTCGAGCTACCACGCGGGCGAGATGGTGGATGAGAAGGCGGACTAGGCGCCACGCGCTTCCAGAAGACTGCCATTTTGCGACGCTCGCATGAATGTATGTACTGGCCGTGGGGGTCGCCTGGCGGAGACCCGGCGGTACTTCTTCATGTTGCTCGAAACGCACGCGTATCAATGCGTGCGTTTCGACGTTTCAGGGGGTCTTTCTCCGATGCAGCGATTGATGCTTTTCGAAGACGTTGCGGTGTCGGTCTGCGGGATAGAATGGATGATGACAGCACCGACCGATCGCTGCGCGTCCGGCGGTCGGGTCGATTCGAAAGGGGTTGCTCGTGGACAGCATCGACGAGCTGGACATGTACGAAGCCGAGAAGCGGCTCAAGCTCTACAACGAGTATCAGGACGCGATTCGCGTCTTTCAGTTCTACGTCGAGACCGAGCTGCGCGCGTACTTGGCCAACAGCGTCGATGTCGAAGCGGTTCCCGCGCCGGGCGGCACCTACTTCAAGGTGACGCTGGCCGATGCGTGGATCTATGAGGCCGAGCGTCCGCAGCGCTTCGTGCCCGAGGTCGTCATCTACGAGGTCGGCCCCGTGCACGTCCAGAAGCTCCGCGGCGACGACGAGTAGGACGCGCCCGCCGTGTCCGCCATTCCTGACACAGATCAGGCCGCGTCGGCTCGTGCCGAGCGGCTTCGACGCGAGATCGAGCGCCACGCCTATCTCTACTACGCGCTGGACGCACCGGAGATCGGGGATGCCGCGTTCGATTCCCTCGTTCGAGAGCTCGAGGACATCGAGGCGGCCTATCCGCAGCTTGTCAGGCCGGACTCACCCACGCAGCGTGTGGGCGCTGCTCCGAGCTCGCAGTTCGAGCCGGTCGCCCACGCGACTCGCATGTACTCGCTGGATAACGCGATGGACCTCGACGAGCTTGGAGCGTGGTTCGCTCGAGTTGGCGAGGCACTGGGAGCGCGCGCCTGCGAGTTCGTCTGCGAGCTCAAGATCGACGGCAGTTCGCTTGCGCTGACGTACGTAGACGGCGCGCTGGCGCGAGCGGCGACGCGCGGCGACGGTCGTACCGGCGAGGACGTGACGGCCAACGTGCGTACGGTGCGAGACGTTCCTCTCAGGCTGCGCAAGTCAGACGGTATGCCACCCTCGACCGTGGAGGTGCGCGGCGAGGTCTACATGCCCAAGGCCAGCTTCGAGCGACTCAACGAGGAGCAGGACCTCGCGGGTGCGGCGCCCTTCGCGAATCCGCGCAACGCCGCAGCTGGTAGCATGCGGCAGAAGGATCCCTCGATCACCGCGTGCAGGGACCTCGCGACGTTCATGTACGCGGTTCCCGAGCCCCGTGCCTTGGGTTTGAACAGGCAAAGTGAGGTCCTCGAGTGGTTGCGTGCGGCTGGCTTTCGCGTGAACCCGGACGTGGAGACGTGTGCCGATGTGCGGTCCGTACGGTCTTTCTGCGAGCGGGCGCTCGACAGGCGCGACGAGCTGCCTTACGAGATCGACGGAGTCGTGGTCAAGGTCGACTCTCTCGCGCTACAGGACGAACTCGGATACACGAGCAAGGCGCCGCGTTGGGCGATCGCCTACAAGTTCCCGCCGGAAGAGAAGGTCACGGTTCTGCGTGAGATTCGCGTGCAGGTGGGCCGCACGGGGGTGCTCACGCCGCTCGCGGAGTTCGATCCGGTGACCGTCTCAGGGTCGACGATTGCGCGCGCCACGCTTCACAACGAAGACGAGATTCGTCGCAAGGACGTGCGCGTGGGCGACACGATCGTCGTGCGTAAAGCCGGAGACGTGATTCCAGAGGTGGTCGGTCCGGTTCCGGGCATGCGCCCGGCCGACGCCCAGGAGTGGTCTGCCCCCGCTCGCTGTCCCAGCTGCGGAGGGCCCGCGTGGCGCGAGCCGGGCGAAGTCGCCGTGCGATGTACCAACGTGGCGTGTCCGGCGCAGGCGCTCGAGCGGCTGGGCCATTGGGCGAGCCGCGCCGCGGCCGACATCGACGGCATGGGCTCCGAGATCATTGCTCGGCTGTCGGAGACAGGCGCCCTGCGTGACATCGCCGATTTCTACACGCTCGATGCGACGCGGCTGGCAGCGCTGGACATGGGCCGGCTGAAGAAGGACGGCTCGCCGGTCCTGCTCGGTACCGCGGTCTCGGACAAACTCGTCGCGAGTATCGAGGCGAGCAAGACACGCCCTCTGTCGCGGCTTCTCTTTGGGCTCGGCATCCGACACGTGGGAGCGACGGTTGCCGAGGCGCTGGCTGCGGTCTTCGGCTCGATCGCCGCTATCGAACAGGCCGCGCAAACCTTGCCGCCGCAGCCCGGCGACGGGGTCTCCGTGGCGGCTGCACTGGCTGCCGATCCGCTCGCGAGTGTCGAGGGCATCGGGCCCAAGATAGCGGTGAGCATCCGGGCCTTCTTCGAAAACCCCGACAACGTCGAGGTGCTATCGCGGCTGTCGGCCGCGGGTGTCGTCATGGCCGACGAGCGCCGTGCGCCGACACGTCCGCAGACCCTCGTGGGGCTGACGTTCGTACTCACCGGTGCGCTGACCCGCTACACGCGTGACGAGGCAGGAGCGCGACTCAAGGAGCTCGGCGCCAGGGTCTCGGGTAGCGTGAGCAAGAAGACGTCGTTCGTGGTCGTGGGCTAGGATGCCGGCAGCAAGTACGACAAGGCGGTCGAGCTGGGAGTGTCCATCCTTTCCGAGGATGACCTGATCGGCGTCATCGAGTCGGGCCAGCCACCGAGTGGTGGAGACGCGACATGAGTAGTCTGACGGCTGAAGAGCGTGTTCGCCGCGACGCGCCCAAGCGCGTTCGCAAGGATCTCAGCCTGCTGTGGATCGACGCGCGGTGCGCGGCGGCCACGATGAAGCGAAAGCCTGACCTCGAGGTGCTAGCGGCCGACGCGGGTGTCTCCGCCGTCATCGAACGCATCGAAACCGAGCTGCACGGCGAGGCTCAGCGGTATCACCGCGCCTTGTGGGCATGCATCTCCGTGGCCCTCATGCCCCTTGTGCTCGCTGGCGTCGCCTGGTCGGGTCTCTACATTCTTCCCGTGCGCATTCTCTGGGTCCCGTTCGAGCGGGGCGTCTACAACCTGCCTTGGTTGTCGCTCTACGAGTGGATCGCCTACCTCTTGCTCGCCGCGTTCTTCGCCTACGGGTTCGCCCTCGTTGCTGAGAGCCGACTGTCCACGCATCGCCTGTCCGCTGACTATCGCCGGATCGCAGACGCCGACGCCGGACAGCGCGACGCGTTCGCGCGCGAGGTGGTCTGCGAAAGGCGCCAGCGCACAGAGCATGTGATACGCACGAGTTCGGTGTTCGCTGCGTACCGACCGCTGCTAGACGCCCTTCACGCCGAGCCGGTCGGGACCGGAACGGGCGCCGCGTGAGAGCTCCCGCACCGGACGCGACGGAATTCGACGAGATGCTAGAGCACCGGGACACGCCGGCACCGTCTCCTGGCAGTGGCGCCACTGTTGCGACGGCGTGGCCCTTGCGACCTGCCATCGCTCTCGTCGTGGGTGTTTTCGGAGTCACGCTGCTGACCAGCTCGATACTGCGCGCGACGCAGCGCTCGGGGATGAGTTCGGTCGGCGTATCGCTTGCCATTCTCGCGACGTTTTGTCTGGCGTACGCCTTCGAGCTCGGTCTGGTGTGGGCGGGAGCCAAGCGGCTCGGCGTCGGGTTCGTCGACTCGATAGGGCTACGCACGGTGCCGCGCATCGCGATGTGGCTCGGTGCCGCGGTGGCTGTCGGTGTCGCGCTGCGCATCGTGGCGACCGGCTACAGCGCGTTCATGCTCGCGGCGGGGTGGCGGCTCCCCGGGTGGGACGCCAACCCGCTGAAGTACTTTCCCGCCGACGTTCTCGGCACCGCTGTGCTGGTCGTCGTCGTCGCCGTCGCAGCGCCCGTCGTCGAGGAGACGGTGTTTCGCGGCGTCTTTCTGCCGTCTCTGATGGCGAGATTCGGGCGCGGCTGGGGGATCGGCATCTGTGCCGTGGTGTTCTCGGCGATGCATCTCAACGCGTTCTCGTTCGCCCCGGTCCTGCTCGTCGGGTTCGCGCTCTCGCTGCTGTTGCTTCGATCGAGGTCCTTGTGGACCTCGATCACCTGTCACGCGGTCTTCAACGGTGTTGGTATCGCTGTGGTGCTCCTGCTGCGGGGACGCGGGCTGGTGTGAGCGGCTCGAGCCAGCACCTGACCCTTCGTGAGGACCGCTGCGACCGCTGCGGCGCCTGCACCGCCGTCTGCCCGAGGCGCGCGCTGAAGGTGGGCACGGCCTTCATCTACGTCGACTGGCGCAGCTGCGACGGCTGCCTGCAGTGCGTCGAAGCGTGCGACCGAGGCGCGATCGTGAGCCGCGTCGTACCGCTTCGCTCAAGCTCGGTGCGCTCGACCGTGCCGGTGGACGAAGTGAGTAAAGTCGTCGTCGGATCACGCTCCGAGGCCAAGGCGGTGCGCAGGGCCGCAGAGCGCGCGGCTAAGGAAGCCAAGGGACGCCCGCCGGTTCTCCGAGAAGCCCGCAAGCGGACGAAGGTGGATGCGCCCCGAGTCGAGGAGCGGTCTGCGGACAACGTGACGGTTCTGCGCCGAGAGCCTGCGCCACCGATCGGGACCGCGGTGCATTGGACGGTCGTCGATGCCCTCGCGGTGCTGGCGGTCATGCTGCTCGCGCTCGTCGCGAAGAACCAATTGCTCGCGCTTCCCCAGGTCGCGCTCATGCCGCAGTTGGGCAAGATGGCCGTTCGCACGGTTGTGCTCTCACTGTTCTACATGGCGCAGATCGCCGCGTTCGGGTGGCTGTCCGGGCGCCACGGGCTTCCGGCGGCCGTCGGCTTCGGCCTCAGACCGCATCGCTCGGCGCAAGGTCAGACGCGGCCTTCCGTGCTCGGCTCCGCCGGGCTCGTGCTGGGGCTGTTCGTGGCTTGCGAGATCGTCTCGATCGGCTACGGCCTAGCTATCGACGCGGCAGGCGTCGTTCGCCCCGAGAGCCTCTCCAGTGACATCGCCGGCGTCTTCGGCTCGGGTCCGCTCGGGATCACGCTCGCGTTCATCCTCGTTGCCGTGGCCGCGCCCTTCGCCGAGGAGATCGCGTTTCGCGGCATCGTCATGTCCGGAATCGGCAACAAGTGGGGCATGTGGGCAGGCATCCTGGGATCGGCGGCGCTGTACGGCGCCTATCACGCCAACCTCTGGATGCTGCCGCCGACCTTCATGCTTGGGATCGCCTTGGGCTGGCTTACGTGGACGAGGCGCTCGTTGTGGCCGGCGGTCACCCTTCACGTGCTCTTCAACGCGGTCGCCGTGGCCGCAGCTTTCGCTACCGTCCGATGAACACGGGCGCTACCTGTTGAGTATGATGGTAGCCGTCTGTTCTCACGCCGTTCTCGGGGCAGCGCTTGGCGCCCCTTCGCACGAAAGGAACCGCATCATGTCCCTCTCCGAGCAGGAGGTCCGCCACGTGGCGATGCTCGCCCGTCTGGCGCTGACCGATGAAGAGGTCACGAGCTTGCAGGGCGACCTGAACTCGATCCTGTCCCACATCGACACCATCCGGCAACTTGACCTCGACAGCGTGCCCCCAACCGCGCACGCCATCCCGGTGACGAACGTGACCCGGCCCGACGTGGTCGTGCCCGGACTTTCGCACCGCACCGCGCTCATGAACGCACCCGCAGAGCAGGATGGCGCGTTTCTCATTCCGCAGATCACCGGAGGCGGTGATGACGCGTGAGCGAGCTTAATCTCTCCGCCTACACCGCCGCCGAGATAACCGCGGCCATCGCGCGCAAGGAGTTCTCGGCTCGCGAGGCGGCCGGCGCGGCGCTCGCCCGCATCGAGGCGCTCGACGGTGACGTGCACGCGCTCAACCAGGTGACGCCGGATCTCGCCTACGCGGCGGCGGACCGGGTAGACTCGCTGGTCGCCGCGGGTGAGCCGCTCCCGCCGCTCGCCGGTGTGCCGGCCGCATTCAAGGACAACATGAACCTGATCGGGACGCGCACCACGTGCTCGAGCCGCATCCTCGCGAACTACGAGAGCGCCTACGACTGCACGGCGGTCGCGCGCCTCATCGCCGCCGGGGTTCTGCCTCTAGGCAAGTGCAACATGGACGAGTTCGCGTTCGGCAGCTCCGGGGAAAGCAGCGCGACCGGCTCGGCGAAGAACCCGTGGGACCTCGGACGCATCCCGGGCGGCTCGAGCGCGGGTAGCGCCGCGGCCGTCGCGGCCGGTCTAGCGACGGTCACGCTCGGGAGCGATACCGGTGGCTCGATCCGCCAGCCCGGCGCGATGACCGGGACGGTAGCACTCAAGCCCACCTACGGGCGCGTGAGTCGCTACGGTTGCGTGGCGTTCGCGAGCTCCCTGGACCAAATCGGTCCCTTTTCCCGCACCATCGAGGACAGCGCGCGCGTACTCGAGGCCATCTGCGGCAAGGACTCGATGGACGCAACGAGCGTGGAGCGCACCGACGAGCAGTTCGTCTCGGCGGCTCGCGGGGCTGATGTCTCGGGCATGCGCGTCGGCATCGTGCGCGACATGCTCGACATGGAAGGCGTGTCACCGCAGGTCCGTCAGAGCGTGCTTGACGCGGCTGCGCGCTACGAGGCCCTGGGCGCGACGGTTGGCGAGGTCGATCTGCCCACGAGCCAGCACGGCCTGGCGGCCTACTACATCATCGGGCCCGCCGAGGCGTCCTCGAATCTCGCACGATTCGACGGCATCCGCTACGGCCACCGTGTCGACGCGCCCACTGACACGCTCGACCTGTACATGCGCTCGCGAGCCGAGGGCTTCGGCACCGAGGCAAAACGCCGCATCATGCTCGGCACGTACGCGCTTTCCGCCGGCTACTACGACGCCTACTACGGGCAGGCACAGAAGGCTCGAACCCTCATCGCGAGCGAGTTCTCATCCGCGTTCGAGCGCTTCGACGTGTTGCTGACCCCGACCTCTCCGCAGGTGGCGTGGAAGTTCGGCGAGAAGAGCGACCCGCTCACGATGTACCTCGCCGACATCTACACCATCCCCGTCAATCTCGCCGGCAACTGCGCGATCAACGTCCCCTGCGGTTTCGCTGAGGAGGAGGGGTCGCGTCTGCCCATTGGCCTGCAGATCATCGGCGACTACTTCGCTGAGGCCAAGGTCTTCGCGGCAGCTGCTGCGATCGAGCGCGACCTCGCACTCGATCTGAGAAGCCCGCTCGTTACGAGCTAGATGCGCGGGCGCACCGCGTCCGCGAGTATTTGACAGTATCAACTCAACGGAGAGGCACATCATGGCGACCAAAGACACGTTCACGGCTGAGGAGTGGCAGGCGCTTCAGATGGCGAGCACCGATACCATCCTGTACCTATCGCTCGTCGATCCGGGCTTCTGGGAGACGTTCAAAGAGGCAGGCCACGCCGGCAAGTTCACCGCGTCGCAGGCCGTCGAGGCACCAAGCCTCCTCATTCGCGACCTGGCTCACGACGCTCGCGCTAAGTACGACAAGCAGGACAAGCCCAATCCCGCCAACATCGAGGCGCCCACGCTTGAGCACGTATCGGCCGCCGCCGCCATCGTCGCCGAGAAGGCACCCGAGGACCTAGACGCGTTCAAGGCCTTCATCATGGGG
>Ga0194062_1001108_pt1 | contig 11288 bp, 12 predicted proteins | sample SepL2225m_MetaG_FD_155481 | JGI IMG/M metagenome (GOLD analysis project Ga0194062, IMG submission 155481) | Anoxic zone freshwater microbial communities from boreal shield lake in IISD Experimental Lakes Area, Ontario, Canada - Sep2016-L224-25m | ecosystem: Environmental > Aquatic > Freshwater >... | reverse complement strand
CCTGCGCCTCACCCCCGCGCCAAAGGCGACACCCGCAACAGGTGCGCGCGACCAGACATTTGCGTCGCCCCAATCGCCCACCCATTACGCCCTTGAGGGCGTAACGGGCGGGTCCCCCGATTGGGGGGTTCGTCCCCGTTACCGTCCGCGCAGTCCCCAATCTCCCCCCAAGTATCAACCCCCCTGCCCCCCATTCTATGGGGGGTTATGCGCCTTTGGCGCATACGCTGGGGGGGCGCATAGCGCCCCGCCGCCACGCACCGCCAGCAAATGCAGGGCTTGCAGGTGGCGGGGCTCAATGAATAACAATTTTAATTGACAATGGGCGGATATGAAATACCCGAGATATGCCCCACGGTTCACGACATACGCAATTCGCAAGATTTGCAGGCGCGGGCTCCTTGCCTGGCGATACCCAAAAAAAGCCCGATTACGGGCTTTTTTTGGGCAATCGCCGTCTGCGGGCGCGCCTTGCAAATCTTGCGAATTGCGACTGTCGCCGTGGGGCATATCTCGGGTATTTCCATATCTGCATTATTGCGTGGCCAACGCGCGGGACGTGATTACACGCCCGCCCGTTAGCCTCGCAATAATTGCACGCTCCATTTGCCAATTAAAATTATTATACATTTCACAACGATTGACCGCACGCCACTGCTCCGCGCGTTTTACCACGCGCAGGCGCGTGGTCGCTCGGGCTGTGGGTTTGTCAATCGCCCGCCTACCGCACGCTCCTGTCCCTATCGCTTGGGCGACATTTGCGGGGTGCAGTGGCAGTGTCGCCTGACGGCGCCACAGTATACGTGTTGTGTGCGCGCGTGGCGCACTATTGTCATTGGGCGCGTTTGCGGGGCGGTTTGGGTGTTTGGCACAAATCGCCCCTAGGGCGATTATGCACCAAACAGCCCTGCACCGCCGATGTACAGTCCTCAACGCGCCATCAACCCCCCTTGCCCCCCTTCTAGGGGGGAACGGTGTCCTTTGGACAGCCGAAATCTCAGAGGTTAAAATAAGTTGGTCTTATGCCTACATTCGGCGCGATCCATTTTTATTATCTATGGGGATAATAAAAATGGGCGCCCTCTAACATACTCACGTGGTTATCGCAAAAAATTTTTTTATAATTGGATACAAATACCGACAATTTTCGGCGAAAAATTTTTTATAAAAGAAAAGAACCAAAAGAAAAGAGGTGAAAATCCCTCCCTCTGGTCAGGATTTTCAGCCTCTATTAGATGATTATCTTTTAATTAAAAAGGCTTGTCAAGGCACACCATATGCAGCGTATACATTATGTGTTCACACGCTAGACTAGTGTTAAAATCTCACCTTTTAATGATTAAATCTGTGGAAAATCTGGGGATAACTTGGAAAATAAGCCATAAAAAAGTGTTGTAGAATTTAATCACTTAATTATGAAAGAAACGTAGTATAATAAAAATACAATAGTTATCTAATAATGCAAGGAGCAAATACAATGGCTACAATCTCAGTTGACAAATTCGTTGAAAAATATCAGGGCAAATCGTGGGACTTTGACGGCGCTTATGGCTACCAGTGCGTTGACTTGTTTGAGTATTACACAAAAGAGGTTGTCGGGAGCGGTTGGATTGGAACACCTGCCACCAATGGCGCGCGCGACCTTTTCGAGGTTGAACAGGAATCCAGCAGTAAATTTTACGATCGTCTGCCTGCGTCGGCCGAATTGCAAAAGGGCGATGTTATGGTCTATGGGCAACCGCACGGGCGGTATATCGTCAATGGTGTTCAGGTATTTTTCGGCCATGTTGCAATGTATATCGGGAATAACCAAGTAATCGAGCAAAATGCCCGCCTTGGTGTTGTTACATCTGTTGACCCCGTGTTTAAGAATGGGCTACTTGGTATTTTACGACCAAAAAATTTGACTACTGGTGCAGTATCCCAGAATGGAGCCGAACAAACACAAAACAAAAATAAACATAAAATCGTCGCGGGCGATACATTCTGGGATTTAGAAAACGTGTATAATATACCACATGGAACCCTCCAAACCCTCAACCCCGAACTTAATCCCCGAACTCTTCAAATCGGTAGCGAAATCAATATCACAGGACAAGCCAAACCCATATCCGAACCTGCTCCCGAATACTACACAATCTGTCGGGGGAATACTTTCTGGGAACTCGAAGAAATCCGCGGACTTGCCCACGGGACCCTCCAAGCCCTTAATCCCGAACTCGACCCTAAATTACTCCAAATCGGAAGTCAAATCAGAATCAGTTAAAAATTGTATGACACACTCAACGGACGCATGGTTGCAATGGATTATGGTATTATTAGTATTGTGCGCGTCAGTTTATCTGGCGTTGGTTAATAATCAACAAGAGATAATTTTCAACTTGACGACACTATGTTTTGGTTATTATTTCGGGCGACGAACGGAACCAACCACGCCTGCTAAATAATAAAAAAAAGACCCTGCGAGGGTCTTTTTTTGTATAGTATCGCCTTTTTACTAGGTTGGCAATATACCTGTCAACGCGTCAGTGTAAGCAAATATATTTGCCTCAATAACTGCTGTTACTACTGAAACTGCTGTTGGGTCGCCTAAACGATACGACGCACAATATGCGCTCCAAAGCACAAGTCCAGGTGCTACTTGTGTGTTGGATGTGCCGTCAAGGTCAACGCCCTCAATGCCCGATTGTGCGGCTGCATCATCAAACATAGTTTTTTGAGCCGCATTTCCTGCTAATATATAACCCGCTTTTGCAGCGATTATATTAACATTTTGTGTGCCCATAACTTCGCTAATGAAAAATGACGCCCAAGACTGTCCTGCTGGAACAATTGTTTTAACGTATGTTACAACATCGCCCGCAAGATCTGCCTTTTTGGAAATTTTTCCGCCAGCGGAGAAAAATCCACGATTCAACATTTGATCCGTAGTTTTTGGATTACTTGGTTGGCTTTTAATGCTACAAACATTTATACCCTTCCAAGATTTATATGTCAACGCTTTTGCTACTGTGCCACTTGCTGATAGTGACAATAATGGTCCGATTGTTTTTGCCATGATAATAGTCCTTATTTAGTTTTAATTATTGAAAACGTCGAGCCTTTAGATACTCGCTAATAAAAAGACTTCGCCCCGGCTTGCTCATCTTTATACCTCTTGTATTATATGGTTGTTTTTCCTCATCTGTCAATAGTCGCCAGTTTTCAACGGCGTCGGCAAAGATTACGCGCCAATCTTGCTGTGTTTTTGTCTGGGGATTTGTCGGTCTGTATGACTTCATTCTGACTATGTAAGACTCGCGCGGTCGTCCTGCAATGCGCCCAGTTTGATTATAACCCGTAACCCTTTTTTGGTAGATACCTTGAATAAATCTATTATCGCCAATCGGCGTAAATGCGAATCGGCTGTTGCCGAATCCGCATGATCGCCCGAGTTTTTTTGACATTCTAAGATTTGGGACTGCCTCCCCATTGGTGACGGAATCGACACCGCGCAAATTTTCTGCCCACATTCTAGGCACGGCTCGCCCACATTTCATCAAAATACTGAATAAACTGTTCGACTGGCTCGAATTCTTGCGTTATGATCGACATTTCATAATTGTCAGAGCCTGCCCTTTTCGTGAGGTTATGCGACCCAATTACAAGTGATTTTCTATCAATGCAAATGGCTTTAGTGTGCAACATTTTTGTCGGCTCAACCGCGCGCACATTAAAGCCCAAACGCTTGAACGTGTCGCGCATTGATTGATTATCAACCAATATGCGCACCTTGCAACCGTCGCACGATTTTCTGAATAGTGTGATATTAAATTTTTGCATTGGCAATTCTGGCTCGTCCATATACCAGCGCCATGCATAGGCGCAAATGCGAATTTCGCTTTTTGCGTCAATTAACATCGGTATAATTTTATCAATAAATGCGCCGTCGATTACAAGGTCAGTTGTTGCAACATCGGGGATAATTCCTCCAACGCTATTTTCATTTCGATTGTATGTTGTTTGCACAGTGGCATTCCCTCCTCAATTATTATTTTATTCATTTCTGTAATATCCAAATTTTTGTGACATTGCAGACATTTTTCATGGCGATACATTTCAAGCACGGCGGGCTTGCATATCAATAATTGCGCCCGCGCCTTGCGACTGACCCGCTCCGATAATGCGACTGGTGGTGTATATTTTTTTTCATTCACTCTAGCAATCCTCCGTTTATATGTTTATGCTGTTATCGCAACAGTTCGGGCTGTTTCAATTAAATTTGTTCCGTCGCTGATAAATGACACGATAAAAATGCGCGATGAGGTTGAGCCAGTTGCCAGTGTGCCTGTCGTCTTAAAGCCTCCGCCAAATGTCATTGTATATGTGTTGACGCCTGATGTTAAAATCTTTAGTGTTCGCAATTCGCCTGCGCGCGGGACTGTTGTCGTCAGCGTATGCGAGCCAGTCGGGGTATGCGTCACGTATCTATTATAGAGATAATCGCAAGCCGTGCCTGCGCCTGCTAATGTGTAAAAATCTTTCAATGCTCCATTATATCTGATGATATTGCCAGTGCCTGCGTCGGTTATATCTGTATCAAGTGTGTTAAAAATAGCAGTCGTTGATGTAGAATTTGCAGTCAACCGTAATTTATTATCAGTGCCTAATGCAAACATACAAGATATAATTTTGGAATCCGAGCCACCAAAATTAAAATAACCTGCGGCGATATTATAAATAGCGCAATTACCCATATACATTAAACTAATTCTGAACTCTGTTGCGTCCCAGCCACGTAATACGCAGTATGTTATCATCACCCAGCCAAATCCACTGCCTTGAAAATAAATGATCGGGCGCGCGGTTATATTAAAGGAGGTTATATTGAACAAGGTTATGAACTCGAATTGACTGTCGGCGAGCGTGTCAAGAAAAACCAATGTTCCTGCCACCTCGTCTGTCAATAAATTTGTGTTTGTAATTGTTAAATTCGCCCAATTACTTATGGCGTAGGTTGTCGTTAAATAAATAACGCAACGATCGATATTTATCGCGTTTGCGGGATAGTGTAAATAAGCCCCAGCCCCACGAAAAACGCAATCCGTGAAGTTCATCGTCGCCGATGTGCAACTGTCATTGTCGTAACCCTCAAACACCAACGGACTGTCTGCGTGAAAAGTTAAACCTTGTATATTGATTGATTGATTGATTAAACCAGCACCATAATCATTATGAAAATACTTGTCGTTGTCATAATCTGTATGGATTATAGTCGTGTCGCGGTCGGCGCCATATAAACTAACAGTGTGGGGCAACATCGTTTCGCCTGCGATGTAATACTCGCCAGCGCATAGAAAAATCGAGCCTCCGCCAAGCGCAACAACAAACGCCAGCGCGTCCTCTATCGTGTTATAATCGCCAGCGTTGCCCGAGCCAACAATCGCCGTATATGTTCTTGATACGGTTGCCAACTTGTCATTGACTACACTCTCTGCCAAATGGTCGATAATAGCGGCGGCGCGGTGCGTTGTCATCGCTTGCCCAGCCTCGAGGTGCGCGTCGGGGTCGTCGTCGTGTGCTTGCACGGCTAATCCTATGGCTTCGTCGATTAGTGTGTCGTCGTTTACTGCCCTTGCCAATGCTCCCCATATTTGTTGCATAAATTTCCCCTCCGATTATATTTTGATACATTTCTACTATAATTCTACTATAATTTTATTCTAATCTGTCAACGCTTTTAATATCTGCAATGGCTAATCTATCGACCGATTTTATGACTGCATACGCCATTTTATTTATTGAACTAATTGACGTCGTTACCACATACGCCACCGCATTTATACCAAACGGCTTTGCCTGATATAAATAATCCATATCTGGCGTATCTATTTGATTTGTCCATATATCAACAAATGGCGCGCCATTATACGCATAATTCATTGTTTCAATATCTGTAATTGACGGCAGTGCCATTTTAGTCCGCCTGACTTGCTGTCATATTATCAACTATGACTGTTGAATGACCTGCGACATAATACGCCCACGCCTCTATCCGTGCCACGCCTGCGACTGTTGGCGTGAATGTAATTGTCAAATTATTTTCATTGACATCATTTGGGCATGCTGTATAATGTTCAATTTCGCCAAGTTGCGCGGGAAAAACTAGCCTTGCGCTAATGTTCGTCGCGTGACCTTTCTTGAACCAACACGTGACCGTCACCGCTTTATTGGCTACCATTGCAATTCTGGCTATTTCTAAAATTAACGGATACGTTACGACTGCGCGATTTGTATTTGTGTCAGTTGTCATTTTCCACTCAATCCCCGACCCATTCGCAAGCGTTGTCGCTTGCGAGGTTATCGTTCCACCGTCGCTGTATATTGCAGAATATGCGCCATTTAATGTATTGAAACTAGTTTTTGAGTTGGAAAAACTTTGCATATTCGTAACTTTTGTTGACTCTGATACGGTTGCATTTTCTATTGTTATAGTCGCATTACTATTATTGACACAGGATGATGATGAGGCGCTATTTAATACATCTTTAATTTCTATCGATCCGCCACCATTCGCATTTATACTGCCTTGTCCGTTGTTCATTATATTGTTTATTTTATCAATTTTACTGCCTCTTGAATTAGTTTGATATACTGAATTTTGTGAATTATTACTACAACGATTGATTGTTCCAATATACATATTTTGACACGCGTAATAATAAAATGCATGTTGCGCGCAATTATTTGCATTACTGCAATATAAGAGTTGGCAATTATTACAGGTATCAAACCTAATACCCCCATAAGTACAGTTGCTGGCGTTGGTTACATTTTTAATTGTGCAATTATTACAACTCTCAAATGCTATGCCGTAATTATATCGTGTAATACTAATATAATTAACATCAACAAATCCTCTTGATGATGACAAAATACCCTTACCACAGCCATTTTGTCCGTCAAAATAAGTTTCGCCTGTTTGGAATCCTGTAGTTGTATCGTATCCGCCCTCAATTTTAATTGTATTGCCTGCCGTACCTGAATCCATTATTTCCTGTACTGGCACATCTGATGTCGCCACCATTGTTGTTTTTATCGTTTCGCGCTTATATGTATTTGCTACACCTGTTGTGCCTGACCAGCCTTTGCCTGCGTTTGAGGCTTGCATATTTTCTGTGTCTAACATAACAGTTGTCCCGTTTATATTTTTTATAGCATACCACCCTTCGTCGCCTCCCTGCTCGAGGTTATTTTGTGATATAAGCGAACACATATTCAGACCTGCCGTTTTTGTTACATTTATATCATCGATGTATATGTATTTAGAGGCTGTGTATTTTGTAGCATTCGCACCTAGTGATAAATTTATTGATTTTATATCCGTTGAACCGTCATTGTTGCCAAGATTACCGCCACCATTGCGCGCTATCGTCAATGGCACCCATCGCCCTGCTGTTGGCAATGCTGGAATCGGAAAGACATCAACTGGCGTTGCACCTGCAACATCACTGCACAAATTGAGTTCTAATTGACCCGCTAGCACTGCGACCTCGGGACGAATCCAAAAACTAATACATTGATAATTTGATATTACTGCATTTGTTATAGTTCCAGTCGCCTCAAACGCCATTATTTCATCTGCTAATGGCACCACCGCATTAACAACGCTGACGCAGTATGTGCCTTCTTTTTGCCACCCTGATATTTGCGCCGAACTTGAGCCGTGATGTCCAACGATTGACCACGCAACTTCGCAACCTGCCACCAATAATGTTTCCGCCGTGTTTAATGTTACAGTTCGTGACAAATTCGTCCACGTCGCCGTTGTGCCTGCTAGTGCAGTTGGCGCTGGACTTTTGGCTATTTTAATAATATCGCCTGGCGCAATTTTCGCAGCCGTCGCGCCAAGCGTCAATGTTTTCCACGCCGTCCCTGCTCCAAACGCCGACCCATTGTTTGCGTCACTGCCTAATTCATAATCAACATAAAATGTCGCCATATTATTACCTTAGACCCTCTCCAAATAATCAAGCGAGGGATTAAAATAAATCGAATCAACGCTAGTTGCAACGCCGATCGTCTGGATCACATTGCCAGACACGGCGGGCTGTGTTTGTGTTATGCCTCCCGCTGTCGCCGAAAGATAGCAAACACCGCCAACCGTCAACACTGTTGCGCCTGTCCATTTTGTTGCGTCCTTATATGTTCCAATCAGTAACACGTCATGACTGCCTGACGCCTCCGTTTCAAGTGCCAACCCCATTGCGGGGATTTTATTCGTCGCCAACGCTGTCGCGTCGGCCTTGTAGACCTTGCCATCAGATTTGTAATAGACTAATTGCCCAACTGTCAACGCCTCGCCGTATGTCATCGCAACCCTGACGCCTTGCGCCGTCTGTGTTGTCGGTTCTACATCAATAACCAACTGATTGAATTCTGTCGGAATGCTACCCTCTATGGTGTCCAGTCGTGCCTCAACCGTTGCGCTCGCCCCTGCGGGGTCGAGGCCCAACTCTGTTTGCGTCGCCAATATCATCGCGAACAAATTTTGTAAGTCCTCAGCGTATAATGTTTTTTTGTTGCTTGCGTCATATACCATTTGTGGCAGATTTTCAACCGTCCTGAAGGTGTCAAGTGCCGTCGGGTAGTTGCTCATAATACACCAACCAGCATACACAACAAATAACCGCAACCAAACACGATTATAGTTTCAAGCCAACTTTTTGGATCGTTGCTTGGATATCTGTAATTACTCATTTTTTCCCTAATTTCGTAACCGTCAATCGAAAGCCTTTTTTTGTAACATATTTACGCAACGCCCAAACCACCCGCAGAATCCCGCCGTGAAAATGGTAGTCGTCATCTTTTGTGTTTACTACAATGTCAAGGGTTATTTGTGATATATTCATTTTTTATCTACTCCTGATTTTCTTTTTACTGTTTTTAATATCAAGCAATTTTTGCAACATATCCTGTCTATTTCGTTTATGCGTTTAGTCACTGTCCACCTATGCCCCAGCGATTTGCAGTATGATTTTTTTGGTTGTTTCATACTCTTATTATACGGAATGCCGTCGTGCCTGTCAAACTAAAAAAATGGCGAAAATTGATATTTTTTTGTTGTGTTATACGCTACATATAGCGTCTATGTTGCTACGCAACACACCATATATGGTGTGTCAATCTGTTGGATAAACACTAGAAAAAGCACTGCCTGGAGGCAGTGTTTGCTCCTCCCAACTTTTTTCAATCATATAATTTGTTCGAGAAAGTTCATTATTGACATCATTACATCTTTTGTCGCGCGCCCAATTTGTTCCTGTATGCTCTGCAACGACATTGTCCCATTCAAACCAACCCCTGCAACCAATAAACTCAAGACACAAATCGTAATGGCTGACAACGCCAATAATCGACGATGATGTTGCGGTTGCCCGTTTCCAGTCGGTGACGTGATCAAATGGAATACTGACATCAGTTTCAATCGTTGTGCCTTGATAACGACTATAAATTTTTGCATAAAATCGACAAATAGAGCCGGCGTCAGTAGGCGATATATTTCCCCTATAACTGACGCCTATGCTTAATGGTAGCATTAAAGCCTCAGTGATTGCAACGTCCTGCATGACGGTCGAAGTGCTTGACATTTTTTTCGATACATAATACAAATTTGGGTGGAATTGTTTCAATATCGCCGAATCGGCTGGCGCCTTTATCTCAAGCCTGCCCACCATGTACTGGTGCAATATACTCGGCACGGCAAGCCCCGCAATTCCATATTTTAATCGGTAGCAAGTGTCTTGCGTAAAAAGATTATACCAATTTTTGCCGTCAGCCACGCCTGCGTTTTTCCAGGCAGTTATTTCGCCCGCCGTAAGTCCTGCGCTTAACGCCTTAACCTGCGGGAGCAATGACCGATTCGTCAAACTCAAAATTTTTTGTCTTGATTGTATGTATCCAATTTTTCGCACGGCGCCACGATTGCGGTTGTCAACAATGCCCATCAATTTCTCAAATGCTGATTTGAGTGCTGGGGGTATATTCAATGCGCCGATTGTTGCCATATTTCAAGTATAGCAAATTTGCAAAAACCAATTTGCGGATTACCGCAAAATGGTTTTTGGGGCTTAATTGATTTATTTTTAATGGGGGGAGATTGGGGACTGCGCGGACGGCAACGTGAACGAACGCCACGACGCAAATGTCTGGTCGCGCGCACCTGTTGCGGGTGTCGCCTTTGGCGCGGGGGTGAGGCGCAGGGCGCCGAGGGGGCGCAGGCGCGCCCCCTGAATATCTTACGGCTACAAATCGCCTTTCTGGCTTGGCGCAGTCGGAACTCGGGCAAAACTTGGCGAAAATACTTTATAGACTCGCACAACTTTTTTGGCTTGTCTGGCTTTCGCTGGCGCGAAAATTTTTGTTTTTTAATGTGGAACAACTCAAGGCGGAAGGGTGTTGCCCTCGGGACTTTCTCTACGACGCGCTGAACTTTCTCAAACTCGGCGCCGTTTCTATGACGGCGCCGGAACTATGGCGCGCTGGCGCTGTTGTGGCTCGACTTAGACCAAGTTATGAATTTTTTTTAGTTGCGTTGCAATTCAATTTTTAACTGATAACAGATGAAAATGGGCATTTTAGGCACGGATTAGCGCGCTGATCAATAAATTGACCGCGCTGGAGGCTCTACACGGCGATTAAATCAGCGGGACGGGTTGCATGTCGTCATTACCCACTTGTTACCACATCGACGCAAGGCAAAAATTGAATAACGCCATAATTCTTTTAATGTTGTAATCACGGCGCGTGGCGCGTGATTTATTATTACGGGCGACGGCAATCCGTCAGGATTGTTGGCGCCGACGCTCGATTTTTTTCGAGATTTTTTTCAGGGATTTTTCAAGCGAGTGAAAATTATTACTGGGGCGAGGAGCGCGGGACGCGCGACCGTCCCCTGTAATAATTGAGCAAGCGGGTTTTTTTGAGGGGTGAGCAATGAGCGGGCGAGGAGCGCGGGACGCGCGACCGCCCGAGAAATTGCTTTTTTCGTGCAATTCGTTTTTTGCACATTGGGTGAAAGTTTTGCACATTCAATAACCCCATTTAATGCGGAGCATTAAGGGGGTTTTTGATTGTGTGAAACTTTTGCCCACTGTGTAAAAATCGAATTAGCAAGAAAACCACCCCGAAAAAAAACTGAAAAATCCCTGAAAAAAATCTCGAAAAAAATCGAGCGTCGGCGCCAACAATCCTGACGGATTGCCGTCGCCCGTAATAATAAATCACGCGCCACGCGCCGTGATTACAAC